>OCVV011316270.1_pt1 | contig 39238 bp, 35 predicted proteins | sample 1539721 | NCBI WGS metagenome assembly OCVV01 (sample SAMN02144230, study PRJEB22623) | gut metagenome | biome: sheep rumen | host: Ovis aries | place: New Zealand | reverse complement strand
TTGATTTTTTTAATGTATTTATATTCTCTTCTAATTGTGCATAGGTAATATTTATATCTGATGAAGGACTAGATGGACTAGATGGTGTAGCTGGAACAGGTCCATATAAAACTGGAATAGAAGTATGAATTACAGGAAGAGCTCCATATTTTTCAACCATAACCTCTTCTACAGGCAAATCATGTCCACTTTGAAGACCCGCTTCATATTTAGCCTTGGCTTCTGCCATAGCCTTAGCTTTTTGACTTTCTGCCAAAGACCTAAACTCATCAGATCCATAATAAGCAGCTGCCTTTTCTGCAGCGCTCAAACCACCAGCATTAGTCTCTTTTTCAGTGCCGCCTAAACCATTAAAAGTAAATCTTACATCACCATTTGCCATATTAATACCACCTATCCTTTATAATTTTTAAATGCACCCATTACACGATCAGCTGTAGAATAACTAGTAGTATTAGGTGCTATTACTGAACTATTCGTTCCTAGTAAATCATTCATCTTAGAAGCAAAATCATTATTAAATAATTTCCTAATTGCTTCAGCAAGCTCTGAGTAATTCTTAATAACATTATTTTCTAATACATTTATTAATGCATCCAAGCTTGTATTTATATTTTTAAATACATTATTAAATGATTCTTTTATAACGGCTGTATTAAGACCTGCCACTCCCAAACAAGATTGACTTGAATCAAGTACTGAACTAATAGATCCTTTATACTCATTATTCAAAATATCTCTTTGTTTTTTTAATGAAGTAAGTACATTCTTTAAATCCACAATACTTACTTGTATCTTACTATTATCCATTTTATTCCTCCAAAGTTCAAATAATAGTTACCTATCATTATTATTACATAATAATTTTAGCATTTATTTATTTTTTTCACAATATATTTTTAATAAAGTTTACATTTTACATTTGCATATAAGATAATTTAGTGATACTATATTTATCACCTAATCAAATAAACGGAGGACATAATGTTTAAAAATTATAATAAAATTGTAGATTCTTTAGTTGAAGCACATAATGAAGCAGAAAATATAACACAAAAGAATCTCTATCCAAAAGAATACTATCAGCAATTATTAAATACTGTTTTAAGAGTATTAAAAAATAATAAAGATGCTTCTTTAAATGAAATAAGATACTTTTTATATAAAAATTCAGGAATTGAAGATTTAATCAGAAATTTCTTTTTAATCGAAAAAAAAGCTCCTGGAGCTGTTATTAGTTTTGGAACAGATAAATATCAAGAAAAATTAGTTATAGGTAATAGTCAAGAAATTACATTAGATGATAACAATCAAATAATTGACTTCAAAAAAGAAATGAATGAAAATAGCATATTTGATTTAGCATCTTGTACAAAACTATTTACTTCATGTGCAATTTTAAAACTTGCTGGGGAAGGTGTAATTAGACTAGATGACAACGTTAAATACTATTTACCACAATTTAATAATTTAGGTAATCATAATATTTTTGATTTATTAACATTTCAACCTTATTACACAAAAGAAAGAATTGACTCAGCAAATAGTATAGAAGAAGCTGAAAAAATATTATTTACTGCTCAACCAGATTCTACAGAATATAAAGATAGATACAACGATATAGCACCTATGATACTTAAATATGTTGTAGAAAAAGTTACAAACCAAAGCTTTTATGATTACGTAAAAGAAAATATTTTAGATAAAGGAAATATGACAAATACCTTTGTTAGAATTCCAGATGATAAAAAAGATAGTGTTGTTAATTTTAACTATAGCTATTTTGTTGACAAAAGCAATAATTATATATTAAGAAAAGATTCTGAAATTGGAATAGCTACTGACAAAAAAGCAGTTAAACTTGGTCAGCCACTAGGAATATTATCAGGTCATGCTGGACTTTTCTCAACATGCGATGATATTGTATCATTTGAACAGGGATTAATAAATGGAAACATACTTCATCCAGATTTAACTCGACAAATGGCTATAAATAGAACAGGTTATAATGTTGTACATTCTAACGGAATTACTTATATTCCATACTATGGCTTCTTATGTAATTCTAAGCATCCAAACAAACATTTTTCAGATGTTTATCAACCCTTAAGTGGATATAGTCTTTCTGGATCTGGTTGGACAGGAACTCATATAACAATAGATCCAGTAAATAAAATCAATTTGGTATTTTTAAGTAATAGAACGCATAATAGAATTGTATCTAATAGTTCAAATATCAAAAATAACAAAATAATCGATTCAAGTTCATATGCTTTCCAAAGAAAAGAAATAACAAATGCTTGTCTTAACTTAGCAATACAAGAAAAAATATTAGAAGATATAATTGGAAAACACATTAAAGAAGAAAATAAAGAAACTACACTAAGAATAATTAAATAATAAATGAAAAAACTATTAACAAAATTGTTAATAGTCTTTTTTTATGCGCTTTGTTTTTTAGCTTTTCTATCCTCTAGTTTTTTTACTACTTCTCTAGTCATTTCTCCTGCTTTTTCTTTTAAATCTCTTGCAGTTTTTTCAACAGCCGGAATTCCTTTTTCTCTAGCATATGTAATTAAATCTTCACATTTTTCTTTTAACAACATACCTTTTTCTTTTGCTATTTCTAGTACTTTTTCTTTATCAAGTTCAGATAAACTCTTTTTAATATCAGCAATCTTAGCTGATACTGCATCTTTTACATCTTGTAAATCAATATCTCTAATTTTACCAATTATTTCTTCAAATAATTCTCTTAAGTCTTCTCTTGTTTCGCTACCTTTCTTTGGTGCAAATAAAACTCCTAATGCTGCTCCTACTGCAACACCTGTTACAAATGTTCCTACTCCATTTTTACTCATATTAATCAAAATCCTCCTCTTCTACTTCTACTTTCTTTTTCTTCTTTTTTTTAATAACTTTTTTTACTAAGTTAGTAACAAACCCAGTTACTTTGTTATTGGCACTCGATAAAGTATCTCCAACTTTCTCAATTGCATCAAATAGTCCATTTAAAGACTGTGATTTCCCTTCTATATCATCTAGTAAAATATTAACCTTATCAACTGTACTTACTAATTTTGTAATTAATATAATAAGTACAATCAATAATACTACACCTAGAAAATATAACATTAATGGGAAAATATCATATAATAAATCCATATCTACTCCTTTTCCTTATCTTCATACATTGAATCTATCAAATCAAATAAGTTTTTATCATCACCATTTGATTCTTCAATATTCATCTTATTTTCTTCTTTTGGTACTACTTTATTATCTTCTTTATTATTTTCTTTTTCAACTTTATAGTCCACATTATATTCTAACCCTAAATCATTAAAATATTCCTCAGCATCACCAACTGTAACAACTTTAACTGTTGGTGATTCATCTTCGTTTAAATCATAAAGCAAATCTTCTTTTTCTTCCTTAGAATTACTATTAGAATCTTCTTCTATAGATGCAGAAATATCACCAGCTAAATCTCCATAAGCTTTTTCTCTAACTAAATCTAAATCAGCTTTCTTAGTTGTTGCTTGCGAAAGTCTCACTTCTCTTTTGGTAACTATTTCATCTTTAGTATAATTTTTATTTAGTATACCATATATTGGGGAAATAATTGGAGATGGTTTAAAAGCTTGTTTTTCTTCTTTATCTTTAACTCCCTCATATGGCTTATGATAAGTATTTTCAGAAGAGATAACTACTTCTTTACTAATAGGTTCTCTATTATTTTGCTCTTCATAATTATATCTTCTAGTTTCCCTTACTTCAACTACATGTGGTTCTTCTTTTACTTCTTCTACAACTACTTCCTCTTTTTCTTTTACAGGTCCTTCCATCTCAATAGTCTTTTCAACTTCAAAATCTTTATCATCAAAGCTCATTGGGAATTTAAAGTCCTTTTCTTCTTTTGGAGGACTTACTTCATTAACTTCATCTTCGATTTTAAGTTTAATTTCTTCTGCAACAGGTTCTTCTTTTTTTCTTATTTCGGGTGTTTCAATTTTCTTTGCAACAGTTACTTTTTCTTTTGGTTCATTTTTTTCTTCTACTTCAACATATTCTTCCTCGAAAAATACATTTTTTAATTTATCTAATAATCCCATAATAACACCTTCCTATTCATAATCAGAATCTAAAACGTCATCATCTTTTACTTTTTTGTCTTTTTCATATATATCATATTCCTCTATATAATCCAAAAAAGTTCCATCTTCTCTTTTTGATTCAAAGAAATTATAAGCTTCTTCTTTATAATCCAAAGTTTTTTCACCAATTAAAGTATCAAGAATAACATCATTATACTCTATTGATGACAAAATTCTAATAGAATTTGTTACAGCATACTCTAAATTTCTTTCTTTTACTAATGCTTCTATTTTTGAATAATTATATACAATTTCTAAATGATAAAAGTCATTATTATCTTTATCAACTTTAATATACCCCTCATTATCATTATAAGATATTTTTTTAGAAAAGTATAGTTCATTATCAAAAGTAGTATCTATTTTTTCCTTGTGAAAATAAGATACAACATCTATGTATAAATAATAATAATCACCATTAGATAGTAATATATGATTATCATCTTTTTTATTAGATAAAACAAATCCTCTAGGAATATAATACTTATAACCTTTAAAATAATTATTTGCTTCCTGTATTTTATAACTTAATGTCTCATCAATAATTTTATCAATATCTTCAGTATTTAATTCTTTAATAGAACATCCACTAAATAAAATAAGAAAGGCAAATAATAATATTACTTTTTTCATATTACACCTACTCTAACTAATTATACCAAACAAATTAGTACTTCAATATAATTTTAACACTTTTTTTAATTAATTAGACATTTTTTTAGCTTCCAAGTAATTAATTTTAATATTATCTTTAGAAAACTTTTTTTCATATTCTGTCATAATATTATTTTCTATATCACTATTATGTAAATCTAAAGATACTTTATTTAAAATATAGCCATTATTTGACAATGTTACAAGAGAATATTCAAACAAATTTATATTATCTGTCTTCATAATTATTGTTTTATCACTTTTAAATATATTATCATACTTTTTTAAAAATGTATTACTCGTAAGTCTTCTTTCTGAATGTCTTTTTTTAGGCCATGGATCGGAGAAATTCAAATATATTCTATCTACTTCGTTTCCAAAAGCATTTTCTATTTCTTTAGCATCCATTCTTAATAATCTTAAATTTTGAATTTCATTATTAGTTTCTATCTTTTGTATAGCCCTTGCTACAATACTATCATATTTCTCAATACCGATAAAATTAATATTAGGATACCTTAATGCATTTTCAAGAATAAAGTCTCCTTTTCCCATTCCAATTTCTATATAAATTGGATTATCATTTTTAAATTCATCTTTCCACTTACCTTTTTTCTTTTCATAATCAAGTATTAATAATGATGAACTATTTAATATTTCTTCTTTATTTTTAACATTTCTAAGTCGCATTTTTTTCACCAAAAATAGTATATCACATATTTAAGTTAATGCATATAATAAAACGAATAAGGAGGATATATGAACGATCAAAGCCAATATGGTTATATGCCACAATTTAATCAAGGATGTAACTGCAATAGAGATTTAAAAAATGTAAACGAAAGATTAGATAATTTAGAAAGAAAAGTTAAACTACTAGAAAGAAAGGTATCTATGTTAGAAACTAACAACTCTTTTCCAAATATTCCAATAATGCCATATAATCAAAATTTTCCAAATAATTATATGATGTAAAAATAACTGTTGAATATTCAACAGTTATTTTACACTGACTTTTAATTTTTTTTCTACTATTCTTCTTACTTCTTCTAAATCTTTCATATTATCAACAGACAAGCTATCACTATTTACATCGATAAAATCGATATTAACATGATTTTCTATATATCTAAGTAAATCAATATCTTCTATTGTTTCTATTCTTCCCCTTGGGGTATCATGATAATATTTTAGAGCCGCTTTATCAAATGCATAAACTCCTACATGTTTTTTATATTCAAAATCCATACTTCCTTTTGGATAAGGTACAGCAGTTCTTGAAATATAAACACCCTCTCCCCTATCATTAGTCACTATTTTAAGATTAGTAGAATCCACAGCTTGAACAGGATCTTTAATAGTTGTCATTAGATTTGCAACATATAAATTTTCTTTTTTCTTTTTTGGAATAACCTTTTCTATTATTTTTGAATCAATTAATGGCTCATCTCCATTAATTGAAATATAATAATCAGCTTCAATTTTTGTAGATACTTCATAAATTCTATCTGTTGGAGTTTTATTCTTATCGCTAGTCATTAATACATTCATATTGTAGCTTTTGCAAACATTTTCTATTCTTTCATCATCAGTTGCAACATATATTTCATCAATTCCTCTTACTTTTTTTACTTGCTCGTAAACCCACCATATCATTGGTTTTCCACATATATCAGCAAGTGGTTTACCTTCAAACCTTGTAGATTTGTATCTTGCTGGTATAATACCTACTATTTTCATTCAATCACTCCCATTAATATAATTATACAATAAATACATCCATTAGGATAACAACGAATGTATTCATTCAAAATAAACATTTTTTTTGCTTAGTACTCTATTTACTTTTTTAGCTTTTATCACCAAAATATATCGTGAATGCATTAAGCTTAAATGGCTCTTTTACTTTTTTTAAAAATTCTTTTAGACTTTTTTCAACGAATGATTTATTTCTGCTTAGAATATACTCTTTTTTATTTTCATCAAGAGAATTTACCATTTCTAAATAATATTTATTATTGAAAATTTGTTCCATAATATCATATATTTTTTCATAGACATGTTTTAAATACTCATCCAATTCTTTTTGATCTTTTTCATAAATTTGATTGATTACATATTCTTCTATACGCCATGATAACGTGTAATACATAAACTTTTCTATATTCAAGTTACAATATTCTTTATACTTCTTAAATCTTGATGAGAATTCATTTAATATATGAATCATACTCAACCCTGCTGGTGTTCTCATATATGAATCACTTCTTATATAATACTCATAATAAGGCTTTTGATAATACCTTATTTTTTTCGCTTTAAAAAGAATAAATGGATTAGTACTTAAATCTTCATATTTATCCTCTACAAATTCAATTTTTAAATCATCATATAGTTCTTTTTTAAATATCTTATTACATGTTGATGGCATAATAGTTGTATACATTAGACCCTCATACTGATTATACTTTTTCTTAAAAATCCATTCTATAGCGCTTGTTTCATACTTAGTTTCATTTGTTACAGTTAACCAATCATATATAACTACATCAACATCATTTTTTAAATCATTTAGGCATTCTTTAAAAAAATTTTTATTAATAGAATCATCAGAATCAATAGATGCAATATATTTTCCTTTTGCATTTTTTAATCCAACATTTCTTACATTTCCTAGTCCTCTATTTTTTTGAAAAATGTATTTTATAAAGTTATATTTTGTTTCATATTCTTTTATTATCGTTTCAGAATTATCTGTTGACCCATCATTAATTATCAATATTTCTGTTTTGTCCTTTATTTCATTTGGAATAGCTTTAATGATTGAATCTAAGCATTTTTTTAAATATTTTTCTGTATTATAAACTGGTACAACAATAGATAGTAACTTTTGATACTCTATTCTTTTTTGTTCTTCCATTTCGTATTCTAAAAAATCATCTATAGATTCTTTACTTTTTTTAGAATAATTTTCCCTGAATACTTTATATTCTTTGATGATACTTTCTCTATTATTTTTAACTAATTCTATTTTGTCTTTTATTTCATCAATACTATCATCACTTTCAAGCATTAAATATTTTTTTAAGCTACTATCTTGTATTAAGTCATTATTTCCAAGAATACATGGTACTTCTCTATCCATACTTTCTAAGAATAAAACATTATTGTTATCAGTAAAATTAATATATAGGTTTACAACATTGTTATCCATATATTTATTCTTATTTGTTGTATATTTTATACCAAACAATTTAGTAAAATTTTTTGTTCTTTTATCTATACTTTTTAATGATGCCTTATATTTATTAAACGATAATGCACTTAATTCGTTATAAAAGCTATGATTTGGATTATTGGAATCATTCAATAATCCAATTCTTTTTTTATTATATTTATTGCTATAAATTTTCTTTTCAACATCTAAGAAAAGAGTACAACAATTATATTTCTTTTTAAATAATTTATATAAATTAGAATCTAAAAATGCAATCTTATCTACTTTTTTTTTCTCATATAAATTAACTATTTCATTAAATATTTTATAGTTTTCAGTATTTGAAAAAGATCCTAAACTCTTGGTATAAATAAATTTGATAACATGGTTATTTCTATATTTATTAATTATATTTGAATATTCATTTATATAGTCAACAAATATAATTTGTTTAAAATTACTCTTATTAATAATATCAAATTGTAAATCTGAATTTTCTAAATGATTATACACATAAATATTTTTAAAAGTATATTCAAAAGTATTTTGCATATTTTGTAATTTGATTGGTAAGATAACTAAGTATTCATCATTATAAATTATTTTTTTATCTATCATTATCTCACCTACATTTCTAAGAACTTCTTGCATTCTTGTTTTGATTCTATGTTATTATTTTTACTAAACTCTTTGTAAAGGTTTAATATTTTGTCTCTGTTCTTAATCCCATTTAATATTTTGTCTTTTATTTCTTCAATGTCTGCCTCATTTTTTACTACTAAAAAATCTTCAAGTTTATTATTTTTAAAATAATGATGATTATTACCACTTATACATATAGTATTCATTTCCATACTTTCAAGTGGAAGCATTGGCGCACATTCTGAAAAAGTAACATATAAGTTTATTGTATTTTTACTCATTCTTATTAACAATTCTTCTCTTGGTAATGACTTTTCTTCACCATCTATTTTTACACCAAGTTTTTCAGCAAATTCTACAGCGCTTTTATTCAATGGAACCATATCTATTATGGCATTTTCTATTAATGACACAGCTGCAATTTGAGTATACATATTTTTTCTCCAATCATCACATTTTGCCGCATAAATGCCTATTTTAATAGTTTTATTATCATTTTTTGTATTTGCTTCTTTAATAATTTTTTTTTCTATTGTTACTTTATTTGAAATAAAAGTACTTTTATATCCTTGTTTTTTATAGAAATTCAATAAACTTTGTTTACAAGTCCCCATAACATCAATTTTATGCTTCTTATGTAACTCAATAATTTCTTTATTTCTATCCCAGCCGTAATGGTCTAAAATTTGAGAATGACTTCCATGCCAATATGTTTTTATCTTAATATTTTTATTATTCTTTTTTAAATAATTAATTAAATCCTTCCAACCAATCGCAAAAGAACTAAAAACTATTTGTTTAGGATTACATTCTAAAATTGCATTTGCTATATCTATAACATCATTTTTAGAGTAAATCTCTCCGCAATCTACTGTATTATCAAATAATTCTATAGTTGCGCTTGTAATTCCAAACCAATCTTTGTTATAAAAGACTAAATAGCTTGGACCATTAGATTTCTTTCTCTTAATAGATGATATTGTATCTTTTATTCTTTCTTGATATTTTATATCATTTATTAAACTTTTTTTCACTTTTTTCTTTTTATAAATAGCTAATGGAAAAAAAACAAATTCACAAGTTTTTCTAATTAAATGTTTTCCTTTACTATACTTATCTATTATTTTATATGTCTTTCTTCTGCCAATTTTTCTGACCATGTTTGTTTCTATTCTTTCCTTTAGAGGAGTCCAACTTGCATCATAATAGTGAATCATACAAGTATTATCCGAAAAAAAGTTATTATCTCTCGCATAAGAATATGGATAAAAATAATCTCTTGGATAGATTACAATATTTCCATCTAATACTTGTTTTTCATTATCTCCTTTAACCAATCCATAATCACTTAATATATCACTTATTAATTTAGGAATACTTAAATCAGACATTTTATTTATATCAAAAATATCAAAACTTTGATAAATTTTTAATAATTCGGTTGGGAGAAAAGCATTTTTATTTTTTTCATACCATACTCCAACAGCAACAAATCCGGTATCTTCCACACCTAAAAAAGTATCATCTTTTAATAAATTACTAATGTCTTTTATTACTTCCATATCTGTGTCAAAATATATTCCACCCATTTCTTTAAGTGCTTTGCATCTAAAGTAATCAGCTACAAAAGCCCATTTTTTATTATCATAAGCCCCTCTAACGAATGGACATTCATCTAAATTAACATTTTCCTCAGACCATTTAATTATTTCATAATCAGGCAAATACTTTTTCCAACTTTTTAAACACTTCTTTGCTAATTTAGGTAATGGTTTATTTCCAAACCAACAATAATGAATATATTTTTTCATTTTATCATCTCTTTTTCTTTAATGCCCTTAGCGGTTTTGTAAATCTCCAACTTCTAGAGTATAGAATTGAATTTAGTTCTTCCTTAGTTTTATCATTTTCTTCTTTTAGTTTTTCATATTTTTCTCTTATCTGATCTTTTTCTATAAAAGAAAAATATCTATCCCTTACTTTTTTCGCCTTATAGCTCTTTTTAATGTTTTTATCTTTCATTATATATTTGTAATGACACATATATATATCATATTCACTTGGATTTGAATTTCTAAACTCAACATAATGTTGATCAAGAGCTAAAGAATATGGTGTAAAATAACAAAATATTAAAAAATTTAAGTCAATTACAGAAATCACATAATCATCGTTTATATCTAAGGAATTGTAACAAAACCTTTTAAACGGCATCTTTCCAAGTGTATAACTAGTCTTCCCAAATAACATTGCTTCAAGTCCAATATTTGAGACACTTGACACTATTTTTCGACATCTTGATAAAAATTGTATTGATGAAACCGATTCGTCTAAAGTAAATTTATCTTCTAAATTATATTTATAATTATGATTTGCTGGATGTTTTCTAATGATTATATTTTTCTTTGATTCAAATTCATCTAAACTTTCTAATATCTCTTCGTTTGTTATTGATCCAGATGCTAATGTATCATAATCATTTCTTAAACCTAATGCTATTCCAACATCATAATCTTCTATCTCATATAAATTATTCAATTCCTCTTTTGAGACAAATAAATTAATCAAATCATTTCTTGACAAAAGTGGTACTTTTTTATTTTTTATTTCTTTAATAAATGACTCATATCTAGAATCTAATTCATCAGTTGAATACTTATTTGAATACTGAAAATAACATATTCCTAAATTATAACTAGGTTTTCTAATTCCAGCTAATTCCATCTCAATTACATTTAAATTATACTTTTTTGCCACTAATGAGATTGTTTCATTATGTCTCCAAACTATTAAAGATTTTAAATCATCATATTTTTTAGTAATTAAAGATAATTGATCATCCATTATTTTATATAAAACATTATCTTTATTATTCATCATATTTATCCATGCAGTATCTTTATCTTTATATTGATCTAATACTTTTTTAGTTTGATCATTTGTAATAATAAACTTATCAACTTTCTCAAATTTTATTTTTTTTATACTTGGTATTTCATTTATAAAAGATATTTTTTTTAAATTTATTGGAAATTTTTTTTCATAATAACTTGGATTTATAAAATATTCTTCCTGTGCTATTATTGGCCAATCATTAATTGAACAATAATAGCAAAATTTATAAAATGCACCAAAAAATATTGGGAAATCGTCTTTTACATCGACACCAAAAAGCACCGGAATACATCTCATTTCTTACCTCTAATCTTACTTATTACTTTTGAAAACATTTTTATTATTCTAATAATTATTACTATAGGAAGTTTTATAATCAAATATATTGTTTTAATTATATAATAAAAGATTTTCTTAACGATTGAAGCTTCATTATAAATATGTAATTTAATTGAAAGCTTATCAATCTTATTAGATATACTATTTTTTAAATTATAAAGTTTATTTTTATATTCACTTTTTAAAGAATCTTCATAATATTTTTTATTAAAGGATTCTAAAGTATAGTTGTATTCATCGTTAGTCTCCAATAAATACTGATTTAAAAGTTCTAATGCTATATCTTCGCTTAGATTGTTTTTTTTGCTTGGATTTTTAATAAGTTCTTCAATAATACTATTCATTTTTTTATTCATAGAATCAATTGTAAATCCAGAAAGTACTCTTTTTCTACAATTACTCTTGTATTTATCATTTTCATCAATTACTTTCCTAATTGCAACAACAAAATTATCTATTTCCGAAGGATTATATTTGTGTATCGATACATCCTCTTCCTTTTGATTAAGTTCTATAAGTTCTCCAACATCTTTATTTATTATTTCTGCTTGGCCTCCAACATTACTAGAGACAACTGGCACTCCCATCGAAAGTGACTCATATGTTGTAAGTGCAAGTCCTTCTTTTATAGAACAATTAAGAGTACAATCGCTTATAGCATATATTTCTTTTGTATTACTTATCTTTCCTAAAAACATTACATTATTAATATTATATTTTTCTATTACATTTTGTAATTTATCTAATAATGGCCCATCCCCACATATTAAAAACAAACAATCATCATATTTATGTGTAAATTTTTTTATTATTTCTGCAAGTAAAAATGGCCTTTTTTGCTCAGCTATTCTAGAAATGAATGTTACTATTTTTTTATCTGTTGGAATATTATACTCTTTTTTTATAGCTAGTAATTCTTCATTCGAATAATCGTTTTTAAATTTTTTTTCATCAACACCTATATATACAGTACCAACATCATCTTTATTTCTTCCAAAATAATTAACTAAAACTTTTTCTGATGCTTCATTACATACATAAGTCCTATCAATACAACTAGCAACAGCACTAGAATCTCTAGAATATCCACCATTTCTATTATACCATTCTTCCATATGTACATAATCCATAATACTAATTGTTGGATGTTTTGATTTAATATAAGGCAAAACCATATATCCATAAACACTATTTGTATTAAATATTAATTTTGTATCATTTTTATTAATTATATAATCAATAAATAAATGCCAATACTTTCTGTCTAAAAAGGAAGGTAGGATATAATAATCAGAAACATATTTTTTTAATTCACAAATCCATTCATTTTCACTAATATTTGTAAATATTGCTGTTACACTATACTTTTTATCTAATCCTTTCAAGAAGTCAATATTAAATTTATCAGCACCGCCCATTACTAAATGTGGCATAATCATTATAATATTAATTTTATTACTATTAATCTTAGAAATACATTTAAATGGATTTTGAACTCTATGAACATCATCCCAATCATAAGTATTCATTGGATATTCGATTGGTGCTATGTCATAATCCACGTCTTTTTTGTATTGATCTAATAATTTTTGAGTTTTTTCTTTATTTGAAAGCGATTTTTTTAATTCACCAACTTTTTTTCTTCTATACCAAAATCCGAAATAATTTACCTTTAAAGGAATTTTTGACTTGCTAAACATTTTAATCCAAAATACCCAGTCTTCATTAATTCCTTTTTCTTTTGTACCATATCCTCCAACTTCAAAAAAGTCTTTTTTTCTGATTAATGCAGTTGCAACTAATAAATTTTCTTTTAATTCTGCTCTAATGTTCATTTTTTTATCCCAAAGATAATTCTGTTCACCAAAACCGACTGTATTTGTATATGCAAAAGAGGCTTCTTTATTAGTTTCTAAAGCATAATATAGACACTCCAAATAATTATTTTCAATTAAATCATCATCATCTAAAAATAAAAGATATTTTGAAAATTTTGATGCTTTTTTTGCTCCAAAATCCCTAGTTGCAGCAAGTCCTTCATTTTTTTTATGAAAGACTTTAATCCTTTTATCTTTTTTCTTTAACTGCTCGATTAATTCTATACTTTCCTTATCAGTTGACCCATCATCTACAATAATCCACTCAAACCATGGAAATGTTTGATTTAGAACTGAAATCATTGTATCTTCAATATATTCTTTAGAGTTATAATAAGGTGTTATTATTGAAACTTCAGGTTTAAAATCTTCAATTTTGAAAAAAATATTTTTATTTTTATTATAGATTGGTGTTACTTCATAATTCATATAATCACATCTTTCCTTGTATTTACATTTTATTATAAACTATACTATATGTTTTGTCACATTTTTTATTTTACATTATTACTAAACGTCGATAATTCTTTCATGATTGGTACCTTATTTTTTAACTCCAAATTTTATTATTTAAATGATAGATTAATTATTTAAAAATCTTAAAAAAATTATAATTAATTCTATTAGCAATCAAAAGCAATTAAATATAAGTATAAACAAACATATCGGTATATTTCATAATCGTCAAAAAGAATCGTTTTTTAGTTCTATATCATTTTTTGCTAATAAAAGATAAATACAAAATGTTTCCCAAATCCCAATGTTGAATTATACATTTGTAATTAACCCCATATCTAATGCATATTAAAACAAATCTTTCTTTTATTTTATCATATAAAAAAAACGAAAACAAATTTAAAACTTACTAGATTTAATATAACCAGGAATAATTAATAAAAAAACTAATAATTTATTAAATCCTTTAACTCCTTTAATACATTCTCTTTTCTTCTTTTTAGTTAAATAACTAAATAAAATATAATGTTTAATAAAATATAATCTTTTCTTAAAAACTGTATTATTTATATTACAATAACTTAAGCATTCTTTAAAGAATTCATAATAGCCAAATGGATATTTTTTAAATACTTTTTTTATATTTTCAGTATATCCATCTTCCCTATATTCTGCTACAATAATATCTTCATTTTCAAATAGTAAGCCATCATATTCTTTATCTAATCTATAATATAACCTGGCCTCAGTAACAAATTTCTCATCTTTTTCAAGTGGATAATTATACTTTTTTCTTATATCTGCTTTAAAAGTTAAAGCTAAATCCAATTCATATTCATATTTATTATAAATATCAAACATTTTTATTACTTTATTATCTATTTCTTTTATATTTTTTACATCACTATTTTCACCAATTATTTTCTTTTTGTAAACAATACCATATACATTTTCATTATCAAGTCTTTTATAATCATTACTAATTTTACTTAAAACATTATCTACTAAAAAATCATCACTATCTATTTCAATAATAATATCTCCAGTAACATACTTCATAACATTATTAATAGCTCTCATTTTACCCTGATTTTCTTGATAATAATATTTAATTTCAAATTTACTATTTTTAATCCACTTATCTACTATTTTTTTAGTATTATCAACACTACCATCATCAATAATAATCCATTCAATATCTTTAAAAGTTTTATAATTATTAACAATACTTTCATATAAATTATGTAATAATTTTTCTCTATTATAAGTAGCAGTTACTAAACTTATTTTCATAATTAATCACCTTCTATCAAATTAATTATTTTATCTAAAACACTTTTATTATCAAACTTATTTTTAAGATTTACTTTAGGTTTTTTCTCAATTATTTTTTTTATGCCAGCATAAATTCCATCTTCTGAATTGTCTACAATCATACTATTATCACGATAATCTACTAATGTTTCTCTAGCAGCAGAATCTGTAATTAAAACATATTTATTCATTGCTTTTGCTTCTAATAAAACCATTGGATATCCCTCATAAAATGAAGTTAAAAGAAAATAGTCACACTTTTTTACATATGGATAAGGATTACTTTTTTTACCTAATAATACAAAAGTATTTTCTAATTTTTTTTCTTTTACTTTACTTGATAATTCACTCATCAAAGGTCCATCTCCAACGATATAAATTCTATGAATGTAATTATCTTTAATTAATCTTTCATGTACTTCTAATAGCCTGAACAAAGCTTTTTCCTCTACTATTCTACTAACTTGTATAAATGATACTAAATCATCCTTAATTTCATTAGCATTTTCTCTATTAGACTTTTCTATTACTAAATTAGTATTTAAATAATTATATATTACAAGTTTATTACAACTATTTTCTGGATATTGTATTTTAAATTTCTCTAAATTATCATTTGAAACAAATACTAGATTATCAAAATTTTCATAACATTTTCCACTAAGTACTTTTTTTCTTTCCGCATTTTTCCCTTTACCAAAAATATCTCTTATATCACTATGTATCCAAGCAATTTTTTTAGCTTTACTAGGAGTACTAAATATCCATGAAATTGGTCCTTCCAAAAATGCTATTTCTACATCATAATTATCATTTACATATTTACGATAAATATTTTCTCTTGCTTTTTTATTAACTAGTTTTAAAGATAATACCTTTTTTTCAATTAAACTTAATTCATTATAAGTTTTTTTATACATACTAATAATTTTAACTTTTTTATCTAATTCAGATTCAAATTCACCATTATTATAAAGAGTAAAAATAGTAATATCATATTTATTACATATGCTATTAACTATATCTACTAAGACTCTTTCAGCACCACCTAGTTTTAAACTAGTTATTCCAAATAATATTTTCTTCTTCATTTTATCACCAATCTTATAAACAACTAAAGTATAACAAATATTAATTAGTATTTCAAATTTAAAAAAGTATAGATATTTTAATCTATACTTTATTCAGTTCTTAAAGCTTCTACAGGATCTTTTTTACTAGCTATATGAGCTGGTATTAATCCACCAATCATAGTTAAAGTCATACTTACTATTATTAATATTAAGGCATGTAATGGATTTAACTGAGCTACATTTGATAATTCAGTCAAATCATATAATACGATATTAATAGGAATAGTTAATATTAATGCAATAATTATACCAATTAATCCTGAAGTTATACCAATTATAAATGTTTCTGCATTAAACACACGAGTTATATCTTTTTTTCTAGCACCTATTGCTCTTAAAATACCAATTTCTTTTGTTCTTTCCAATACAGATATATAAGTTATTATACCAATCATAATACTTGATACTATTAACGAAATAGAAGAAAATCCAACAAGAACATATGTAACTGCATCCATAATTGATCCAGATAAAGCAACTATCGTATCAGATAAATCAGTATAAGTTACTCCTCCACTACTACTCTTTACCTTATTGTTTTCTATTACAAACTCAGCTGTTTCAAAATTAATATTTCCATTTATTTTTCCATCTGCATAAGTAAGATTTACTATTTTAGGTGTTACTTCCTGAATAGTTTTATCAATATTTCTAAGTCTTACATCATTATTATCCTTAACATTTTCTACTAAATAATTTATATATGACTCTGCATGAGTTTTAACATCTTCAATAATTCTATCATTATATTTATCTAAATATTTAATAATAGATTCTTTAGCATCAAAGTCTCTTGAATAAATACTAATCATAAATGGTGTAGTATCTCCACCAAGCATTTGAAGAATATATGACTTTGTAGCTTTTCCTTCTTCAGTAGTTAAGTCAAATTTTTCTCCGGTTAAAACATTGTAATCTACTTGTTCTTGTAATTTAACAATTCCAGAATTTTTATTTTCATTTAAAACATAATCAACTAAATCTTCTGTATATCCAATATTGGCACCTTGTTGATATAATTTACTATCTTCTTTAGCTCTTATTATACCTACTACTTTTAAAGTAATTGCATTATTACTTTCATATAATGAATTAAAATCAATATTAACAGTATAAGTTTTTCCTAATGAAATGTAAAAATCTTTATTTAAAATTAATTTAAACTCTCTTCCTATTATGTCATCAAAAGATATTTCATTTTGATTTTCATTCAATCCTAAAAAGCTTATTAATTTCTTATCAACTTGATTAGCATTATCTACTACTAAAACAAGCTCTTCTTTAGATTCAGGTAATTTTCCTTTTAAAACATCATAATGTCTTTCAACTACTCCTTCTTTTGAATCATCTAATTTTGCTGGTAATGGTTGAAAATATGACGAAGCATATAAAGAAGAAACACTAGTAGATTGTAAAGAAAGGTTAGTTGGAATAATAGTTACTCTTCCACCAATTTTTCCAAGTACATTTATTGAAAGTAATCTTGTATATGCAACTCCTAATACATTACTTTTTTCAATATTATCTAAATAATTCATATATTCTTCTGAAAAAATATTAGTATGAGTCAATTGATCAACAATAGCATCTCTTGGAAATACTACTTCTTTATCAGTAAACTTATTTTCTTTTTTCTTATTTGATAATGACTTCATATTTTCAGAATTTAAACTCATTGCTTCTTTAGATATAAGAATTGGTAAAGAAGACAAAGTATCTGTTTCAAATTTATCTATCTGCTTATCAAATCCATTTGATAAAGAAAGAATTAAAGCTATACCAATAATACCTATACTTGATGCAAAAGCAGTTATTATAGTTCTTCCCTTTTTAGTTTTAATATTATTAAAAGATAATTTTAAAGCTGTTAAAAAATTCATTGAAGTTCTTTTAATATTATATTCTTTTTCTACATCTTCATTATCTTTAACTGGATTAGTATCATCTATAACTTCCCCATCTTTGAACTCAACAATTCTATTTGCATAAGAATATGCAAGTTCACTATTATGAGTTACCATTATAACTAATTTATCTTTTGATATTTCTTTTATAAGTTCCATTATTTGAACAGATGTTTTTGAATCTAATGCCCCAGTTGGTTCATCTGCTAATATAATATCTGGATCATTTACAAGAGCTCTTGCTATTGCAACACGTTGCATCTGTCCACCAGATAATTGATTAGGTTTTTTATGAGCATGTTCGAAAAGTCCAACTTTCTTTAATGCATCAAGAGCTTTCTTTTTCCTTTTCTTAGCATTTACTCCGCTTAATGTCATAGCAAGTTCAATATTTTCAAGTATTGATAAATGAGTTATTAAATTATAGTTTTGGAAAACAAACCCAATACAATTATTTCTATAAGCATCCCAATCACTATTTTTAAACATCTTTGTAGAACGATTATTAATGATTAAATCACCAGAATCATATCTATCTAAACCACCAATTATATTTAACATTGTTGTTTTACCAGATCCAGATGGACCTAAAATAGCAACAAATTCACTTTTTCTAAATTTTAAGCTTATATTTTTTAAAGCATGTTGAGTAAACTCACCAGTTGTATAGCTTTTATTAATCTTTTTTAACTCTAACATATTGACCTCCATCAACATTATATTAAAAACTAATAATAATTATAAATTGTTTTGTATACAAAGTAAATGAAAAAGTTTGCTTTTTTAAAACAAACTTTTTATCTACTTTTCTATTTCTATTTTTTTACCATTAACAGTAATATAGTAGTCTTCTTTACCATCAACTGCAATATATCCTTTATCAGAAATTTGTGAGAAAATATTAACTCCAGCTGGTAATTTATAAGTAATTTCTCCATTATGATCCATAATTGCCCAAACATTTTCATTTCCAATTTTTACAATTAAATGTCCAGATTCAGATAACTTATATTGTTTCTCAAATACTCCAATTTCATACTCACCTGTATGATATCTACCAATTTCAATATATTTTCTTGGAGTAAATACATATTCTTTTGTACTCTTATCTAATATTGTAAAATATCCTGTATTAAAATATATTAAAGCATATCCATTTACAAATTGAGGAGTACCTCTTACACCTTCATCTTTAAGATCTATTACCTTGTTACCTTCTAAATCATAAAAAGAATCGTCAATATAAATAAGTCCATCATTATATTGTCCAATTGAAACATGCTTTTTATCTTTATATATTAATTTCTTATTACCATTTTTATCTAATAAATAAATTTCATCACTATTAATATCTCTAAATCCTATATAACCATCTTTATACTCACCAAATAAAACATCAAAACGATCTCCAATTGAGAAAGATTTCTTTGTTTCTGAATTATATACACTAGTAGTAAGTTCACTTCTACCATTTGGATCTATCAAAAACATTCCTTCACCTAAATATTCAATTCTATTTATTCCTTCAACAGGTTCCATATTAAATGTTTTCTTATTTAAATCATAAATTCCCATTTTAATTGTTGTATCTTTATAATCTTCTTCTTTTATCTCAACAACTACAAAACCTTTTTTAGTATATTTAATAGATTCATAGCCATCTTTTTTTGATAATACAACTGATCCTTTTGAATTATATATTTCATCATTCAATTGAGAATATCCATCATAGAATATTAAATCGTTAGGAGAATAAGCATATTTAACTTTACTTATAACTTCACCTTTTTTATTTATAATATAATAAGATTTATTTATATCAGTAATCCATCCATAGTCATCATTTATTGGATATAAAAAGCCATTAAATTTTTCTTCTTCTTTTTCTTGTTCCTTTTTTTGATTTTCCTTCATGTCTTCTTCAATTTTATCTTTTACTTCTTTAACTTTCTTCTCAGTAGTATTTGCTACTTCTTTAAGCATTTTTTCAAAAGGACTAGAATCATCTCTTATTACAAAAAACCATATTAAAAATGCTATTAATCCTATTACAAGAACTGCTACAACTGAAGCTATTATAATAGCAGTTTTGTTTCTTTTCTTCTTAACTGGTTCTTTTTTTTCTTCCACAGCTTCTTCTTTCTTGATTTCAATAGTTTCTTCTTTTTTCTCTTTTAAAGATTCTTTATCCCCAACTTTTGCACCACAACCAGTACAAAAAGAAGCATTTTCTTCTAACTCTTTTCCACAAGATTCACAAAATCTTTTAGCCTTAGCCATTTACAACACCTTCCTATTAAAAATCTATGATAATTATATCACTTTTTATACATCATGGTAAACATTATTTATAAATTATCATGGCAGAAAAACAATACAATTGTTCTTCTGAATATGTAGAAATTGATACTTGATATTTTATATCAATAATACTTATTTCTTCGTTATCATCAATAAAATTATTAATATCTTCTTCTAAATCAGCTTCATGAGATTCATCAAATATTTTAACTTTCATTTTATCACCACAAAAAAAATATCATATTTTAATATTTTTTTTTGTCAAAAAAAGAGGAATAATCTTCCTCTATTTATTATTTTCCTTTATTCTCTTAGCTTTCAAATACAATTCCTTAGAAATCCAATATCTTTCTTCTTGTTCATCATAATAAAATTCATTAATTGAGGCATACTCTTTTAAAATATTATCTACATATATATCATTTTTATATTTAGAAAGTAAATATTTTTCAAACGTTCCAACAAAATCATCAGTCATTACAAAGTTAGATAATCCATTATAGGCAATATTTTTAAACTCTTCTTTACTATAACTACCATATATAAGTTCTTGTTTTTGAAAAACTTTAACTATTTCCATTAACTTTTTTGAAAACTCCTCACTTGTTGTTTCACTTGTAATAGGAATTTCAATTAAAAAATCATGTTTGTTAATTCCATATGCATCTTTATGACTTCCAAATTCTTTAACTAATTGTCTTTCTTTCAACTTATTATATATTTCTTTATTTGTTTCATCTAAAGAATCATAATTAACTCCAATAAAACCAGAGCCAGCACTTATATCATTTTTATTTGCAGAACTTGTTGTAGTTAGAATATTACAATCAAATAAATACTCACATGCTTCTAAACATGGCTTATCAACCATTAACTTTAATGTTTCTCTATTTTTTACAATAGTATTAGCAGTACTAGCATAATAGAATAAATCAGGACTTAAATTTCCACTTTGAGCATTAGGTTCAATGTCTTTTATCAACATTATTGTTTATTCCTTTCTATTATATCTCTTGCTGCTATTAAACCAGTTGCTGCCGCAGTTACAATATTTCCTGCTTTACCAGCTCCATCGCCTATAAAGTATATATTATGACCTTCTATTTTCATATTATTATCTGTTGTTATTTCATTACTAAAGAACTTAATTTCAGGTCCATATAAAAGTGTTTCATCATTATTTACTCCAGGTATTATTTTATCTAGTCTTTCTAGTCCTTCAATAATATTAGTTATTATTCTATGAGGAAGAACTAAAGCTAAATCACCAGCAACACAATCCTTTAATGTAGGTTCAATAAACCCTTTTTCAATCCTATGCCATTCGCTTCTTCTTCCTTGTTTCAAATCCTTCAAAGATTGTATTATTGGTTTTCCATCACCCAAAACGTTAGCAATTCTTGCTATTGATTCTCCATACAATCTTGTATTAGTTACTGGATGAGTAAGACTTACTTTTGATATAAATGCAAAATTACTATTATTTGATTTTATATCTTTTAATGAATGTCCATTAACACAAATATATCCTTCATAATTTTCTTTTGTAACAAATCCTCCTGGATTAGTACAAAATGTTCTTATTTCATCACCATAAGTATCTGTTTTTATAAATATCGTTGGATCATATATAACATCAGTAATATCTTTTAATATCTCACGCCTTGTTTCAACTCTTACTCCAATTTCAATACTTTGAGAAACATATGGAATATTATATTTATCTGCTAATTCTTGAACCCATTTTGCACCAGTTCTTCCAGGTGCTACAACTACAAACTTACTATTTATTTCTTTTTCTTTTTTTCCACTTAAATACTTAACTGCATATGTTTTATCTTTATTCTCTATAATATCTAGTACATCAGCATGTTCAAACACTTCTACATTCTTATCTTCAAGATACTTTGTAATATCATCAATATATTTAGGAAGATGATCACTTCCTAAATGTTTTTGTTTTATAAGTAAAAGGCTTGCACCTGTTTTAGCAACTTTTTCTTTAATTTTATTTGCTTCATCCATATTAGTAGGATAAACTTTACTATCCATATTAAACTTATTAAAGATTTCTTCAGTATCATCAATTATTTTAAAGGCTTCATCTCTCCCCATATATTTAAACAAATCTGATTTTCCTAATTTAGGAACAAAGTTTAATTTTCCATCTGAAAAAGTTCCAGCACCACCATATCCAGATAAAATTCCACATGGTTTACAATTCTTACATTCAGTTTTAAATTTATTCATCGGACAAACTCTTTTATCCGCTTTAAGCCCTCTATCAAGTATTGCTACTTTAATATCACTATTATTTTCTAAAAGCTCATATGCAGTAAAGAGTCCAGCAGGTCCTGCACCTACAATAATTACATCAAACATAAAATCCTCTTTCTACTTTACAACTATATTAACTATTTTTCCTTGAATAACTATAATTTTTACAATATCTTTTCCTTCAATATGCTTTTGTACATTTTCTTCTTTTAAAGCTTTTTCTTTAATTTCATCTTCACTATCATTTATATTAATTTTAATAGTTGAACGTACTTTTCCATTAACTTGTACAGCAATTGCTTTTTCTTGCTCTATAGTTTTAGACTCATCATAAACTGGCCAACTACTTTCACAAATTGGACTATATCCAATTTCTTCATTTAATTCTTCAGTAATATGAGGTGCAATTGGATTAAGAAGTGTTAATAATAAATTATAGTCTTTCTTCGTAATTGATTCTTTTTCATCATATGCATTAGATAAAATCATTAATTGAGAAATAGCAGTATTAAAGCCTAAACTCATTAAATCTGATTCAACTTTTTTAATACTTTTATGAATAATTGGTTCCAAATCTTTAGAATATTCATCTTTATCTACAACTTTTTCTTTTAATCTAATTACTTTATCAATGAATCTCTTGCATCCTTTTAAAGAATCTGTACTCCATGGAGCATCTTGAGTATAATCGCCCATAAACATTTCATATACTCTTAAAGTATCAGCACCATATTCATTTACAATATCATCAGGATTAATTACATTTCCTTTTGACTTACTCATTTTTTGGTTATCACTACCTAAAACCATTCCATGACTTACTCTTTTCCAAATCATTTCTTTTGATGGTACTAAACCAATATTATATAAGAACTGTACCCAAAATCTTGCATAAAGCAAATGTCTTGCAGTATGTTCCATACCACCATTATACCAATCAACTCTTTTCCAATACTTCATAGCATCCATAGATGCAAACTCTTTATCATTTTTAGCATCCATAAATCTTAAAAAATACCAACTTGATCCAGCCCAGTTAGGCATAGTATCAGTTTCTCTTTTAGCAGCTCCTCCACATTTTGGACATGTAGTATTTACCCATTCAGTAATCTTTGCAAGTGGACTTTCACCATTATCTGTTGGCTCATATTCTGCAACATCAGGTAACAATAATGGTAAATCTTCTTCATTCATTGGAACCCAACCACATTTTTCACAATGAATCATTGGAATTGGTTCACCCCAAAATCTTTGACGAGAGAATATCCAATCTCTCATTTTATAATTATTAACTCTTCTTGCTATTCCTTTTTCTTCAAGCATTTTTGTTATTTTCTCTTTAGCATCTTCTACAACTAATCCGTCAAATTCACCAGAATTAATTAATTTACATCCAGCACCTAAATAATCATGTTTTTCAAAGGCTTTTTCTTTTATATTTCCACCTTCTATTACTTCAATTAATTCTAAGTTATGAGCTTTTGCATATTCAAAGTCTCTTTGATCATGAGCAGGAACAGCCATAACAGCACCAGTACCATAATCTCCTAAAACAAAATCTCCTAAGAAAATAGGAACTTCTTTTCCATTAATTGGATTAATTGCTTTTACACCTTTTACTTCTACTCCAGTTTTTCCCTTATTAAGTTCAGTTCTATCCATTGCTGATTTTTTCTTAGTTTCTTCAATGTATTTTTCAACTTCTTTTTTATTTTTTACTCTAGGCATTAATTCTTTAATTAATTTTCCATCAGGTGCAATTACAAAGAAAGTTATTCCAAATACTGTTTCAATACAAGTAGTAAAAATAGAAAATTTTCCACCACCTGATATTTCTACATCCATTTCTACACCAGTAGACTTACCAATCCAATTAATTTGACCTAACTTAACTCTATCAGCAAAATCAGTATCATCTAATCCTTTCAATAAGTCCTCGGCATAATCACTCATTTTTAACATCCATTGTGACTTTTCTTTTTGAACTACTTCTGTTCCACATCTTTCACAAACTCCACCAGCAGCATCTTCATTGGATAAAACTGTTTTACATTTAGGACACCAGTTTACTGGAATTGTATCTTTATATGCCATATTATGTTTATAAAACTGTAAAAATTGCCACTGTGTCCATTTATAGTAATCCGGATCAGTTGTTGAAAACTCTCTATCCCAATCAAAAGAAAAACCTAAAGTCTTCATTTGACGTTTAAATGTTTCAATATTCTTTTTTACAGCCTCTTTTGGATGAATATGATTTTTTATAGCATACTCTTCTGCAGGTGCTCCAAAAGCATCCCATCCCATAGGAAATAAAACATTATATCCTTGTAAACGTTTCATCCTAGCTATCGCATCATGTGCTGTATAACTTCTAACATGACCTACATGAAGTCCTGCTCCAGATGGATAAGGAAATTCTACTAGTACATAAAAAGATTTTTTATCACTATTATTTAAAGCTTTAAAAGTTTTTTTATTATCCCAATAATTTTGCCATTTCTTTTCTATTTCATTAATTTTATTCATTTTTAACAAGTCCTTTCTTTTTAAAATAATTTCCAACAAATCTTAAACTGATTAAATACAGTGGTATTATTAAAACTGCAGCTACTAACAATATAAGTACAATATTATCTTTAAATATTAATACCTCTACAATTGATAATAAAGCTATATCTAGTCCTAAAACTAACCCAACTAACTTCATAAGTGGTCTATAATTTATTTTATTTGTATCTATTTTATATTTAATAATAAAATATTTAACTTCACTAGGAAGAGCTTCATAATCAGTAACTTCTTTTTTCTTACCATTTTTATAATGACCTAATTTATCATATCTTCTTACTGATATAAAATAATACAAAAAATAAACAACAAGAATTGTAATTACTATTTCTATCATTTAACCTCCTACAAAATAAAAAATATCCATCCAATAAGGACGAATATTTCCGTGGTACCACCTTAATTTAGAGATAATCTCTACACTTTGATCTTTTAACGCAAGAATACGATTTGTTTATATTTAAGACAAGTTCATTAATTTCATATTACTAAATTTCACCATACTTTAGCTCTCTTTAAATATTCAAATAATTACTACTTCTTAAAGCAAATTACAAAAAATATTATATTAAAGTTCTTCAACATATTCAAGTAATTTTTTGAACAAGTTAATAAAAGATTTATCTAAGTTATATTTCTTCAATTTCCTAATTTCAATGCTCTTTTGTTTATAATTAGCATCACTAAACAATATTTCTGATATTTTCTCCTTTAAAGTTGTTTCAATTTGCAAATCTTTTAAAATATCATCAATATCTTCATTTAAAACGTGAACTGCATCAATTTCAATATCATTTCCCTTGCAGTTAATAGTTAATTGTCCCATAGTAGGTACATTATTTATTTCTACAATAAAATCATTGTTATCAATATATTTATTAGCAATTTCAATTGGATTTGAATTCATATATACTACTACTGTTTCAGCAAACTTAGTATTTCTAAATCTAATTTTATAGTTTCTTTCCTTAGGAATAATACCTGCTCTTCCTTCAACTGGACGAATAATTAAAGTATAATTATTTTGTAAATAGTTATAATCTATTTCAGTTATTATATATTCTCCATTTTTATAATGATTACTTTCACCATCATCTTCATACATCCTATAAGTATTATTTTGTCCAGGGAAAACATGTATTTCTAAATCAGTTGGATTACCTGTATTATTCATATTACTCTTTATTGAAAGTGGTATAATACTTCCCTTTTTAGCAAAGATAGGATAATCTTCTTCTTTATAAAAAGAGGTATGTTTCTTATTTCCTTGATATCTTTTTCCAGTTGTAAACTCATACCAAACACCATCAGGTAAATAAAATCTATGAATTGTTCTATTCATTATTGTATTCTTCTTATTTATTATTGGAGATACCAATAATTCACTTCCGAAGAAATACTCAATTTTATAATTATCATTATCATATACTTGTGGTAAATAATAATATAGTGGTTGGAATATCATAGAACCAGTTTTATGATATTTATATGCTTCAGTATATAGATATGATGATAAATTATGTCTTAATCTTAAGTATTTAGTTACAATAGTCTCTGTTCTTATATCCCACTTCCAAGGCTCTCTTTTATAATATTTTCCACTAGCAGAATGAAATCTCAATATTGGGGAAAATGTTCCAAGCTGAACTGATCTAATATATAATTCTGGGTCTTCAATTCCTTCATCAAACCCACCGATATCGTGACTCCACCAACATGCTCCTATATTAGATGCTGATAAGTTAAAAAATGGTGTTGATTTAAAGTTTTCCCAACTAACTTTAGAATTACCTGCATACAATACTGGAAACTTATGTGCAGTCTTTAAAGAATTTCTTGCTAAAATCATTCCTCTTTTATCTTGACTTCTATTCAAATTATTATAAATGTAATAATTTAAAACCCATAATCTATGCAAATTCTTAATATTACTAGAATTATTCCAAAAGAAATCTACACCAAGACTTTCTATTGGATTTAATCCATATTTTAGTAATGCATCAAGCATTTTAGGATTTAATGGATCGATTGCAATTAATCCTTCGTTTGTATATCCTAAGAAGTTTTTAACATCTTCGTAATGTTCTTCATAAGGATAAAATCCTTCATCTGGATCTATTCTAACTCCAAAATGAATTCCTCTTTGATGTAATGTATCTATAAGAAGTTTTGGATCAGGAATCAATTCTTTATTAAATGTAAAACCAGAAAGATTCTTTTTTTCTGCATCTCTTACATGCCAATCCTTATCTAGTAATATAACTGACAATGGTATTTGTCTTTTTTCGAATTCGTAAACTAATTGTGCAATTTCATCAGTTTTATATGGTAAATCTCTACACCACCAATTCCCAAGAGCATAACGTGGAATTAGTTCTGGTAATCCAGTTAATTTAAAATAATCTTGAACGCATAATCCAAAATCTTTATTATATATAAAGACATAAATATCTATATTGCCTTTAATAGGTTCTTCAATGCTCCCAACCTCATTAATTCTTAAACTATCACTATCATCAAAAGAAACCATTCCATCCAAAGAAAATAATCCCCTATTTTCTTTTTGTTCTTTACTCTTTACCTCACCACTAATATTTGACCCATAATAATTTTTAGCCTCAGGATTTCCATAATACCAAACAGCTTCACTATTTTTAACTTCAATTTTTAAATTTTTTGTTGCGCTAAATGTAGATCCCTTAAATGGTTGCTCTTTACTGTATGAAAGTTTAAAATAATCAGTTTCTATCTCCATAAAATTTTGGTCTTCTGTAATTCTAAACTTTGGAACATCAAAATTACGGAAAGAAACAAGTTCTGTTTTTAAATCATTAAAATTTGAAGTCTCACTATACTCTAATCTCAATAATCTTTCTGTAAGAACTGTAATTCTAAATTTATTTCCAACAACAGTTGCTTCTTTTTTTGATTTTAAATCTTCTAAATTAATATTAAAACTTTTACCAAAATCATACATTGAAATCACCTTTTATTCTATACAACAATTTTATCATAAAATAATTATAAAGTATATTTTTTTATGTATTAAATTTATTATGATATAATGAATATTGGTGGTAATATGTCAAATTTCAAATATAGCGATTCAAATAAAAGATATCATACTTTAGACTACTATTATAAAAAAAAATACAATACTAAAGTAGCAAAAATTAGTTTAAACTTAGGTTTAACTTGTCCAAATAAAGATGGAAAAGTTGGGTTTGGAGGATGTATATATTGTTCAAAACTAGGTAGTGGTGAATTTGCTGGAAATAAGCTATTACCAATAAAAGAACAGTTTAATTCAATAAAAAAAATAATGCTTAACAAATGGCCAAATTGTAAATTTATTGCATATTTTCAAGCAAACACAAATACATATGGAGATTTATCATTCTTAATAAAGAACTGGGAAGAAGTTTTAACATATGATAATGTAGTTGGAATTAATATATCAACAAGACCAGACTCAATAAGTAAAGAATGTTATGACTATTTAGAAAAACTAAATAAAAAAACTGATTTAGTTGTAGAACTAGGACTTCAAACAATACATGATAAAACATCAAAATTAATTAATAGATGCTGTAGTCTAGAATGTTTTAATAGTGCTGTTGAAGAATTAAATAAAAGAAATATTAAAGTACTAGTACATATCATTAATGGGCTTCCCTATGAAACTAAAGAAGAAATGTTAGAAACAGTAAAATATTTAAATAATCTTAATATTTGGGGGATAAAAATTCATATGCTCCATATTTTAAAAGATACTGCATTAGAAAAAATGTATGAAAAAGAAAAATTTCATGTTTTATCAAAAGAAGAATATATCGACATTGTATGTGATCAACTTGAATATTTAAAAGATACAATAGTAATAAATAGAATCACAGGAGATCCAAAAATTGAAGATTTAATTGAACCATTTTGGTTAACAAAAAAGTTTTGTGTATTAAACGATATTGATAAAGAAATGGTACGAAGAAATAGCTATCAAGGAATTAAAGCATAAAAAAAGTTTTTACTTATTTGTAAAAACTTTATTTTTTACTATTTACATGAAAATTTAATCTCTTTACTTTTTCATTATCTTCATTTGGTATATAACTTTTAGCACCAGTTATATTATTATATGGTATTCCATTATGTTCACCTAAAGAAATAGAAACTACTCCATCATATGAATCATTAATAGACTTTAAATCTACATATATATCATCATTTTCTCTTTTAAACGGAATAAGACTAGCTGAAATATCCGTATTTGCATACCAAATAGAATATTTAACATTATTTTTATTATCTTTAGATATTATAAAATCCAAAATGTCATAGCAATCAATTACTTCTTTTAATTTATAAAGATGTTCTTCATTTATAAGAATAGGAATATTGCAACTCATACCAATTAAACTATTGTTATCACTTACCATATCGCCTATATTTGAATAATGAAAATAATCAAATCCAGCAAAAATAATAGAATTAATTTCATCAAAAGCATCAATTAAACGTTTTTCGTTACGATAACTTTTAACAAATTTATTATTAGTTGATTTCATAAAATTAGATATTAACTCATTATTGCTTGGACTGGTAATAGCAATTTTCTTTCTCTCTTTTAATTCTTCATTAATTATTTTTGATGAACGAAATGTATCATTATAAAACTTGTCCATAAACATATCCCCCTTTTGATGTGGTGTATTATATCACAAAATCAATCAAAATTCAAGTCTATAACAGTTTTATTTAATTGTAACATTCATATTAATTGCACCAGCGCTATGATAATCTTTATCATACCCCATTATCTTAATTTTTATTTTATCCCCACTTTTTAGATTTTCAACATTTATATATTCTAAATAGCTATTAGGATTTATTAAACCACTTTCACCAACTATTTTATCATCTTTATAAATTCTAGCTTTTATCATAATATTATTGCCATCTAATGATGTTAAATACAAATATAGCTTATTATCTTTTAACTCTGGTTCTCCACATAATTTGACATTATAACTTTCACTATAATTTATCTCTGAATAGCTATTATTTGAAACATTGGGAACACCATCCAAAGTATTTTTATCAAATTCTGGTCTTATAAATTTATCATTTTTATTAAATATTACAGCCGATACTAAAGCAATTATAGACATAATAAGCAGAACAAAACTCACTAATATTTTTTTATTCATATACTCTCTCCCAAATAAAATCTGAAACAAAATGTTTCAGATTATTTCTTAATCACCATTATATAGCCAAATATCTAAAGTACCAATAGTTTTATTTGAATTATACACTTCTTTTATATATGAATAATCACCATGAGATAATTCTAATTCAAAATCATTCATTGAAGCAAGTTTAGTTGAATCATACTGGCTACCAACTACATTTCCAGTATAATGCTTATCTACTCCAGGAATAACACCACCAACTGAATTTGCTGTAGCAGTAGCACCTTCAAAATTTGAATCTAATTTTACATAATAATATGTTTTTGAATCATCATACATTTCACCATTAGGAACTTGAACTTGGCAATTGCTATCAGAATAAATTACTGTTGCCATTGGATCAGTTTTATATTCATATGGTCCGCTTTGTTTACTTGAACTCCAAGCAGTTGAAGAAGCTATTTTATCTTTTGCATTTTCACAAGTTCCTACACCTTCTTTAAGATCATATACCGCAAATGAAGAAGTTACTCCTGGAATACTAGAAGTAAACTGTAGTCTTGCTGACATATCAAAAGCTGATCTATTTACCACTCTAACTATACTTGACTTTCTTTGTGAATCATTACTATTTGGTAATGCATCCCATCTTCCTTCCCCATTTCCTTGATATGTATACTCAAATTGTAAATCTCCCCATTCAAGATCTACTGAAACAGTTGATGGATCATCCATAGCTTTTAACATTACTTTTCTATTATCATATGATGGTCCTCCACCAGTATCAGCACGCGTAACAACAGGAGCAACAAGTCCAACCATAATCCCCATAACCATTAACCCTTTTACTAATTTTTTACATTTCATTTTTTTTACCTCTTTCTTTCTTTTTTTTACATTACTTCAATAGCAATTGGAATATTTGTATTAACAGATGCCATCTCTTCAGTTTTTGCATCATAATAATTTACAATTATCCTTCCGCTATAACTACCTTTTTTTAAATTTACGTCATCATACAATGACAATTCATAAATTCCATAACCAACTGGAATAATATTTGATTTTGCAATTGTAAATTCTTCATCTGGATTATCCAATTCTGATGCTCTAACCTCCAAAGTTACATTCTGATTTGATCTTGATGGATTTTGAAAGAATAATTCAACTTTATCTTTTTCTAAATTTACTATTGCTTCACTCTTATACTTAAGTGAAACTTTAGAACCAGAACTAGACACATTAGATTCATCTTCATCAATTTTTACAGCTCCTGGATCTGCACTAGATGGCGCATAGTCTTTTTTTGAATCATCTTTATTTATAAAAATAAACATTGACGCTCCAAACATTAAAATAGCAATCAGAATCAAAACAATTGACACTTTTTGATATCTATCTTTATTCAACCTTAATCTCCTTCCTACTTATGTTTTTATTAATTGATTACAATAACAACCAAATTTATTATTGCTTTGTTATCATAATTTGATTATATACACGTATATGTCTATAGTCAAGTTATTTACAATTTAAAAAAATAAGTTTACATTTTTAACTTTACACAAATAAAAACAACTGATATCAGTTGTTTCATTTTTATTATCTAAACAAGTAATTATAATAATCTGTCGATAAGATTAATTTTGCAATATTTAAACGATTATTTACTAATGTATTAATATTATCAATATAATTTTCAGGTAAATCTTCGCTTCCAACAAATCTCTTGCTATTGGCAAAATATGTTCCTTTATCAGTAACCCAACTATGATTTCTCATAATTGCAATACCAAATGAGTCAGATAAAATATCACGTCCGGTAAATAATCTTGAATCATAATCAATTCCAAATAAATTATATACAGTTGGAAGTACATCACTAGACATACAAGGCTTTGTTATATGTATATCTTCTAGTTTACTATTCCATAAAATTAGTGAATTATGATTAACTTCAACTATCTCATCTCTTTCATAAGTAGATAAACTATTAATTGATCCTAAATCAAGTTCATAAGGATAATGATCTGCTAAAAGAACAATTACTGTATTATCAAGCTTTCCTGCAACTTCTAATTCTTTTAGCAATCTTTCTAATGCTCTATCAAGTTCAATCTGAGTTGCAACATAAGCTTTAGCATTATTTGACACATTCATATTATTAACAAACTGCTTATTCTTTGTTGCCATTGAATTATCATTAAATGTATATGCAAAGTGACCTGATACAGTCATATAATATGCTAAAAATGGTTCTGGATTATTAATATAGTCAGGTAAAGTAACTTGAATCATTTCATCATCACTTTGTGGCCATCTTCTGCAATTCATTCTTTTCTCAAGCCCATTATAGCAACCTAAATAATTATTAAATCCTTGACTAGCCATATATTTATTTCTATCCTGAAAAACATATGAATTATTGTGATAAGCATATGTCTTATATCCTTTACTTTGAAAAACATTTGCTAATCCGTATGGAAAATAGTTTTTTCCGCTTCTCCACTTTGACAATATAGTTGAATCTGGATATAGCCCAGTCATAGATTGAAATTCACCACCTATTGTCGAAAGTGCATTAGGAGTATAGTAATTATCAAAAATAAAACCTGTATGAGTTAATCTATATAATGTTGGTGTCAATTCTTCAGAAATAGCAATTTGGCTAAAACTTTCTGCTGTTATATAAACTAGATTATAACCAGCAAATAGTCCAGTATACTCATTCTTCATAGTTCCACTATCATTTGCTACATATAAGTTTATCTTTTTAATACTATCTGATGATGTTTCTTTATCAAGATTTAAATTAAGCGTATTAGGCTCATATACAATAGGTTCTTCTTCAGGTTCTTCTACTGGAATTTCTTCATTCTTGTCAATATCATCCATATTAATAAAATCAATTTGCTGTGGAACAAATCCAAATAATAACCTATGAAAATCAATAATATAACTATTCATTACACCTAATTTATTTATATTTAAAGATATTTCATTGACATTATAATATAAATCATACATGCCATTTGTTTTTCCTTTACTAGATATTATATTGTAATAAAATATTGGTGTAAATAAAGCTAATACTATAAAGAAACTAACATAATCAAATAACTTATTAGTATTCATTTTTAATTTTTTTGAAAAAACTAAATATAAAATAAATGGTAACATAAAAATTACTATAAAAAATAAATTAGCCAGAATAGCTGCAAAAGCTTTATCTAAATAACTGGTTACTTGATCACTTAATCCTAAATTACTTAGGGAAAAATATAATTTGAAGATACTATAAAACACACACTGAAGTGAAAATAAGAATCCTAAAACAAATAATATTATAGAAGTAATTATCTTATTGATTTTAGGTTTAAAAACATTAGTAACAATTGACATAAAACTAGATAACAAAATACTAAAAAGTATAATATTAAATAGGTTTTCTATCTCAATTTTACTATCCATTATTAAAATAAAACTAAATTCTAAAAATATAAAAGTTAAAAACCAAAACAATAACTTTTTTGATGATTCAAAAAGATAATTAATTATACTTTTATCATTATTTTTATTATTCATTGTATCATACATCCCTTAATTACTAATTTTAAACTATGACTATTATATCACTCTTTGATTATTTAGTAAATTATGATAAAAAAAGAAAACACTACTGTTTTCTTTTTTATTCAACTTCCTTTTTCCACAATGAATGTTTATTACAATATGAATATAAACTCATTCCATCATAATAGTTAAAAGTTGCTTTTGCCTTCATTCCAGGTCTTAAATACTTATATTGTTCTTCATTATCTGATACAGCACAAATCCATTCAATATAATGATCTTCTTCCATCACATGATTTACTTCTACTATTATTTTATCGCCATCTATAGTATAAGTTGGAACATGTTTTTCAAAAGCGCCATCACTATTATTTGCTTTTACAACATGCATCTCTTCCCCACAGCAAACTAATCCACATTTACAATTGCAATCTTCAACAACTTTAACCAAAGCATTACACTTATTACATTTTCTTAAAACTAATTCTCTCATATTAACCTCCATATATAATTTCAATATACATTTTTTTACTATTTTTTTCAAGAAAAAATAGTATCTAAATGATACTATTTCAATTTTTACTTCTTAATAATTTTCTTAACTCTAGATTTCATATTGCCATCTTGTTTTGCAGTTTCTTTTGAGCCTCTTACAATAACACTACATTTTTTTTCATTAATAGATTCTTTAATACAACCCATTTTATATTTTAATAAATCAAGTTTATTTTCAACTCTCTGTATTTCTTCTTGAGAAGTATTTGAATCTATATTTTCATATTCTCTAAATGCTTTATTTAACTCTAATAATGTAATAGAACCATAATTAATTGTATCAGTCCATGATAAATAATTTAAAAAATCTTTATCTAAAATATATTCTTGAGAATTTAAAAAATCAAATGCAATTTTATCATCAAACTTTCTATATAATAGTGGATTTTCTGTTTTCCCACTATTGATTATCTCTCCATATCTTTCAATAATAGATAAAGGTATAGCCCCATCCTCATTATTTTTTAATAAAAGAGCTAAATCTCTTTCTTGAACATATATACTTTTATCATCAATTAATTTCATTATAATTGTCCCCCTCGCGAATAAAAATTATAACACTTTATCAATAAAAGTCAATATTTTAATAATATACTAATTTTCTATATTCTTCTTAAGTGAGTCTAAAGCTTTTTTCTCAATTCTAGATATTTGAGCTTGACTAATACTTAACTCATTAGAAAGTTCTACTTGAGTTTTTCCCATAATAAATCTTTGATCAATAATATATTTTTCTCTTTCATCAAGTTTTTTCAAAGCTTCTTTTAAAGAAAAATGATCAGTTAAATCAACTTTATTTTCTGTCTTATCTTCGATTTGATCATATAAATATATTGTATCTCCACCATCATTATAAATTGGTTCAAATATACTTATAGGTAATTTTCTTGATTGTAAAGCATCAATTAAATCTGTTTCTTCTATTCCTAAATAATTAGCAATTTCAAGATTTGTTGGGCTTCTACCTAAAGCAATATATAATTCTTCTTTTGCTTTAATACTTCTATACGATATATCTTTTAATGACCTACTTACTCTTAAACTAGAATTATCTCTAACATATCGTCTTATCTCTCCTAAAATCATTGGTACACAATATGTTGAAAACTTAACTCCATAATTTGGATCAAAATTATCAATAGCTTTCATAAGTCCAATACATCCAATTTGAAATAAATCATCTTTATTTTCATCACTTCTAGAAAATTTTTTTAAAATAGATAATACTAACTTTAAATTTCCCTTTGCAATTACATCCCTAACTGATTTTTCACCTGCTTTATACCTAGAGAAAAGATTAATCATTTCTTCATTTGTTAATACTTTGATATTTGATGTATTCACGCCAACTATATCAACTTTATGACGTGACAATAAAAAAACTCTCCTTTCTATATCATTTTGATACGAAAAGAAAGTTTTTAATCATTAAAAGAATGCATATATTATCAAACATACTAGAATAATAATTAAAATAATTAAAATTATTTTTAAATCTAGGTTAGTAATTTTTTTTCTAGCTTTTGGAAGTGAATTAGATGATTTAGAGCTTTCTTGATAATAGTAATTATTATTACTATTATCTTCATAGTAATTATTATCTCTATAATCATTATAATTATTTCCATAGTCAATCGGAGTATCATAAGAGTTATCAACATTTGCATTGGTAATAGAACTACCACATCTTTGGCAAATATCCATCCAATCCTCATTACGCTCTCCACAAACTGAACAAATTCTCATAAATACCTCCTATTTACTTTTCTTAACATAATTATACGAGTCTTTACACATTTCGTCTATCTCTAATTTAGCTCTCCAATGCAATTTTTCAAAAGCTTTGTCAATAGAAGCATAACAAGCATCTATATCTCCAGGCCTTCTATCAACTATCTTATATGGAACATCAACATTATTAACTTTTTTAAATGTATTTACTATTTCTAATACACTATAGCCTTTTCCAGTTCCTAAATTATATGTATCTACTCCACTATCCTTTAAAACTTTTTCAATAGCTTTTATATGACCATTTGCTAAATCAACAACATGAATGTAATCCCTAACACCAGTTCCATCTTTTGTATCATAATCATTACCAAATATGCTTAACTCTTTTAATTCTTTATTAGCAACTTTTACTATATATGGCATTAAATTATTTGGTATACCATTAGGATCTTCGCCAATTAATCCACTCTTATGAGCACCAATTGGATTAAAATATCTTAAAATAGCAATTCCCCATTCATTATCTGAAACATATAAATCCTGTAAAATCATTTCAATCATTAATTTTGTTGAACCATAAGGATTAGTAGTATGCAAAGGTGAATCTTCAGTTATAGGTAATCTCTTAGGCTTTCCATAAACAGTAGCACTTGATGAAAAAACTAATTTTTTGCAATTATGTTTTTTCATTACCTCTAAAAGAGTCAATGTTGAATCCAAATTATTTCTATAATATTTAAGTGGTTCACTTACACTTTCACCAACTGCTTTAAACCCTGCAAAATGAATAACTGCATCTACTTTTTCCTTACTAAAAATACCATCTAATGCCTTATAATTACATACATCTTCTTTATAAAAAGTAACTTTTTTATTAGTAATTTGCTCTATCTTATTTATAACATCTTCCTTTGAGTTTGATAAATTATCCACAATTACAACATTATATCCATTATTAAGTAGTTCTACACAAGTATGACTACCTATATATCCACATCCACCAGTAACAAGAATTTTCATACTACCTCCAATTTTTAATCTTTTTAAAAAAAGATTTAACACAATTAAATATATATATTAATAATAATACAAAACTTAAAATAAAACAAATAATATATGATTCATCATTCAATAAAAAATGATTTTTAAATAAAAGTTTAACATAATTACTAACAGAAGAAGACACAAATAATCTATAAAAATTATCACTAATATAATATAAATATAAAGAATATAATAAGCTAATAATACTACTTATAATTATACCACTATTTTTTTCAATAAAAACTATAATAGTAAGCAACAATAAACAAACAAACAACAAAAAATAAAATATAACATTACTTCCTACAATAGAAAGAAACATTTGATAATTAATTAATCTATCATTTAAATAATTTTCAAGTTCGGTACTTATATATTCAATATCACTATAAACATTATCATAAACATCTTTATAAGTGACATTTTCAAATTCATAAACTGAATTACTTATTAATGAAATAATTTCATTCTTGGAAATTAAAGAATTACTATTTTCCATTAACCTATTATAAATCTTATCTTTCATAATTTTTATATCATTAATGTTAATATAATTAAACACTTCTTTAGGATAATTGTAATTCTTTATAGAATCATCTATTACATCATGATTTAATAAATATTCCTTAATATCAAAATCATAAATAATTTTTTTTATGCTATTAACTTCTTTAGTATTCTTAGAAAGCATAACAAAAGGAAAAATAATTAATAATGAGACTAATAAAATAATTATTATAATTGATATAACAGGATTTTTTAGTTTCATTTATTTCTCCTCAACCATCAAATAGCATAAGATAAACTTATGCTATTTTTTCATTTTTTCTTCTTCTTCTTTTTTATTATTCATTTCTTTCTTTACATTTTCTAAACAAAAATCTACAAAAGTTCTTTCTGCATTAGAAACTTGAAATAATCTTTCTTGATCTCCTACAATAACAAGACCTGCTTTAGTAGTATTAGGTACGTCAAACAATTTTTCGTATGAAATATGATTATCTTTAGAATATAATTTACACAATAGAGGAATTACTTCATTATGAAGTTGCTCTAATTTAAACACTTTTCTAAAAACTACTTCTTCATCAGCAGCAATACCATTAGATACAATTACTTCGGCAGCTTCTTTATTTCCTCTTTCAAAGAAAACTTTAATTGATGGTTGTCCTAAAGATGCATAAGAATCTACAACCTCAATAGCATCAGATAATTCTTTTAATTCAGGTGATAATTCAACATCACTTGAATTATTATTCACAATTTCAAATAAGTTATCATCAACTTTTTTATTTAAAATAGATGCTTGTTCATTTGCAGCTTCTTTTAAATCTTCTAATTCATTTTTATTTTGAAGCATTTTTGCTTGTTCTTTTGCAGCTTCTTCCAAATATGCTAATTCA
>OCVV011354048.1_pt1 | contig 39265 bp, 40 predicted proteins | sample 1539721 | NCBI WGS metagenome assembly OCVV01 (sample SAMN02144230, study PRJEB22623) | gut metagenome | biome: sheep rumen | host: Ovis aries | place: New Zealand | reverse complement strand
TCCGTATCCACGGCCACGGCACTTAGAGCCGACAACCACAGATTCAATATCAGCAATGGTAAACTCCAGCGTGTGTTTGATGCAAAGCGTTCCGGTAGCCACGATATGCCCATCATCCCTAATCACATACACATGAACATTTGCATCATTCAAGGCATTGTTCAAAAGTTCCTCGTTACAGAAACTTGTAGCAGATAACTCATGTATCAGAGCATCAAAGTCCGCCAAGTCTTGTGGTGTATATGAACTTAACTCCTCTACCATATTTATATCACTAACGCACCTTTGTTTTATATGTCGCTTAATCATTTATCAGTTCCAGCATTATGCAACCGCTTTAAATCGATTAATCAGATACGTAACATAGAACTTTGGAGCGTTCCTCGGAAATATCATCGCAATCCGTGCAAATTCTTTAAATCGCCTCCATGCCGTAATAACGTGCCCGGTTATCCCAGAATATTTCTTTCTATAGCTCTTATCCTTATTATGCCCGAAGTTTCCTGTTTCAATTACCAGCTTACATATCTTATCTGCTTTTCTATGCAAACTTGTCCTTTCTTCATAAAACGGCATTGCCATTTTAGGCATTCCGAGATATTCAACAACAAAAGCACCAAACGCTTTCCATTCAGTCATCAACCCCGCCTTGTTAATTCTTAACTCCAACTTCCGGTGATTCAGTGAACCTCCATACACATACAATAGTCTACACCAGTCGCATATCTGTCGTAATCCAATACCCTCTCCATAGAAATGATTGATGAAATGATTAAAGACAATAATCACATCATTTTCCGGACTAGGTAAGAACACTTGCACGCCATCGTTATTCCAGCTTCTTACATTCCCACTATAGAAAATATCATAATGTACTTCATCTGCGAGTTTGTTAATATTATGAGAGATATCTGTATGCATAGTTCCATGCAGTTCCACAATCCAGCCATCGATATTTGCTCCAAAATGTAAGCGCTTTTTATCCTCTGGTTCAATTGTTTGAGCAAGCGGCGTCACAAACTTCTTCGCTTTTTCATAATTATCTTTACTTAAATAAAAGTCTATGTCACCAGCAGTCCTCCAAAGAGGGCGCTCATAACATTGGGCTACACCTTGACCTTTGACAAGAAGAGTATAAATATCTGATCGTCTCATCTTATCAACTAGATTTCTGATGAAACTGTTCATTGCCTTATTCCGTTCTTCTATTTGCAGAGTTGCACCAATAAATTGTAGTAGGACTTCCTTAGGTACAGTAGTATCAGAAACATGCTCTAGACCCGCTGTCACAAGTCCAATAACAGACTGTTCCTCTGCCAAACGCATTATCTCTCCATAATCCAAGTTTCCGAACGTCAAGAGCCGCTCTTCTTTTTCCCAAAGCCCCCAATCTCAATAGTGCCAGAAAAGCTTGCTGATTATTACCTAATTCCATCACTTATTAAACGACAGCATATTGTTATCTCCCTTTTTCATCACACTTGCGATAAAATCCAACTCTTCTGTTCTGTAACGTTGATCTATTGTGATGGGTATCACATATCTACTAATCCAATGTTCAAAGCTATCTACCGGCTGCTCATCACAGATATAACTCCACCAATGACCTTGGAAATGCTTTGCAGCCTGAAGTCTCGGCAACAATTCATCATCTTCCACAACCAAAGGATAAACCATTGGAATGGTTTCACTGTCCATATACTTAATAGGATCTATCTTATTAATGCATCCAAATAGTTTATGTGCATATGCAAAGTTATCAATTCTCTTCTGCCTATTAAATGCATAATCCTCAGCATCCATTAAGGTACGGGTGAGTTTTGACATCTTCATACAATCCTCAGAATCAATACGGTGCTCATTCAAGCTCCGGGCCTCATACCCTTTTCCTTCACAACCATACTCAATGCGCTTCAGTAGGAAAGCAGCCGTATCGCTACTATAGCACTGAGGATACTCTTCCACATATTTATGAGCGTCCTTACCTACGACATAAGCACCATCAGGCGCCCCAACAAATTTACGGCAGCTATAAACCGTTAAAGCGCCTTCTACAGGCCTGCAAAAGAAAGCCTGGGCACAATCAATGATAGGATGCTTATAGGGTTTGGCTAGTTCTGTCATACGCTGATTGGACATAATGCCATAGTAGTTTACCACCAGTACGGCATCATCATCCCTTGCCTCAATATCAATAGGATTGAAGTTTTTATCCTGATGATAGAAGCACATTTCTACACCTTTCTTTTCAAAGGTATCACGTATGGAATCGCACTGATAAATGGGAATCCAGATACGCTTGCATCCTGTCACACGGAATGCGTGCCAGATACCCATCCGGCCTGTGTTCAAGCGGGTAATATCCGTATAACCTTTATACCACTCCCGGCCTTTCGGTAATTGCAACTCTAAGAAACTGCCAATTTCCATAAATCAGATAATCCTCCTAAGTACACACTCAAATGCTTCCGCATACATCACACCTGCCTGACCGCCACGATAAATGGCATTACCAAGGATGCCCTCATCACTTCTTGGATGAGGATAAGGGCGCATCACACCTCGATACATGTGCATGGCTTTAACTTTAGCATCAACGCCCTCTCTACCTACTTCAACAAAAGTATTCGGTTCGAATTTCCCAAACGACGAGTTTACACACCAATCTGTGGCCGATACCACCTCCATATACCAGAACTCTGTAATTGCCTTAACCTCCGGCCTGCGTTGGAACAGTCGTATTGCCTCTTGACAGGCCATTGAGGTCATAAGATGGTCATTATTTGTATCTGAAGGGTGATGAGTTATGATAACATCCGGCTGCGATTCCAAAATAGCCTTCTCAATGAACTGCACCAATTTCAAATGTGGTACGGTATTCATTTCTATATTTGGAAATGTCGCCTCGTACTTCTTGTTGACTCCCAGGAAATCAGAACTAGCGTTCAAATCATCGTCAAGTTCCTTATCCTCGGGTCTGAATGCACGTGCTTTCGCCTCTGTACACATAATGCAAATATCCACCTTATCACCATTCTTTGTCCATTTCCTTATGGAAGCGCCAGCTCCCAAGACCTCATCATCAGGATGAGCTACTACAATTAGATAATTCATCGTTTTACTATTTTGTTTCTAAATATTTTTATTTGTTTCATTATTCCAAAACCAATCGCACAACCGAGAGTATTATGAATCACATCATCAAACTCTGCAAATCCTTTGCTTAGCATGTATTGCATGACTTCTATGAATATGGAAATTAAAAAAGCATAAACGATCACATGCTTAAACGCTATACGAGGAAGGGCTAATCCTACTAACATTCCGACTGGTATGAACAGTATTACATTCATTCCATTCTCTATAACTAGCGATAATTGTCCATCATAAATAGCTCTATAACTCCAAAAGGGCATAAAATTGTATCCACTGACGGAACCATCACCTCTATGAAGAAGCGTATATAGAAGTATAATGCATATATAAACACATAATAGAATAGCCGATGGAACCTTCAATGACTTTCGCCGCCATAAAGCCACACCTATTATGACAACAGACAAAGCCACGAATGCCCACGCCTGTATCCACACCTCATCTGCTATTCCACAAACAAACTGAAAGAAATAATCTCTTATAATCTGTGCCGTCATGATTTAGCTTGATGCAGATGATAATATTTCTTCATAAAAGCTAGATAAATTACAGCCAGCGTTCCGAAAATAGCGAAGAATGACGGGTAACCAGGCCATAAGATATAAACCACACAACATATAGCTTGCAATCCCATATAAATACCCGACACTACCAAATGTGGCATCCCCAGTTCATTTGCCATAATCTGATACACATGCTTCTTGTGCGGTTTCATCAAGTTCTCTCGTAGCAAGATGCGATGCATTATTGTCATACCGCCATCTACCATATAGACCGCCAACATAGCCAACCAGCCCATTGAGCTTCCCTTTAAAACCAGTCTGAGTACTAGATAAACAATTATAAATCCCATCGTAAGTGAGCCAACATCGCCTGCAAAGCACAAAGCCCGTTTCCGATAATTGAACAAGTTGAATACCAATAACGAAATGATAATATATATTATCATGCTAGATTGTATAAAATATACTGACAAACAGTTTACATAGAGCAATGCAAAAGACACTACTAGCGAATAACCTCCCGTCATGCCATTAATACCATCCATAAAATTATAGATATTCAAAGCCCCAACACAGGATATGGCAAGAATAATCACCACATGGATTTTATATTCAATCAAACCAGAATGAAAAAACAAGAAGAATATGGCTATAAACTGACAAATCAATCTAATTCTTGGCGATATGCTTTTAATATCATCAACAAAACTCACGATTGCCAGAACTGTCATACCGGCCAATGCCCCATTAAATGGTTTCCCACTTACGCAAGACCAAATAAAAAAAGCAACATAGAACACAATTCCGCCTCCTCTCACCACAGCACCCGTATGAGAACTCTGATGATGCGGTCTATCAACAATTCTAAAGCGCCTTGCTGTGATATAATAAGCATATTCAAATGCCAACAGAACAAGTCCTATGGTAAAATATTCTGTCATCTTTTAACTTATATTCTATGATCTTTGAATGTCTATGACTCTTGTCTTACTCCAGTCAATCTTTTTATCTGCCTGTTCTAAGTTCACAAACTCAAAATCATCCAAAAGATGATTCCATTTTTTCCATGCTCCTCTAATACCCACATACGATTTGAACTTCCGCCTCATAGGAAGCCTTTTCACCATCGGCTGTTCCACATCAAAATCTCGAGTATGAAAATAAGTCATCATGTAGTCTGATTTATTACCCAATCTCCTGATGAACCAATAAGGAAAAAATCTAAAATAACCACCACCAGAGAAAACAATATTCTTTCCAAACACAGAATGTATATTAATAGGATATTCCTTAATCTCGGCTCCTGCTGAAGTTCTCAAAAGAGCAGGTTCAGCTTGTCCATAATGGGGCATACCTCCGTAATCGTGAGCAGCAGGGAACACGGAACTATCATACCTAAACCCCATCTCTACCAACTTATCAATCGCCCAAGTATTATGAACAGTTATTGAAAAACCTGGAGCTCTAAAGCAATCAATTTCTTTTCCTATAATATCCTCAATAAGTATTTTTGCCTTCATCGTATCCTCAACGAACTGCTCAGGCGTAAATCTTGATGACAACTCATGCTGATACGAGTGGCATCCTATCTGGTGTCCCCGAGAATCAATCTCCCTAATAACTTCAGGATGCTTCTCTGCCACCCATCCTAAACAGAAGAAGGTTGCCTTCAACCCTCGACAATCCAACTCATCAAGAATCGGATACAGCATTAAAGGAATACGGTATTCCCACTTTTCCCAGTCAAAGTCCTCCGAGATAAAGTCGCAGTTATACCAGTCCTCTATATCAAACGTTAGTATATTCATCCTTCTTCGAGATTTCTCTAACCACCTTCGCAGGATTCCCTTTAGCAACACACCAGTCAGGTATATTTTTGGTGACCACTGAACCCACACCGACAAGACTACCTTCCCCTATTGTTACTCCTGGCATCACAAACACATTCATTCCAAGCAGACATCCCTTACGCAATGTTATTTTTCCATATTTATAACCAAAAGTTGCATAATCGCTGCCTACGTGGTATTCAGACAAATCCCTCTGATGGCATAGTAATCGACAGCCGCCTGCAATATGAGCCCCATCTTCTATCGTAATCAAATCTGAATGATTCTGGTCAAACCACACATGATCGCCAACAAACACACCTTTTCCGATCTTAGCGCCCAATCTTCTTGCCAAAAACGGTCGTAACATCCTTGGCTGAATAGGCTCAAAGACCCACCAATTCATCATGTTTAAAAGCATGGCGTGATATAAATTCACAAAAAACTTACCTATCACCTTCAACAAACTCACCCGTCCATACTCTTCTTCCGAATAGTTCAGACCAATCATCCGTAAAAAACGATAGGTTAAGCTCAGTTTATGTTCCATAATTTAATTCAATTTCGCCAGAAAATACTGTTTTATCTTTCTTGCAAACATTAAGTATACTATAAATCTTGGTGGTTTCAAACCGTTAACCTCCCAACATCGATGAACCAACTCAAAATAACGCTTGCTCATTTTCGATTTTAAATCTCTAGTACTTTGTCCACCGAGTGAAAATCTTACAATATACTCATCAACAAGTCTGATTTTCAACTCATCGCCATGAAGATAACAGCACCGTACAAACCACTCATAGTCGTTAATGTATCCGATGTCATTCCTGTAATAGCCAAACTTTTCAAAAACCGTTCTTTTACAATAAAAACTTTGATGAGATGGCATCCATCCTCTTCTAATGAGCGACCTATTATATTGTGGGCTTCGGTTGACCCTTTTTACGCTACCAGTATCATCAACAATGATACTATGTCCATATACAATGTCGGCATGATGCTTTTGGTAGAAATCAACAATAGTCCGTATTACTGCTGTATCATAGAGCCTGTCTCCAGCATGAATTAGACCAATAATATCACCCGTAGCATGTTTGATACCTTTATTAATGGCTTCATACATTCCATTGTCTGGCTCAGATATTATTTGGTGAATCTTTCCTTTGTACTCATTTATTATAGCTAATGTCCCATCATGAGAACCCCCATCTACGACTATATATTCAATATTCCGATAATCTTGCATCACAACCGATTCCAAAGTCGGTCTGATGTCCCGTTCGTTGTTAAAGCAGATAGTAATGATTGTGACTTTCATCTACAACTGTTTTATTTCTTCAATAAATTTAACAGGATTATTCATAAACGGAGCAACCCTTTCTATTTGCTCATCATCAAGATTCCACCATTTTGATTCAATGAGGTCTTTTATAACATCTGCATCAAATCTGTATTTAATTATTTTTGCAGGAACCCCAACCACAATGGCATAGGGAGGAACATCCGCAGTAACGACAGCACCTGATCCGATGACTACACCATCAGAGATGTGCACCCCCTGTTTGATAACGGCATTGTGACCTATCCATACATCATTACCTATATGCGTCTGTTTATAAGGTGACAATTTGTGCATTGAAAATCTCTTCTTGGGGCCGCTGCCTGTTTGTTTTACATCCTGAAAAACTGGTGATGTTGACACCCATTCTATTGGATGTTCAGACCCTCCTATAAGGACATGATCAGAAATACTACAAAAATTTCCCACCTTCGTATTCACCATCATACTATCATGCCCTATATATGAATACTTACCAATGGTACATCCTACTATATTGCAACAAGTATAAACAACGGCTGTTTTATCAACATCACTTCCTATGATGCTTTTTCCATGTAGCTTCTTAATGAGTTTTGAATACAAATAGAATAAGTTCATTTTAAATGTGCCTTAAATACTTGGATTTGATATTCTGGAGTCCAATTCTCGTCTATTTCTTTCATGCACTGGTATCGAACTTCCTTTCTCTTATTTCCTTTATCCGCAAACCATTTTGATATACATTCCACCAAAGAATCGACTTGCCCATAATTAAAGAGATTACCAGTTTCCCCTTTTTTTACCGCTTCAACCTCCGGCATCTGCATACTCAAATTGTCGTGAGTAATGACAGGTGTACCGTACGTCAAGGCATGAATGGCTGTTAACCCCACATTACCTGGAGAGACACACACGTCTGCATTATACAAAAGTGTAGCCAGAATCTTTTCATCATAACATTCTCCGTAGAACCAAATATCGTTCGAAAGCCCCAGATTCTCCGAAAGATGTTCTAGTTCGTGTCTCATCTCACCTGTACCGATGAACGTCAAATTGTAATACTCGCCTCTATTCTTTAACTCATTTACGGCCTTTATCAGCATCTCAAGCTTCTTGTTCTGAGTCAGACGACCAATAAAAACGATATTGCCATTTTCATTATGAAAATGTTCCTTATAAACATCACTCGGATTAAGATTTTGCCTAACAACTATCTGTTTCTTATAATCTAAGGAGTTATGAACAACATATAGCCTACTACTATTTAATCCACATTTTATAGCTATATCACGCGAATGATTTCCATAAAAGAACACTCCTGTTGGGAGGCTATAAAGGACGTGTTTAAAAAAAGACACAATAGCTGATTCTTTACCATACCAACCATGAGCCCATGCGTATACTTTTTTCTTGTCTATATACTTAGCTTTTAGCAGGAATAGCCATGTACTCAAACTCCATATTTGAGAAAAAATCAAATATGCATCGTAGTTCTCCTTCAGTAAAGGTAAGATGTCCTTTTGATAATAAAAACTATGCCATCTGATATTATGGATTTCCTTCACCTTACCCTTAAGGAGGGTATAATCCATTTTCTTGACATCCAGGTAACTATCTCCGAAATAGAAATCACAGTCAAATGCTTTATCTAGTTCTTGGAAAATAGCAGATCTATAATGATGTGCAAAGTTGTATATCAGACATAGTTTCATGAAAGGATAACTTTTTCTCCCAGTTCTTTTAGGAATTCGGGTGTATAATATGGCATCTTACCATTTCCACTGGTAAATGTCATTTCACCGAAATATAGTTTCCCTGAAACATCATAAAAGTCCACACGAACCTCAGGGAATCCTTCTGATAAGATTGCAGCCGCCCTCATCATTTCATCAAAAGACGCAGGTTTGGGTATTTCGCCTTTACCATCCTGGAATTCCCCTCCGAAGCACATATACTCAGGATGGAGTTCCCAATTCAAATCATACAAATTCATGTCTATCGAATGCTTCTTTCGATTATGAAGTGTCATGACATAGCAAGGTTTTCCCTGAAAACACCAAACTTTGTAATCTACAATCGATGACGATATAGAACAAAGTGTATTCTCTAATAATTCCTCTGCCAAAATGAGCGGTTTGATTCTGGTATAGTGAGGCTCGCAGTTTACGTATCCGAAGATCCGCTTAATATGTTTCTCCAAATCTGCGGAAAGTACACTTAAATTAACATTTGATTTATCTCTAACTATATGTGCTGAATGACAGTCATGATTACATTTAATTACAAAACTATCTGGCAACTGGCTAAAGTCAATGTCATCAACGGAATCCCATACTCCATGCAACTTAGGCAATATTGCCGCGAGACCTTTTTCTTCCACATAACTCCTCACCGCATATTTATCTGCTAATCTCGACCAGATGGTGGTATCAGTACAACCTTCTAACCAAATGATTTTCTCATTCAAATCAATAGGATTATTCCAATCAAAATGGCGGCCATACTTGCAATACCACCTTAAATCCAAAGCCCATTTTCTTTTATAATCAACCATCCATCTATAAAACGGGGTCCTAAAAAAAAGTTTGAGTAGCAACTTCATCGGCTATGCTATATTTGATAAAGTTTTAAGGGCTCGAAAAATCTGAACGCTATGAGAAGGGAACAACCATAAGATTATGCCCTCCAATTTATACCTCATTCTAGAGGCACGCAATAGAACCTTGATGGCCGTTTTGTTATTTTTCACTTTATCTATAAGAAGAGGCCATTCATTACTGTCAAGTTTTAAAGCATTACCAAAAGCGGCATTAACACCAGCTCCTGATATATAGTTATAATAAGCCTCTCTCACTCTATTCTCCAAAATAATATTGGTAAAATTGTAAATGCTTACAGTAGCATCTATTAAGTCCAAACTTCGTTTAATATTTGTTGAGTTTACTATTGAATTAGCGGTCGACCGTTTAAAATAAACATCCTTATCAATACTCATCATTCTATCAAGCAAATAATAAGCCCTAGGTGAGAACTCAACATCCTCATGATATATATGAGGCATAAACGTCAAATCATTCTTAATCAGAAAATCTCTTTTGTATATTGTATAAAAAGCACAGCAGTTAAAATCACAAGTAACGAAATGCTCTTTGCCTGTGATAATTTCTCCATATCTTAAATTGTATTTCCTATATTTAAATTCTCCATTAATATATCTTGCAGACTTTATACGAAGTGCATCCAGCTTGTTTTTATTTAATATATCCGATATCTCTTTCAGACAATTTTCTTCAATCCAGTCATCTGAATCGACAAACCAAATAAAGTCACCTTGAGCCAGTGATAATCCCACATTTCTAGCAACACTGAGTCCTTGATTCTCCTGTGAGATAATACGAATATTACGATATTGTTTAGAAAAATCTTCCGCTATAACCAAAGAGTTATCCGGTGACCCATCATTGATAACAATAATTTCATATTCGTCGGAAGGAATGTCCTGATTCACAACAGAAGTGAGACAATCGGACAAATACCTCTCAACATTATAGACAGGTATAACAATAGAAATACAAATATGATTCATAACAACACGACATTGTCGTTATCCGACAACCATGTATTATAAAAAGATTCGTTTTTATGATATGAATTTCGAAACAAATAGACTTTCTTGCTCAAAAGCAAAGCTATTATTGCACCATGCAACCTTGTGGTGTATATATTACTATACTTACTAACAAGAAGTGACCCTCTTGAAACATTATATGGATAAATAAACTTTTTCCAATAATAGTTCTCAAATCTATAAAGTATCTTCAAGTTTATGCCTAAAACTTTCCGAATCTTCATAGATATCTTCAAGGGAATTAAATGAACATTATTAGAGTTTATTGTAGGCCAGTCACATTCATCTCTGTTGGCAGGTAGCTTACAGCAATCTTGACTAGGATTTCTTTCTCTGTCATATCTACATAGATAAAGATTCTCTTTTACTACAGGACTAAGTTGAAGTTCACAGACATTAATACAAAATGCCATATCTGGAACCAAAAGGATATTGCAGGTCTTGAAGTTGGATGTCAATATATTATAAGACATTTTGTCGCGTGCACAGATAGTCACATTTGAACATTTTGAGAAAATCTCAGAATCATACCGAAGGCGCTCCTGGTTTTCATAATAGACGGACTGTGGAAATATGAGATAAGAACAACTAGGATGTTTCTCCATCAAATCCTGAATAAGTGTTTTTTTTCTCCACAAGTCACCAAAGTAGCCTCCCCCCTGAAATAACACTAAAGAATCATCTTCTAAACAATTATCATCAAACGAGAGTAATGATGACATTCCCAAACACTTGTGGTTACACCCCTTTAGAAACGTCTGTTCTCCTAAAAGTATAAGCGAGTCTCCAATATTGTAATGATTAGGAATGTCAAGTAAATAATAATCCTTATTTATATAAGGAATTAATGCCTTGTATATTTGTTTTTTCAACTCCAATTTATTCATTGAACAATTTTCTTTTTATCACCTTCAGAAATCGATGTAATTCGTCAAAATAAAAAATAACGTTATACATTTTCATCCTACCATAATCCATTATTGAATTCTCATCAACAAACTTATGCCCAAGGAAATCTTCAGCTTCCAATGTGTACCATTGGGCTTCTTTCCTGTTCCTCAAATCAGCATAGGAAGGGAGAGGTTCTAATTCTGGTATAACCCCCTGAGACATAAAGTGGGACGAGTTAATACAATAAGCAAATGGGCAATGATTTCCTATTGGCCTCCAAGAGATTGGTTTGCTGGTATCTTCAAAAATATTCTGCGAGAATCCATAGCCATAGCACCCCGTCATCATTCCCGTTCCAAGATTCAGCTTTGCTGTCCAATAACCCGCATAACAGAATTCTCTCCTTTTTTGATTAAAATTCTTAAAGGTAAATTCAAATAATGGTGAATCCAGCGTATTTCCAACACCTAGATACTCTTCCGTTGAAAGATTTGTAAATATTTCATATTTGCGAGGGTTGTCGAAGCGAGTAAGTGCAACCTGAGGGTATGCCCCAACATACTTTAGGGAAAGTTCTTTTATTTCTTCCAAATATGGGATATATTGATCTACCAAGTTGATTTGCAGCAGTATTGAACAACCCTCTTCGCGTGCTCTTTTTATGTTAGAGAAAAAAGTTTCGATTAAATGTCTTTTTTTTAACTCTAAAAAATGCATAGAGTAGGAAATATGAAGTCGAGCATGGTACGCTCTAGTCGCTTTCAGCAGGTTTTCTTGTTTCGTACTTAAGGTCCCATTGGTCGTAATATTGACGAAATGGCCTTCTTCCAATAATCCCTTAACTATGGATGGTAGCTCTTGCGACACCAAAGTTTCTCCTGCTGCTGTTATACTTATAAAACTTATCCCCCCCAGACGTTCCCTGCTAAGTCCATTTATTATTGTATTAACAGGATACCTGAGTGTCGCCTTCTTGTTTTTCCTGCTCCCATGTTGTGTAATATAGCAATAGCTACATTCTAAGTTGCAAATTGAGGTTGGTAATGTGCATTCAATGAATCTGCGCATAAAACTTCTGTAGTTCTTTTTTGACAAGACTGTTAATAACAACTCTCTCTTCAAAAGAGCAGCCTATTCCATAAATACAAATAATAGAGGATAACGTTCCCGTTATCAATATTAATACAAATCTCAGCCACCCTTCTTCTAGTTGATAATGAATTAGGCTAGGCACTATCAATGCCAATATTCCCGTTAAAAGACATGGGCATACCACTTTAGACAGAAATTGTGATACAGGACATTTTATTATACCACTTACACTTCTTAGCCTCGACAGGACAGCTATCGCACTCAGAATAATCATCACCACATATGCTGTATATGGCTCGCTCCCAATCTTATAAATGACAAGAGTAATTGGCAAGCAACAAAGAAGTATACAACTTGTAGCTATCATATATCCCTTGATGTTGCCTGTCGCCCTTACTGCACCTCCGATAGAATAATTAAATACTTCAACCAACATCAAAAGAGTTAGAAGTTTGGAAAAGATAATTGTAAAGGAAGGCACATCCTCTAGCCATATTCTCAATATAAATGTTGTCTCAAATAAAAGAGGATAACTAATAAGCATCAATAAGAAAAAAGAGAACTTGCAGCCTCTTAGAAATAATAATTTAACCCCATCCCAATCACCACTGGCATATTTCTTTGTAACTTGAAGATTCAAAGCCATTGTAAAGTTTGTAACAAATCCAGAAACGGCATAATAAACTTGCATTGCCAATGCATTGGCGGCATTAACTATTGGTCCATAATAGATATTCATTAATATATTTACCCCATGCTGCTTAATTACCGTCACAATAGATCCGAGGAAACTCCACACGCTAAAGCTAATCATTTCCCTAGCTATTGACATATCGACATGTCGGGTCAATCTAAATACAGGACGAAAGTGAACCCTACAATACATCCAATAGACTGAATAGACTGTTACTGTTTCAAATAACATCAGAAAACTATATACAACGAGCCGGTCTCCTTGATAATATGATGTCAGATATGATATAAGAAGTATTATCAATTTTTCGCTAATTCCTATTGTTGCATATATATTTAAGTGCTCATGAGCGATAAGGAGAGCATTAAGTGCCACCTTTGATATGTTCAAGAATCCCGAAATGACTATTAATTGATATACGACATTACATGCATGTAATCTGTTTGAAGGTATGTTCAAAAGACTATTAACAACCCACAATCCTATCGTTTCCGCAATCAAAAGAAAGAAAATTGAAAAGGCAAAGTGAATCTGAAAGGATTGATTAAAAACAATCTGAACTAATTTCAGGTCACCCCTTCCAAGTTCATAAGTAATAAATCTGGATGAGGAGATAGAAAGGGAAGTGTTGCCAAAAGTCAAAACAGAAACAACACCTGCCACTACGCTATATAGACCCAGGTCATAAGCGCCTAGTGCCTTCAATAGTATTCTCGAGGATATTAATGTAATCCATATACCCACAATCATCCTTGAATAGAGAAAAAATGTATTCTTTGCTACAATTTTCTGGGAAGACGCTTCCATATTGTTACTCAGTTTGTCCTATACCTATTTATTACCAGACATCGTTTCCCTATCTGATGCACTTTATAAGCAAATGTTGCTCTAAATTAGCCTGCAACAACCATGAGATAATCGTAGGGGGTTATTAATAATTGACAGTGCTATCATAGAGTGGAGTACAATCTGCAATAAAACTTCGGATATTGGAGCCCTTAAAGATCTCCTCTCCTGAATAGTATGGCTACGACAACCATCCGCATATAGCATAACGACAGTCTTCTCATGAACGTATTGATCCCTCATTTTGTACGCAGGCTGTTCACATTTTCCGTTATTACAATACAATGGAAAACAATCTTTAATATTCATATCCAACTTTCATTGATACACCTTCTTCATTTCTTCAACTACCACATCGTGTGAATACAACTTCACATCCCTTAGGTTATTTTCAGCAAATGCAGACCATTTGTCTCTGTTCTTGAGAAGAATATTCAGTTTTTGGGATATTTCGTCAACGTCATTAGGATTAAACAAATATCCGTTCACCCCCTCATGAATCAAATCCACACACCCTCTTATTCGGGAACAGGCAACGGGCAGTCCCCCGGCCATCGCCTCCATCAGTGATACTGGCAGTCCCTCATGTTTCGAAGGAAACACGAACAAATCCGAGGCACCAACCAATTCAGGTATGTCTTTTCTGTAACCTAAGAGTTTCACATGTCCATCGATGCCGAGCGAAACCGTCAACTCTTCTAGAGAACTCATCAATGCCCCAACACCACATATTATATAATATACTTTACTCATATCAACACCCTTACTGCCAAGCGCTTGAATAACAGAGGTGTGATTTTTATTGTCATCGAGCTCTCCTATTGACATAAGGAGTATTGCGTCATCGGGTATACCTATAGCACGGCGGATTTCTGTCTTATGATCTCTTATTCCTATAAATCGACTTAAGTCAATGCCAATCCCATGGAAAAAAGAAGCCTTATTGGAATTCCATTTGGAAAATAACTTCAACTCCTCACTATTCATAGCCAGATTAACATCCATCCGTGAGCATATCCATCTCTCAATAGGCTTATATACTATGTGGCCTATTAGTGGTCCTCCATCATAAAATGACAAGCCGTGGGCTGTATAGACAAATTTCGACTTCCCTTTAGCCTGTTGGCTTAAGCTCAATATCAAGCCACCCGTCTCCGTGTGTGCATGAACGATATCAAATCGATTATCTTTCAGGAATCTTTTTACTTCTGGTATAAATCCTACATTTTTAAAGAATGACCCGCGACTGAATCCTATCGATTTAATTTCGATGCCCTTAATCTTGCACCATTCCACAAATTCAGTATTTTGTGATTCTGCCCCCTCTCCATCCTCAAAATTCGCCATTAAGGTTATGTCATATTGAAGCTGCAACAAAGCCTCGATATTTGCGCGATTAAACCTTCGATGGATGGAGCCCATCGGGGCCAGCAATAAAACTTTCTTCATTTATAAATGACGGTTTTCTTCTGTAACCTCCAGCCCCTTCATAGATTCTTCGAGACTCACCAACTGATAGTCAAAATCATATTGGCTCATAGAGGGTTCATAATAGGAATCGGCAAACATCTTTGGAATTTGAGGCAAGAGCCATGATCCAATAATAACAAAAGGATTAAACAACTTGCTTACCCATATTTTATGATTGTATTTCTCAGCAAAGAACTTCACTATTTCAACGGTATCTGAAAGTTCTTTATTCTGAGGATAGAACACGCCATTCATTTCACGAACGATAATTTGCTTTACGAATTCTGCCAGATTATCGACATAAAGCATGCTTCGCTGGTTATGCCAATTGGGAAATATAGGAGTCTTTGTGCCTAGCCATCCCAAACGCAAGAAGTTTCCCTTACAATTTGGACCATAAATCATTGGTGGCCTAAGTATGGCAATCCTAAACGTTGGCGATTCTAATTCTTTTAGCCCCAACTCAGCCTGGAGCTTGCTATCACCATAAAAATCATTGGGGTTTGGCTGTGTCTTTGGTGTTATCACATGAGGATTAAGCGACTTGCTGGCATGATAGACAATCTCACTACTCATAAACACAAATTGCTTCACCCCATGTTCTTTGGCATACTTCGCAATTTCTATCGTCAAGTCTCTATTCACCTTATAGTATAAGGGTGCCATTGATGGTTTGGGATCTACATGCGCGATACCTGCCACATGAAATATGGCATCATACTGCGTATAATCAGCCTTCTTCCAATTATCCCCAAAGGTATCAACGGTATTTACCTGAAATTCTTCGGGGTTTCTCTTTAACCACGCTTCTATATTGGTGCCAACGTAACTGTTTGCACCGGTTATCAATACTTTCTTCATCTTTCCTATTTGAACGAATCCCAGTTTTCAATTACCGCATCCCAAGGGCCACGGTCTTCTTTATCATAGATATAGACGCACTTGGCATCTTTGAAATCACGGAGCCATTCTGCCAGACTAACCATACCACCTTCCACACGCTTGCCATAGTCAATCACCTCACTCATGCTGGTGAATGGTTCAAACTCTTTGCGGTCAGCAGGATCAATATAGCCATTCTCCATGCCCTTTACCCAGAGGTAATCCAACGGCATACCGGCAAATTTACAGGTGGGGTTCCATGCAGAAGCACGGAAATTGGTTTCCATGAAGTAGTAAGTGCCGTCCTTATCTATCAAGAACTCCACTTCAAACACGCCCTCAAAACCAATCTCCTCAAACATGGCCTGGAGTTTTGCCTCCATATCCTTATCAGTAAACATGCAGACATCATGGTATGGGCTGTAATACCCCTGAATGAGATACTTCCACTTCATCTGGGTGATAATCTGCATCTCCTTACCATGGTTGATGGTGTATCCCTCCAGTGCCATCTCATTCTGCTTGTCCACAAAATGCTGAATCATAATCAACGGGCTCTCAATCTTCTGAATGGCCTCTTTCAGTTCCTGCTCATTCTGGCAGATATACACATCAAACTTCCAACTTCCGGAGTTAGGAGAGATATCTTTGGTGATGATGGGATACCAGAGGTTCTCTGGCAACGGGTCGTTCTTCCCAATCACATAGCTATCAAGCACATTGAAGCCATGCTTTTTGGCGAGTTGTTGAATCTCGTACTTATCCATAAACTCGTTGATGCGGCCAGTGCGTCCGGCATTGTAGGTTATAAACTTATCCTTCCACTCATCATAGTGAAGGTCAAAGTAGCCTACCGACTTGTCATCAGAGAAGACAATGTAGGGTTTCGCGCCTGTCTCAGCTGCCAAGCCGCCATACTCCTTCAGGAGCAGCTGATAACCTTCCTCAACAGAATCCACCCTGTGAAGCTTTGAGATATACTTACTACGGGTAGCCACCTCATAACGCCTTTTTACAGAGATGTAAACTGGGTTAATGCCATTCTCACCAAAAGCCCGTATCATATTCAACGGGTTGTAATGCTCCAGGGCAAAGACTATACAGAGATGCCCGTTAAAACTATTATCCATATAATATTTAGTACTGTCTATCTTTTTATTGTTATTCTCTTGTTTACAACATTTCGCTTGTGCAAATACAAATACATTTTCAGTATTAAGGCAGATAAATCAAACCCCAATAAATTGTAAACAGTTCCCACCATCTTTGATTTGGGGTGTGAAGACAAATCTAGCTTATCTTTGGTTTGTTTTAACTGTGTTTTTATTTCCGCCCGATGTTCTTTGGGGACATTATTAAATAAGCCAAGAGCAATTGACCATAAATAGGCACATTGAGCCAACTCATACTTTTTCAGCTTATCATCTTTCTCCCTATAGTATTTTAAACTTTCTTCTATCGTTGATATTGTATCTTTGATACTTCTAGTAGATGCCGTGTTTGAAATAGAGCCATCTCTATTCATTGTACAAATAAAGAGCGGTACCGATGAAACAAATATTTTGTTAACACTTCGCATAACTCGAAACATCCACTCGGTATCCTCACCAAGGATACCTTGCTTAAATAACAGATGGTTCCTCTTAATAAAAGCTAAATCCATGATTTTTGTACAAGCAGATTCATGAAAGTTGCCTGTTGATATAAGAAGAGGATAGAATTCTACTGAAGTTAGAAGTTTTCCCTCCTCATCTTGCATAGAGTTATCATTCCTTTTACGGTATTCGCCATTTTCATATAGTTCTATACTGCCATATAGAATCATTTGGGCTCCGGATGTCAAAACCTGCCCCATTAAAGTTTTTAACATTCCGGCATTCCACTGATCATCGCTGTCTACAAAAGCAATAAATCTACCAGTTGCGATTTCAATTCCAGCATTCCTTGCAGAAGACAACCCCCCATTGGGCTTATGAATCACCTTCACTCGTGTATCCTTCTTAGCAAGCTCATCACATATTTCCGGACATCTGTCTGGCGATCCATCATCAACCAAGATAACTTCTAAATCCTTATAATCCTGGTCGAGTATACTATTCACACATCTTTCTAAATACTGTTCCACTTTATATATGGGAACAACCACGCTTAAAATTGGATTTCTATCCATTTGAATTATTTCTAAACTTTTGTAAACTGACTTTACTTCTGACTATATTATGAAGATATGTCAAAAAGCAAGCAATAAATAAGATTAAAAACCATGATAAAAGCCAATGCACCTTCAATGATTCCAAGTAATACTCTTTTATATCTAATACCACTACATGCCAAAAATAAATCCATAATGAATTTTTAGAGATAAAAAGCAGAAACTGGGGTACTTTAATTGATTTTGATTGAAGAAAAATGAACAACAAGGTACATGCGATCAAACCATATAGCATATATTGCAACTGTGGCGGATATTTGTGAGAATTGGGGCTAAAAGAGCCTTGGATAATACATATCGCTGATAAAAAAAACGCCGCAATTATTACGAAGGAGATCTGGCTGTGTCTATTTGATAGATAAACTTTAAGGCCGACTGTAGCCAACAACCCATATGCAATAACATTTAAGAATGATATCTCTGCTATTGCATAAAATGAGCCTCCAATTCCTTGGCATAATTGCTGTAGCACGACATATCCCAACAAGATTAAAAAAGCACCTATCCAAAACACTTTTGATGACAATTCCTTGATCCTTATAATAAAGGGATTCAATAATGCAGTATAAATAAACACTCTTATAACCCATAAATAACCTATTCCGGAAAATGTTAAACATCCGATTAGAAGTCTACGTATTGGAAAATAAGACGGTGATTTCGTAATCATTGAAAGAATTGCAAATACAAAACCCAAAAGAGCTATAAATTTCCAAGTCTCTATTACTAGTTTTTTCAATCTCTTAAATGCATATTCTTTATAAGAAATACCCCCCCCAGGTCGTCTAGTAATATCGTAAGTTATAGTAGAAACAACCACCATAAGTACAACATCAAAGCTTCGAAGATGCCATATTAATTGTGGTGGATTAACATGGGCAAGTACTATAAATATTATTCCGATTGCCCTATAAATATCTATTATTGTATTACGCGCTGCCATACCGGTAAAACTGCTAAATTTTTGATTTTAAGAATTTTATACTCTTTAGTAATGCAAAGACTAAAAAATCAAAATTATGTTTGGCTGCACCAAAAAGGATCTTCCAATGAAAAGGCATTATAGTATAGTCCAGCTTTTCTATTCCCTTCCGATACCAATCTGAATGAAGGATTTTCTTAACATTATTATATTGTGTCATCACATTTGTTTTATTACTAAGCTCATTCAAACCTAGACCTACGATAGACACTGCAATCCTATTATTTAAGCCCTCTTTAAAGTCATCGTCCAAGTGGTTATTTTCGATATAATCACCTATTATAGAAAACATATTGTTCCATCTTTTGGGAAAATCTTTCTTATAGGCAGTAACTATTGAATGTTCGTTCGTTTTTCGATAATGATACAGATGATCACCTATAAATACTGCTTTGTGTACATACTTATAGTAGAATAAATTCATCAATCCATCACCATATGTCCCAATAATTTTATTATCAATATAGTAAATTTCCTGATGTTCTTTTATAATATTTGTTCTAAACAATTTAGTACATAGCGAACATATCGCATCAAAATTTTCTGGATGTGCAAGTTCATTCTTAATTGCCCCAGCATGGCGGCGATGAAGTTGACGACATTCTTCATCCTCAAAAACTATAAAATCTTCAGGAAAAATATCAGTCTTAGGTAATGTTTTGTCTGCATATTCTCTATAATACGAATACATAACCACATCAGGTTCGTATTCGCTCATTACACCGACAAGTCTTTCGCAAGCATTTAGTTCAATCCAATCATCCCCATCAACAAACATCATATAATCACCAGTAGCTATTTTCATTGCATCATTTCTAGCTGCTGCGACACCTTCATTCTTTTTATCGATAAGAACAATACGGTTATCTTTGGCCTCATATTCCTTTAATATCTCCAAAGAATTATCAGGGCTACCGTCATTTACACAAATAATCTCAAGATTTTTGTATGTCTGGTTTACAACGCTATCCATGCTTTGTCGCAGATACTCTTCTACGTTGTAGACTGGGATAATAATACTTATTTTTTTATTTTCCATCTCATCATTAATTATACAAATTGTGTTTAAATTTTCTCCAACAAATCAAATAGCAGGGTTCACTATCGATATTTATTCTCTATCTTATTCCAGCATAGTATTCTCAATTTGTCGATTAAAATACAACCCAAAGCTACTGAATTAATAAACATAAAAATTATTAATAGATATAAAAATCCACTATTGTTATTGAAAATTAACCGGCATACTTCATTGTAAGTCGGTTTAACCATTAAATGCGTGTGGATAAGGAAAATTGCGAAGCAGGAAGATGCCAGCCAATTGATGATTTTAGATTGAATTTTAACCTTACTAAAAATTAATATCAGTAATACTGAGGGGATTATTACGAATGGTGAAGTATATATCTGCATTTTGCCATGAATGTGTTCCGCCAAGAAAGAGATTCCGCTCAATAGTGAACCTAATGTTATTAAACTCCCAGCAAAACATATCAAAAAAAACAATCCAAGCATTTTAATTGTATCCAACTTTATAATAGATGGTTTATAAATATTGATATAGCGCGCTAATAAATATAGAAAAAAAAATGAAAGGGCTGAATAACCTCCGTCAAAATTAGCGAAATCATCAAAAGCCCAACCATACAGCAATTCAAGAAAGAAAAAGAATAAAAGAAAGTTTCTAACAACACTTCTTGTAGAGTTCTCTATAAATGCATTCAAGACTGGAGAAAAAGCATAAAGAATTAGATAAGCTGGGACAAACCAATACCCAGAACCAAGCCAAAACAACTGAATGTTTTTCAAAAATGGCAAACGAAATCCCATTATAAACATTATAAGAAATAATCCCACAGAGTAAAACATTATTTGAAAAACAAGCTTAAAAAAAGATTTCTTCTTCGGGCGAATTCCAAACCATCCAGAAATAAGTACAAAGACATTCACTCCAACATCGCATACCTGTTGTAGGAATTCTTTCGTCCACATCTGAAAGGGATTTGCAATTGCCGCTGTACTCGTGGGTTCTCCCAAACTTTGGTGATTAGCATGAAGTGCAAGTATCATAATCATTGATATCAAACGGAGTAATTCGAAGTTTGAATCTCGAACTTTTTCATACTGCCTTTTTACAATTGGCTCTTCAGCTAAAGATTTTTGGAGGGGGGGGTAATTATCTTTATATGTTAACATATTCATAATATAATGGATTCAGCATTTTTAATATGTCAAAAACGTTTAACTGTTTATTAACTACTGCATTCTTGCGTGTGACTAGAATCTGTTTTCGTTTGAGTTATCAGTATTCTTTTATTACCTGCTCATCTGTCATTTTTGGCGCTCTCACACTATCATTTGGTCTTTGAAATCCTATCACGATAGCTATTGTCTTGTAAAAAACCTGCCAGTCAAGTTTCAACGACCAATTTCTCACATAATATAGATCCTTCTCTGCCATCTCGCGACGGTTACTTGATTCACCTTCATGCACGGCCTCCCAACCAGTGATGCCTGGTCGCATGGACTGTCGTTCTATCTGCTCTGCATCTGTCATTACTAACATCTCCTCAGGTAAGATTGGTCTTGGTCCAATAAAGGACATCTCTCCCTTAAGAATGTTCCATATCTGAAACAATTCATCCATATTTGTTTTTCGGATAATCTTCCCCCATGTTTTCAAGCGTACTTCATCAGGTAGTAATTCTCCATTAGCATCTCGCTCGTTAGTCATTGAACGAAGCTTATACATTGTAAAATGCTTATTATTATATCCTACCCTTACTTGTTTAAAAATCGGAGATGACTCAGGTGATACAAGCTTTACGAAGAGCATCCCTGCTATCAACAGGAGAAATCCTGGTATTACCAGTACAACTGCTAATAAGATATCCAATATCCTCTTTATCGCTTTACTACAATTCTTCATAGCTCACAAGTTCGATATTTGCTTTTCTAATAACATCGTATGCTTCTTGCGAGCAAAACAATTTATACTCTTTGATGCGAATGTCTGTGAAAGTTCCCATCAACTCTGTATCTACATGCGTTGCTGGATGCATCACTACTTCGGCTATACGATGATGGCCCCACTTAATATTGTTAAATATGTGTTCCAAATTATGTTCATCTTCTGGATTTAGGCATAATATGATTCCGTCGGGTGTTTTTATTCCCCTCTTGTGTGCCTTTCCATGCCAATAGTCCATCAGCAATGACTTCATCGGTTCCATCAATCTCCATTTTAGAGATCGTCTTCTACTTGGGTCAGAAGAAGGCACATAAACACGCTGATTGCTTCTCATCTTAGTCATACCCAGCTCGCATGCCGTTTTTAGAGCAATGTCAAAGACTCCGAAACGTACATGAGTGTTTTGATGAGAATTCCAGTAATCGGGTTTTCCTATTAATCGTTCAAATTTGGAGTACTGAGCGATGTACTCTTTTCTGATGTCTTCGTCTCTGATTAAATGCTTTTTGTATCTTTGATAAAACTCAGATAGCATATAGAATCGACCATTTGCATCTACCAACGAAGGGATGTCCGCTGGTGCAGAGACTGGCTTGCTGCCTTCTGTTAAGGTCCAATGCAGTCCCACTGACACGTTAGGAAATTTCCTCTTAAGGTCTTTCGCTGCTTCACAATAGTCCATTCCCATCATGACATTGGTGGAAGTTATAACACCTGCAGCCATACCTTCTTCTATCGCTTGGTTTACTGCAGGTGATAACCCATAGTCATCGGCTGTGATAATAATTTTTCTCATATGATATAAAATTAGTGACCATAATTACTTGCATTTTTATCAGGTAAAGGCAGAACCCCATCTTGACCAATAAAAAACATATATAAAAGACATCCCATTACAAAAGTAATTTTAGCAAGAGTTTTATATTGTTTGGGTAATGATGTTAGTGCAAGGGAAATCAAAACTATATCAAAGACACAGAAATAGAAAGATATTCTGTAGAATTCAGCTACTACCGTTGTCATTGTTTGAACACCTAGCCCTATATAGGCGGAATTTAGGAATAGATTTTTGGTCTTCTGTTCCAAGCCTAAATGATTTCTCCGTACATACACAAGTAACATTGGTATCAACTGTAAATAGAAACCGGCCAGGCTCAATTCTGACTGATAAGATTTACCATAACTGCCATATTTTACGCCTTCCACGTCAGAAGCGGCTATCATAAGAGAAGCAAAATCGCGGGGTATTACTAATGATAAGCAATAAAATGCCAAAACCACAAGTATTCCGTACCATTTTAGATCAAAGTATTTTAATGGTAATATTAATAGGGAAAGAATTGCAGTATTATGAAAACCTGTTGCTATTAAAACCCATATAATAAAAAACTTCCATTTTCCTCTTTCCAGTGATAGAACCGCCATAACTACAAATGCCAAAGCTATCGTTTGTCGCATGGCAGCTACACTGAAACTATATATACCAAACACAAAGAAAATACAAATTCCAATCAGCACTTCAGATGAAAGGCTGAAATATCGAGACATCATTTTATATAGTGAATTACAAATAAAAAATGATGTTACAAAAAAATAGACATTATAATTATCGGTTACTAATCTAACTACATAAGTAAGTATTTTAAATAGAGGTTCTTGGGTGTCTTTAATGCCAACCAATGAGATCGTTAGGAACGAGTTTACGTAACTTCTGGTATCTACTCCGACATTAATATCACGTAGTCCCATCATCAGCCACATCATACCAATAGTCAGAAAGAGATATGTAACTCTCTTATGATTTACGAGCTGATGTCTTGTAACATCCTTTAGCGATATGGAAAGAACTATTATCAGGACAAAATATACTATATATACAAACATAAATATACACCTAGGCTAAATAACATCTTTTGAGCTCAACAATGTACCTGTTTTGAGTCTTGTTATCTGATTCTTTACCTTCTGATAATATCTATATATATACATCTCAAAGAACCTATGACGTTTCTGCATACCTTCATAGAAGGCTGGGGTTCGAGAAAACGACCTTCTATACGCCTTGTCAATATCTTGGTCGAGAATGTACTTGAGAAACGTTTCTAAACTCCCCACTTCGGCATCTGGCTGTATAATTGGTTCATTCATCATTGCAAGAAACAATTCATCATTTTCATCTATCTCCTTGACTCTTGCCACTACCGCATCAAGACAATCATAATCATGTGCATTAACAAATGCCTTGGGGTTAAAATCCTTAGCCACCTCTGGGTCCCCATAATATATAGGGATAGTGCGTGCAGCAAATGCCTCCATGATTTTTTCTGTGCAGTAACCTGCGTACGAACAATTCTCAAAGGCGATTGAAAATTTATACTTCTTCTGAAAGGCTAGTTTATCACCAACAGTACCGCCTATATTGTTTTTATACCTGCCGCCAGAATCTACGCGCTTATACTTACTTAACTTGTCAAAGAATATAGAACGGACATCTGTAGCAAAGCAATTTGATACTACGAAATTGCAAAAGCCTGTTTTCTTGGATAGTTCATCCTGAGTAAATGAAGGTCTATTTCTTAAACTATTATAATTATCCCTATATTGGAATAGATTATAGAGTGGGATTCGCATATACCGATCGCCTAACTGTAAACGGTCGAATCCTACTGCATAGTCACACTCATTGAAATTAGGTGTATAACACTCGCCTGTATAAAATATTCTAACACAGTGATAGTCAAGATGCTCATAATCGTAATCTGAATAAACTATATAATCCGGATTATCTGAGTACTCCCAATCATAGCCTGCGTTCAATATATCAATAAATTCCTGACGGTCTGCCTTTAGGACACTCTTTAGGAATTTAATTTTAATTTTCTTCGTATTCTTCATGCTGGTTTCATTTTTTGGAGTAACTTAAACAATTCCACATACTGCATCATATTTTTATCCTTATCAAATAGCATATGGGCTCTTTCAACACACTTCTGTCGATATGTCATCTTCCCTTTTTCCTTAATAGTACTAACGGCGTTTACAATTTCCTGTAGATTGTTGTCTTTTATATAAAAACCGCACTCGCCAGGTATTTCCGGATTCGCTGTAACATCGTTTACAATTAATGGGGTTCCGCAGGCCAAGGCTTCTGCTGCTACTTTTCCAAATGTTTCTTGGATTGAAAAATTAAATAGCACATCGGCCATTGAATAATACTGAGCAAGTTCTTCGGTTGATTTAGTAGGTGGTACATTGATAATATTTGAAGGGTAGTCTATATCAGGCATATGACCAACCATAACAACCTTTATGTTGGGCATTGCTTTTGCAATTTCAAAATAGACTTCCATTCCCTTGCGAAAATTCCAATCTAATGATACGCCAAGGGCAACAAAATCATCTTCATTAAGTCCTAACTTTTTACGTAGTGCAGAAATATTCCGAGGATAGAATTTATCTAAGTCAATCCAATTATATATACGCTGAATAATTTGGGCATTTTCAAATATTGGTGCTTTGCGTGCTTCATTAGCTATCCAGTCTGAAACGCCTATAACAGCCAATCGGTCGATGGCCCCAAACAGTTTACGTTTATCACGGAATATCTTCCGCGAATTATCCAAAAACCAACTCTTGTTATTGGTGCGAATCAGAGGACAATGATGACACTCTGATTGCCACTTTTGGCAACCGACTTCCGTATAATGACAACAGTGACCAGTAAAGAACCAACAATCATGCAATACAACCACCGTTGCTACGTCGTAGTTTGACAAATATTTTAATAGCATTGGCAGGTTGATACAATTTGAATGTAGGATTCTTAAAACTACAACATCAGGTTGCATCCTTTTAAGTTTCCTTATTAAATTATATGTAGGTATCGTAGAAAAATAGGCTTGCCTACCGAATAAGCGGGAAAGAAATCCATGAATTTTATGATCCAACTTATTGCCAAAAATCTCATTCGCATCAGAATCTTTGTTAGGCACAGAATAGAAATTATACGATTCCATTCCTTCCTTTATCAAGAATTCGTGCATCTCCCACCCCGTTCTTCCTGTACTACCAGGGCCAAAAAGCGTGTTAATCTGAACTATCTTCATTAATTATGGGTTATAGATTTCATTTATCTGGTTTTAACAATAATTCTATAGAGCATTTTATCAAATAAAGAGGGAAAAACCATAGGCAAAAAAACTTCGCCCTAGCTATTGTATTTCTACTTGTTATAATAGCCAGTATCGCTTTTATGATATGGATTGGGGAAGTACTTATGGTAACTCTCGAAGGATTTCTTTTTATAAAGTCTTTTTCGAGCATTGCCACCTCTTTATTTGACAGGCCAAGGTGTAGAAAGTTGTCAAATATATCACACATCAGCCCATCTGCACTATATTTCCAGTCCTTCTTTGTTTGAGGTATTGATGTTACAAGTGTTGGATATTGAGGTAGATATAAACAATCCCCATTTAACGTTGAATACGCTATTAAAAATATTTGTGGATATAAATTATGTACACCCCTTGCATGATACTCTTCATACAAATGGTGCCTTCGGAAAACGAGTCCTGATAATTGGTGGGCTTTCCAGGAATTTTTCAAGCATGCTTCAAAACCTTTCTTGTATAATCGTTGTTGTGCTAGGGGATCTCTTGACATTATAAATTCACCAGATGGGCTAATCCCATAGTAATTGGGAATAATACAAGATATATTTGGATTGCTCTCAACAATATCTACAACCTTTTTAATATATGACGGATTAAGATAATCATCATCTCCTAGGAGCAAAATGTACTCCGACCTTGACATTTCACCCGCCAAAATTTGGTTTTTTTCAGCGCCTGTGTTTTCTTTCTGAATTACATAATCAAAAACAATAGTTGCTTTTTCTTTAAATGAGCTAAGAACTATTCCAGTATCATCGGTTGAAGCATTATCTGAAACAAGAACATTTACTCTATTTTGGGTCCCTGACTCTATTATCTGCTGTTGAAGCAATTCAAGATTCTTTTCCAAATCTTTAGCTCGATTATACGTAGGGATACAAATGGATAATAATGATGTCATTTTTTTTAATCTTTATGCCAATCTGTTTTCTTATTATTAAATATATAATAACCCCATGGTGTTAAAGCTGCAGTTATAGCACAATATCCAATAGTTATACCATATAGCCCATACATTTTTCCAATTATGAACGTGGAGAGTAAACACAAAACTCCATGCACAACAGAAAAAGCCAAAAAAGGCTCCTTTTTATGGCATCTAAGGTAGGTCGCCCATGAAGAAATATACTGTTGGAGCAATACTGGTATCATCATTAACAGCAACGGGATATAATCTAGAAATCTGCTACCTAATGAAGCCCCTGCAAATTGAATATTGAAAATCCTTAGGCCTACAACTAATAGCAAAAAAGACAATAACAAAACTATACAGATAGCCACCATTTGCTTAAGGGTTTTATTGAAAATGGTATCGAGTGTTTGATACTCCTTCCTAGCGATGAGACCACTATACATTGGCACCTTAGTCGTCAGCCAACTCATGGAAAAGACCTGTATTGCACTTAACACTTGTAGGGTTAAACCCATTTGGCCGGCAATGACAGCTCCTTCGGTAGCAAATAGAACCGGATTAAATAACTGAAAAATAAAATAGCCGCTTATCCAACTTACGGCTATGCGCCATTGATAAGGGAATATTTCTTTGATATAAGAAACCGATTCTGTAATGGTTGTTTTCCAAAGGTTTATTAGTACTGAGATCATAATGCTTCTATACACAAACAGAAACCATATTAGAACAGAGAGCAAATATCCTATGCCTATAACATACAGTTTAAACCCCAAAATAAAACCAAGCCAAGTCGCCGTTGGAATAATGATTTGTTGATAGAATCCAACTTTACTCATATCCTTTACAAATCCAAGCCCTGTAAGGATGGACGACAGTGGTGACTGTAATAGCTTTATGCCTGTGGTAATACAAATCAAAACCCATGGTATCCGCCATTCAACAATCTCATATGATTCAGAATACTTAATAAAATAAATAAAACCAACTATCAGTAAGAAAACAACAACAAGAACAGCAACAATAACATACCATTTTACACAAAAACGTAGTAAAGAGGCAAGTCTAGATAGCTTTACACTATCTCCAATATACTCATTTTTCTCATTTAACGATAGAACCGATACTTCATGAGCAACGTATTGCGTCAAAATACCTGACAATCCAAGTTCAAAAAAGACCTGAAGTGCTACAATACTACCAAATGTATAATAAAACCCTTGCTCAACATCAGTTAGGAAAGTTGTGATAAAGAAAATAGAGATAAGACCTGTTACTCCGGAAACAATACGAGAACCAGACGAATAGGCAATAGCGCCATCCATCCCAATTATTTTTGCGAAACGAATAATTAAATTATTCATATAAAAGCATTCTAAAGTTTTAGGACAAACTCTTTATTGTCTCTAAGACACCGTCATCCATGCTATATCTTAACTGCCAGTTTAATTGTTTTAATTTACCATTATCAAGCTTAACACCAGCTTTATCTGATACAATCATATTCCTATAATTGATTGTACTATTATGCTTCGCCAAATTGGCTATTATTTGTGCAATTTCATCCACTGCTGCATAATTACCTAACTCGCCATTTGATGAAATATTATAAGACTCTCCTGACTCTCCTTTTAGTGTAATTACAATTAAACCGTCAATAGCATCGTCAACATAGATATTGTCACGACGAGGTGCTGCGTTGCTATTTACCGTAATATCTTCTCCCGCTATAGACTTCTTAATGAACTCATAGAAGGCTGTGTCAGGAACATTTCTTGTTGGACCGTATACAGTGCTGAATCTTGCAATTACAGCATCCACTCCATATTGTTTAACATACGCTTTAGCTATCACCTCCGACATGCGTTTGGATTCCGAATAACAACCCGTCACTGCATCAAGAGATTGTGCGTAACTTGTTTCCGCTTCAACCGCGACATAGTCTTTTTTAGTCGGATTATTATATACCGTTACTGAAGAGAAAATAATCGCACGTCCCTTTCTCCCAGTATTTGTTTCTTGATTTCTCAGAAACTCAAGCGTATTGATTGTACCAAGAACATTAGGCAATATAACACTTACTGGGTAGTTCATGACGATATTACGTTCCATTGGACCGGCAGCATGAAATATAAAGTCTATATCCTTAATAGTATCAGGATACGGAGTAGCTGCATCATGCTCAACCACAACGAAGCGTTCATCCCTTGCATATTCAGGGAACGTGGATTCCAACTTTTTCTTACTACGTCCGGTTACTATTAGTTTAGCGATATCAGACTGCATCAATCTATCAACTAGATTAGAGCCTATCAAGCCTGTTGCACCTGTTATCAATATGTTTTTCCCTTTAAAAGTTTCCATAATTTATCACTTTATTATTACTTTCTTCCAATTTTTGTTTCTATGTATCACCGCACCTTTAGCGGGTGATTCAATTCTTATACCATCTATACCATACATTACGATGTTACTGTTTTGGGCTTCTATCTTGGTATTATTGGGTAATGCAGAAGTCGCTCTGATTTCTTTTAATGTAGAAACAATATAATCTGCGATAATTTTCATGCCTTCAACATTTGGATGTAAACCATCTTCTGTATAGGCAAGTATATTATTTGAAAACTCGCAATCCTTCATATTAAAGAACTTCACGCCACTGTTTGCACACATCTGCTTTATACACAGATTCGCATCTGCAATACTCCACCCTTGCGAGTTAATTGTTTCTTCTGTATTTCCATTCTCCCTAATAGGCAATATAGAGAAACAATAGATATTTGTTTGTGGGTACAACTGCTTTAGTCTTTTCAACATAAGATTATAAGCTCCACAAAATACTGTTGAATCAGTGCTTTCGATTGTGCCCAATGAACTTATGTTCCACCTCCAATCATTCACACCTGCTAACACAAGTATATTATCTGGTATTCCTTTCTCCGAAAGATTATTCAATCGATATGGAGAGATGAAATAACTATTATACTCCCAGTCACTATCGTAAGCGACTCTACTACCACTCCAAGATGAATTGTTGCATAACTCCCATCCCATGGATACACCAACTTGATACCACCAAGTATCTTCTACCCTCATTTTTGAAGGGGTAAACCACGTTCTATAGTTCGAGGGAATATAACCTTCATAAGTAGAAATACTATTCCCGTAAATCGAAAAATTTCTGTCTTCGTTTAAAGCATTATTCTCTATAACTAGAGTCTGCGATTCGCAAGATAGAGAAAGGGTGGATATAATTAATAAGAAAAATATCCTCATACAGAACTATAAACTTTGAAGTCGATGTATTAAAACGTCAGGTAGTGACGGTTGCATATTATCGCATTTGTAACCTCTTGGGAGACTTGGTATTAAACCAAGTGATTCATCTATCTTTATTTCTACAAAAGTTGGCTTCTTTTGAGAAAGTTTAGCTATTTTCCACTCTGAAATATACTCGATTCCATACGCCTCGCAAATAACCTTAAAATCAGGAAACCGGTAGCCACTTTCGGGGGTAGTGTGAACAAAACGATTATATACGACCAACTCTCTATCTTTAATCATCCCCGATGATTGGTTATTAAGCAAAATGATTGTAATTGGTAGTTGATATTGAGAGATATACTGTAGTTCTTGGATATTCATCTGAAGGCCCTGATCCCCAACAAAACAAAGTACTGGCTGTCTTGTAGCGTAATATATACCGATAGTCTTCCCTAACCCGCAACCCAAAGCGCCAAAGGATTTTGAATAATATGTTCTATTATTAATCCCACTCTGTACGCAGGCCCTCGAAACCCAAAATTCATTATTACCAACATCGTTGGATATAGTATAGTAAGCCGGTATCTTATCAAGGATGTTGGAAATGGACTCAACGGCAGAGTTTAAATCAGTGGTTGACAATTCTTCTCTCAGTATGTTACATATATTAATCCATTCTGCATGATCGCCATAGTCCTCTTCTTGGCTTAATGAAGATAAAACATCTCTTAAATTAGCCTTGACTATAGTTGTGTTAGGAATATCTCTATTAAACTCGCCTTCATCAATTTCACATCGAATTATCCTCGCTTGCTCTAATATCTCTCCAAATGATTCAGACTTAGGCGGGAAATGAAGCCTATTGCCTAATGAAAGTATCAAATCTGTCTTGGAAAGAATAAAATTTGCACATCTCATTCCATGGCTACCAACGTAACCATAATACTGATCTGAACCTTCTAAAATATCGTGTGTGAAGCGACTCGAAATAACTGGTATATTGGCTTTTTTGAAGAAACGCCGAAAGAGTTCCCTGGCGTTAGCTTGATTGATACCATCACCAGCTAAAATAACCGGACGTTTGGCATTTCTTATTGCATCAATAATATTGCTAGCATCAAATGAATCCAATGGTTGTTGTTCTTTTGGAACAATGGATGAACTATTGTTAATCTCCTGAGATAGTATCCTTGTAGAAACATCAAGAAAGACAGGTCCTTTTCTTCCATTTAATGCATTATCGCATAGTTCTTCGAAATCGTCAGCAAAAGACATTGGATCATCAAGCCGTTCCGCTTTTTTGGTTATGTTTTTAACCATCGAACAAGTATCCATCTCTTGGTCTGCCATAACTCGCATCCCATTGGGTGGACATGGTGCAGAATGGGCGGTCACGAATAGAACTGGCAGCGAATCATAATAAGCATCTGCTATAGCTGTTATAAAATTCGTAAAACCCGGGCCTCTTGTCGCATAAGCCACTCCCAGTTTTCCGCTAGCCTGAGCATAACCACAGGCGGCAAAACCAGCACATTGTTCATGATATGACAAATGAGGCTCCAATTCAGACCTACGGTTGTCAAACTCATACAATAAAGACAGTATTACACCTCCGGGAATACCGAAAGCGTCCGTAACGCCTCTCTTTATGAGACTATCAACAATATACTGAGCCCCCGTCATAGCTACTTAATGGTTGCTATAAGTTGTTCCAAATTATCCTTTGTGTAGCGATTGCGCATTTCATCTGGCATGTCTTTCAGAATATGATTCATTTGTTTGAAAGAAATATGGTACTTATTGCGCATCACCAATGCATATTTATATGCGGTCTTATATACTGCCGGCAGCAAACGTGTAACAGAATACCCCCAAAGATTTGCGGGGATCATTTCGTTATCAAGGATCTCACAGACATCAAGAATAGAGTCGTAATCGTAATGCTTTCCGAAGTGATCATTAAGGTATGGTACAATCAACTCAGTTTGAAGGTTTCCTGCACCCTGGCCCATACCTGTTGCACAGGAGTCAATCAATAGTTCCCTATCAGTATCTGTATTCAAGAAAGAGATGACATTTGAATAGGCTAAATTCATATTGTTATGTGCATGGAAGCCAATCTTAACGCCCTTATTCAACTTCGCATCAAAGTATTTGAATAAACGGTTTATATCTTTGGGCTCCATATATCCATAACTATCCACAAAATAGCAAGCATACGCGCCCATGTCGTTAGTCATTCCCAGCACTAAATCTAACTCCTTATCGGAATAACGCATGGTTAGCATTGGCTGTACGAACATGGTATAGCCTTTCTTGGCCAAAGCTGCACAATAATCAAGAGACTTCTTTAACTCTGAATAGCGGAGAATCACACGTATTCCTTTAACCAATGAAGGATTCCAATCCGGTATCTTATCAACATCGGTGTCTGGGCCAATATAAAGTCCAAGATACATTTTCTTGGCATCTCTATTCTTGGGAAGATATTGCGATAGTTCCTCTACATTCTGATAGATGGCAAATTTGCTTTTGTCATCTACAGAAGGGCCCATAGCGCCAAGTTCGATTAATTCAACGCCAGACTCTCCAAGGTAGTCAATTATTTTATGTTTTGCCTCCTCTGAATAGAACTTATCAGAGAAACAGTTGTTGAACAGGTCGTCCAACCCTTGGCCACCATCACGTAATGTAGCATCTAATAGTTGTATTTTTTTCATTTATTATGAAGCAAGAAGGTATCTTCCGATTTTAGTCTTTAATGAGTATCGTGTCAATAAAAATGATGTGCCTAGAATCAATACATAAGCAACTGTAGGATATATGATTTGGTGCTTTATAATGAAAGGATGCAATGCATCTACATGGGCCATATTCCATAAGAACCATTCGTGAAACACATAAATCCCAAAACTATATGCACTTATCTTGGTAACAACATTGCCAACTTTGATATTCTGAGGTACCACCGCAAAAAGCATTAGCACAAATAAGTAATTAAGCAGAACACCTAGAACAATCCACTCCAGACAAATAGATGCTACAATGCATACCAACCATGAGATGCCAGTAACAATTTTTGCCCCCCCCATCTGAAGCTTTGGGAGATATTCCACAAGGTAATAACCCATAACAAAATAAGGGAAATATTTAACTCCTTTGGCAATACCTAACAAATCATATGGGGGTAATACGAACTGGAAACCTATTCCAATAAGGACAGCCAATATTTTGAGATAATATGGAACCCTTTCAAAAATTCGTATATAAACAAAACACCAAAACAACATTGCGCAATACCATAAATGATGTGCATCGCCAAAAACTATAGAGAATGGTGACCAATCAGCTATAGTAAATACCACCAATGTCCCTATTACAAAATAAGGAATCATTAGTCGTTTTGCTTTTTTCTTTATATACTCTTTTGTGTCTTTATATTTACCTTGTTTTCGCAGATACGCATAAACAAAACCACTTATAACGGTAAATAAAGGCATGTTTGCATCTGGCATTACCACGCGCGTAGTAAATATACTATATAACCTCGTCAAAAAAGAATCTCCCACCACATCTGTAATATCGGGAAAATATGATTGCCATCCAACATATACACATAAGCTATGCCAGGCAACTAGTGACAATACGGCGAAACAGCGTAAAAACTCAATATTTGACAATCTACTATTCATCACATATTACTAAGGAAGGATTGTATTTCATTTATACAAATGACGTATACATCCTCAGTTTGATACTTTTTATACCAATCAGCTACCAAATCAATAGTCTGCAAAGCATCCAATCTTGGTTTCCAGCCCAAGCGTGTCTTTGCCTTGGTAATGTCCAGCATCAGAAGGTTTGCTTCATGCAGGGCATTTGGATCTGACACATCCTTCAGTTCTCCCCTACCAAAGCTCTGAACCAACTTGGTAGCCACATCCCAAACTGTAGAAACGGAATCAGATTCCGGTCCAAAGTTCCATCCTTCGCAATAATCCGTAGGATTCTCCCACATCCTCTGTGCAAGCAACATATAACCACTCAGCGGTTCCAGAACATGCTCCCAAGGGCGAACAGCCTTCGGACTGCGGATGTCAATAGGTTTGCCTGCCTCTAAAGCACGAATGCAGTCAGGTATGATACGGTCTTTGGCCCAGTCACCACCACCAATCACATTACCAGCACGAACACTGGCAAGACTTACGTGATGTTTCTTGCCATAATCCTCAGGATTAAAGAAACTCCTACGCCAGCTCTGGATAGCTATCTCACAAGCACCCTTACTAGAGCTATAGGGGTCATAACCACCAAAGGGATCATCTTCTTTGTAACCACGCATCTGCTCCTTGTTGTCATAGCACTTATCGGTGGTAATCATCACACCTACCTTCACACTATCCGTTGCACGGATGGCCTCCATAATGTTAATGGTACCCATCACGTTGGTTTGGTAGGTCTCAACGGGAATTTCGTAGCTAAGACGCACCAGAGGCTGTGCTGCAAGGTGGAAGACTATCTCTGGTTGGTACTGCTTGAAAATTTCTTTCATCTTCTCCCCATCACGAATGTCCGCACGGATGTCAGCCTTGATCTTCTTACCAATGCCGGAAAGAACAAAGTTGTCTTTCTCACTATAGGGTTCAAGACCTACGCCAACCACCTCTGCTCCCAGTTCGTGGAGCCAGATACTGAGCCAGGAGCCTTTGAAACCGGTGTGGCCGGTTACAAGGACTTTTTTGCCTTTATAAAAATTGTTGAAGATGTCTATCATTTGTAATTATAACTGTTTCGGAACAACTCTTTCCCACTTCTTCCAAGGCGCTTTACCTTCTTGTAAGAGTTTCTCAAGCATCTGCTTCTCTCGAATGTTGTCCATACACTGCCAGAAGCCTTCGTGAATATAGGACATTAGTTCTCCTTCTGCTGCCAAGGTCTCCAATGGCTTACGTTCAAACACACAGCTATCTCCATCCAGCAGGTCAAAAACAGAAGGCTCAAGCACCATATAGCCAGCATTGATAGGTGCACCATCATTTACATTTTTCTCTCTAAATGATTTTACTGCACCATTCACAATGTCAAGGACACCTTTTTCCTGCTTCATCTTGACTGCAGTCAAGGTAGCTTTTTTTCCATGACTCTTATGGAACTCGAGAAGTTTGTTTATGTCAACATCACATACGCCATCACCATAGGTCATAAAGAAAGCCTCATCACCAACATACTCCTGTACACGCTTGATACGGCCACCAGTCATAGTGTCATAACCAGTATCCACAACAGTGACTTTCCATGGCTCCAGATGGCTGTGATGAACATTCATATCATTCTTTCCTTCTCGGAAATCAAAAGAAATATCACTATTGTGGATGAAGTAGTTCGCAAACCACTCCTTGATATAATCCTGCTTATACCCTGCACAAATAATAAATTCATTGTGGCCGTAGTGAGCATATTCTTTCATGATATGCCACAAAATGGGCATACCGCCTATCTCAATCATAGGTTTAGGCTTAAAAACTGACTCTTCAGATATACGAGAGCCAAAGCCACCAGCTAGGAGAACTACTTTCATCTTAATATATCATTTTTAAACAGTATGGGCATAGACACGGGTATCTTAATCTGATAACTCAATTATATATGCTCCTCAACACCGCGGAAATGAACATTCAGCTCGTGGAGGTGCTCCAAGAGAGTGCCAAGAGGCGTCCCTTCTGTCATCTTAGCAAATGCATTAACATCTTTGGGGAAGCATTTGCCACCATAACCGAACTTACCATCGGGGCCTGGCACATAGGTATGAGTGTCGTTGATGTAGCCAGAAAGTAAAACACCAGTATGAACCTTACGCCAGTCAGCACCCATTTGCTCACAGTATTCACGGCAAGCATTGAAGTATGTAACTTTATAGGCACCAAACACATTATGCATATACTTGGTCAACTCTGCCTCCAGAGGAGTCATCACAGTAAATTTTTTACCCACAAAGATCTTGGTGAGCAGTTCTTGAGCTCCGGTGAATACCATTGTCTGCTTGCGGAAATCTTCAATGAATGTGCGCTCAGTCAGGAACTCTGGCATATAGCATACCTGATGACCAGTTTCCTTAGAGAGTCTATCACTCGTACCTGGAAGAATCGTAGTACGTACAAATACAGGTACATCAGGAAGGTTTGTTATCAACTCCTTCATCAAAGTCAAATCTTGCGTTCCGTCATCTTCTGTAGGGACATGTATCTGCAAGAAAGCAATATCGATATTGCTCAAATCATCATTATAGCCCTTGTAGGGGTCACTGATGAACAGTTTACACTCTGGATTGTTATGCTCTAACCAATCCTTCAGGGCTCCACCTACGAAGCCACATCCAATAATTCCAACGTTAATCATAATTAATTTTTTTGACAATTTATTCTGATTTTACAATATGTTTTACTATCTTTAATAACCATCAGGATTCTGCCTTTGCCAGTTCCAGCTATCACGAACCATTTCTTCTATACCATATTTAGCCACCCAGCCCAATTCGATTTTTGCCTTGGCTGGATTACAATAACATGTCGCTATGTCACCGGCTCGACGTGGTTTAATACTATAAGGCACATCAACTCCATTAACCTTAACAAACGCATTCACCATATCGAGTACGCTGTAACCATGCCCGGTTCCCATATTATATATTTCAAGCCCACATTTTCTAACTATAGCTTTTAATGCTGCTACATGACCTAAGGCCAAATCGCATACATGAATATAGTCACGGACACCTGTACCATCTTGTGTGGGATAGTCATTGCCAAATACGCCTAGTTCTTTACGTTTACCCACAGCGACCTGTGTGATATAAGGCATCAGGTTGTTAGGAATGCCATTGGGATTTTCACCTATGCGACCACTTGGGTGTGCGCCAACGGGATTAAAGTAGCGTAGCAGCACCACATTCCATTCAGGGTCTGCTTTCTGAATATCAATCAGGATCTGCTCTAGCATACTCTTAGTCCAGCCATAAGGGTTGGTGCACTGTCCTTTGGGGCAATTCTCCGTAATAGGAATCTCCGCAGGATTACCATAAACAGTTGCACTTGAAGAAAAGATAATGTTTTTGCAACCATGTTTACGCATCACATCAACCAACGTAAGGGTACCCGCTATATTATTCTCGTAATACTCCCATGGTTTTTCTACACTCTCTCCAACAGCCTTAAGACCTGCGAAGTGGATACATGCATCGCACTGGTGCTCTGTCAATACCTTATCTAAGCCCTCACGATCACGTATATCTACCTGATAGAAGGGAATCTTCTTCAATCCAATAATCTCCGCTACTCGACGTAATCCTTCCGGATTGCTATTACTGAGATTATCCACTACGACAGCAGTATGACCAACCTTGTATAATTCAATTAATGTGTGAGTGCCTATATAACCAGCCCCTCCTGTAACAAGTATATTCATATAAAAATTCTTTGCTCTGACTGGCAGTATCGAACTGCATCGCTAAGCGACCACCTGTGCAGTCAGAATCCATGTTATTTAAAGAAGGTTATCCTTTTCAATATCCTTGAAGTACTTGTAAGTACCATGTTTCAACTCATCCGTTGCATCCTCGTCACATACAATAATGGCATGTGGATGCTGCTGCAGGCAGCTAATAGTCCACATGTGGTTTACTGGCTCTTCAACGCCATGGCGCAATGCACGTGCCTTATTATGACCATTAACCATTATCATTACCTCCTTCGCGTCCATTACAGTACCAACTCCTACTGTAAGCGCTGTCTTGGGAACCTTATTCACATCATTATCAAAGAAACGGCTATTAGCAATCACAGTATCCGTTGTCAGTGTTTTCTGACGTGTACGGCTGGTGAGACTTGAACCAGGCTCATTGAAAGCAATGTGTCCATCAGGGCCAATACCGCCCATAAAGAGATCAATACCGCCTGCAGCCTCAATAGCTTTCTCATAATTCTCACACTCTGTTTTTAAGTCTTTGGCGTTGCCATTAAGGATGTGAACATTCTCCTTCTTAATATCTATGTGGCTAAAGAAATTAGTCCACATAAATGAGTGGTAGCTCTCGGGATGATCCTCGGGGAGGTTCACATATTCATCCATATTGAACGTAATCACGTTCTGGAACGACACCTTACCTGCTTTATTCAGGGCAATCAGCTCTTTGTACATGCCCAAAGGTGAACTTCCTGTAGGACAGCCTAGCTTAAACGGCTTGTCAGCCGTCGGCTTTGCTTCATTAATACACTTGGCTACATAGTTTGCAGCCCATTTCGACATCTTCTCGTAGTCGGGTTCAATAATTAATCTCATACTTGAAATTTTTTCGAGTATGTTCTCGCTCGGCAATACTCATGCAAGCATGAAATTGCTCTCGCTTACTCACATACTTTTTTTGTTATTAAATGTTTGCTATATCCG
>OCVV011359181.1_pt1 | contig 39268 bp, 31 predicted proteins | sample 1539721 | NCBI WGS metagenome assembly OCVV01 (sample SAMN02144230, study PRJEB22623) | gut metagenome | biome: sheep rumen | host: Ovis aries | place: New Zealand | reverse complement strand
GTTTTTTGACCACTAATCTATCGAATTTGACGAATTACTCTACAAAAACGTAGAAAACCATCCTCTTCTGATGTCTCGGTTCTATGAACCAGTTGCTATGCAACTACAGACATCATCCGAGGCAAAACCAAAAAAACAATTTTCACGATGAAAGAAGGCTTGTGCCCGAGATAAACGGAAGAACATCATTGAGCCAGTCGCAGAGGAAGATTGGGAAATTAACCATATTTCCGTTTCGCTTGATATTGAGAAGTGAGTAGCGCAGGCGGATTCCTGTCAGGCTTCAATTCCTGGTACTGAAGACGACAACGGGATACGATAGCCTTGGTTGTTTCGGTATGGGTGTCAGTTTTGAGGGCGTATATATCAAGAATAGGTAATAAGTAATAGGAATCAAATATGAAAAAGCGGCTATCGCGATTATTGTCGTGCTTTTGATTGGTGCAGTAGCGTATGCAGTTTACCAACTACTCCATCCTGTGATTATCGACGGCCCTGAAATGGAGCGTGATTCAACAGGGTATATGACGGAGTAATTGCCGTACAGTACGGTTGTATTGGATCAGGACTAAACATCGGGGATAGCCTCGTTGATGTCAGGCAGACGCTTCATCGCTTCGCGCAGGATGCGGTCATGATCGAAAGCAAGCTGAGGGAGCTCGTCAAGTGAAAACCAGACAGCCCGTGCAGCGTCGTCACCGCCTTTGACGTCCTGAATGCGTATCAGGGCGTAGTATGCAACGGTGATGACACGATCGCGCGGGTCGCGATTGGGTTCGCTGAAGGTATGTAACTGCTTGAGACATACATCCTTCAGTCCTGTTTCTTCCAGCAGCTCACGAAGGGCGCCTTGCTCGCAGGACTCATCCATATTAACGAAACCGCCGGGAAAGGCCCAGCAACCCTTGTAGGGTTCATTAGCTCGTTCGATAAGCAGGACCTTCAGCTTCGTTCCGTCAAAACCGAATATCACGCAGTCGGTAGTAACGGCCGGGCGAGGGTACTTGTAGCAATAATTTCTTTCTTCCATTTACTGCTTGTAACCTGCGACTTTGGCTATGATTTTCGGGATGTCGGTGTTGTCGATGCGACCGTGGATGTTGTGGGCGCCTGCACCGATGGCGAAGACGGGGACGTAACCGTTGGTATGTGAGCCCGAGGTCCAGCCGATGCGTGCATTGGCGTTGAGGATGCTCTTGGCAAGGTAGCTGAGGTTGTTGAATTGTGAGTATAGGGTCTTCTGGCTCTTGTCACGTCCTGCGAGTATGTCTTCGTAGGCTTTGTACAGCTGTTCTTCCTGCTGCTGGCTGATCTTTACCTTGTCCCAGAAACCGAAGTTGGCTGTGAGGTCTTGCTTGATGATTTCCCAAGTGAGGCTGTCGCCGTATTGTTTGACTATGCGGCTGATGTGGTTGCTGTACTGTGGGGTGCTCATCTTCTGGTATTGCAGAAGGTCGAACTGTAGTGTGTAGTTCTTGTTGCCGAGGCCCATACCGCCTGTTTCGTGGTCGGCGGTTACGACGATGAGGGTCTCGTTGGGGTGTTTCCTGTAGAAATCGTATGCTATGCGTACGGCGTTGTCCATGTCTATGACTTCCTCATATACGGTTGATGCGTCGTTGTTGTGCCCTGCCCAGTCAATCTTGCCTCCCTCGACCATGAGGAAGAAGCGGTCAGGGTTCTTTTTACGTAGGAAATCTATGGCGGCTTTGGTAATCTGTACCAATGTCATATCGTCCTTTTGGCGGTCGATGGCATAGGGGAGGGCTGAGCGGTCCTGGTTGGATGCTTCCTGGCTTTGCAGCATGAGTATGCGGTCTGCCTTGCGGGCTTTTCTGTGGTATTCCCTATAGCCGCGTACTATTGTGTAGCCGGCTTCCTGTGCTTGCTGGTAGAGGGATGCCTGATTGGGGCGTTCGGGCTTAAGAAAGTCGCTGCCGGCGAAGAAGTCGAACTGGCTGCTGCACATGTCCTGGCCTATCTCGTAATACATGTTGCGGTTCTTGCGATGGGCGTAGAAGGCTGCGGGTGTGGCGTGATCGACGCTGACGCTGGTGGTTATGCCTACTGCGGCTCCTGCTTCCCTGGCCCATACGGCGATGGAGCTTACGGGGGTAATGCTGTCGGGCAGCAGTCCTATGCAGCCGTTGTATGTCTTGTTGCCGTTGGCCAGTGCCGAGCCAGCTGCGGCGCTGTCGGTTATGCCGTGTGATGAGCTGAATGTGGTGGCGAAGGCTGTGTGGGGGAAGTCGGCGAAGCACAGCGGACGGATGCCTATGCGGCCTTCCTTGGCAGCCAGATATGTCTCGGTGCCGTTGACTTGGTTCATGCCCATGCCGTCACCGATAAAGTAAAAGACGTATTTGGGGGTGTGTGCGGTGGCGTCCTGTGCGGTGATGTGTGTGGTAAGCGCAAGCAGGAGGATGAGGGTAAGTATGTGTTTTGTCATGATGGGTGAAGGGTTATGCCCCCTTCCTTCTGTTCCCAGGAGGGAGGGGGCTGTGTGTTTATTGGTTGGGAACCTGCGGCAGCTTGGCAAGTGCTTCCTGGATGACGGAATCTGATGGGATTACGTCGTTCATGGTCCCGTCGTTGTACTGTGCGTAGGCGTACAGGTCAAAGTAGCCTGTGCCTGAGAGGTTGAATACGATTACCTTTTCCTCGCCTGTCTCTTTGCACTTGAGTGCCTCGTCAATGGCTGCGCGTATGGCGTGCGATGACTCGGGGGCGGGCAGGATGCCTTCGGCCTTGGCAAAGATTTCAGCTGCCTCGAATACTTGTGTCTGCTCGTATGCGCGTGCCTCGAACAGACCTTGGTGGTACAGCTCGGACAGGATGGGGCTCATGCCGTGGAAGCGCAGGCCTCCGGCGTGGTTGGCGCTGGGGATGAACTGCGAGCCGACGGTGTACATCTTGGCCAGCGGACATATCTTGCCCGTGTCGCAGAAGTCATAGGCATATACGCCGCGTGTAAATGAGGGGCAGGATGCGGGCTCGGCACCTATTATCTTGTAGTTGGCTTCGCCGCGCAGCATCTCGCCGATGAAGGGCGATGCAAAGCCTCCCAGGTTTGAGCCGCCTCCGGTACAACCTATCAGTATGTCGGGCTTGATGTTGTATTTGCGGAGTGCTGCCTGTGCTTCGAGTCCGATGATGGTCTGGTGCAGCAGGACTTGGTTCAGCACCGAGCCAAGTACGTAGCGGTAGCCTTCGCTCTTGACGGCAACCTCTACGGCTTCGGATATGGCGCAACCCAGCGAGCCAGTGGTCCCGGGGTGCTCGGCATTGATTTTCTTGCCTACCTCGGTCGTCATGCTGGGAGAGGGGATTATCTCGGCTCCGTATGTGCGGATAACTTCGCGGCGGAAGGGTTTCTGCTCGTACGAGCACTTTACCATGAAGACCTTGCAGTCAATGCCGAAGAACTGTGTGGCCATAGACAGGGCGGTTCCCCACTGGCCTGCACCTGTTTCGGTGGTCACGCCCTTGAGCCCCTGTGCCTTGGCGTAGTATGCCTGTGCAACGGCGCTGTTGAGCTTGTGTGAGCCCGAGGTGTTGTTGCCTTCGAACTTGTAGAAAATCTTGGCCGGCGTACCCAGTGCCTTCTCAAGAAACTCGGCATGTACCAGCGGTGAGGGGCGGAACATACGGTAAAAGTCCTGTACCTCCTGTGGAATGTCGAACCATCGTGTGTCGTTATCGAGTTCCTGCTTGTTTAGTTCTTCGCAGAAAATGGGGTTCATCTCCTGAATGGTAAGGGGCTGACCGGTGCCTGGATTAAGCAGCGGTGCCGGCTTAACCTTCATGTCAGCACGGACGTTGTACCATCTTGTGGGTACCTCGTTTTCTTCAAGATAAATCTTGTAGGGAATCTTCGTTTCCATAATTGTTTGTATTAATAATTGCTGAAAATGGTTCAGCTTTATTCCTGAATGTTGGGGAGTTCAAGACCGTAGCCCTTCTTCTTGTCAACGGTCTTGAGGTAGGCCGAGATGAGGAGGGATGCGATGCCCAGAGCAGCAAGCATTACCAGGGCCCATGTGTAGTCGAGCTCGTGTGCTGCCGTACCTTGGGGGTTGGTGTTGTTGAGCACCATGCCGATGAGGGCTGGGAACAGGCCGAGGCCGATGTTCTGTATCCAGAAGATGGCGGCGTAGGCCGAGCCTATTATCTTCTCGTCAACCAGCTTGGGCACAGATGGCCACAGGGCTGCGGGGACGAGTGAGAAGGATGCGCCCAGAACCAGTATCGTGATGTATGCTACGACGACGCCGCCGGCTGCTGAGCTGGCTGATACGCCGGGCAGTACGAATGCGAATGTCAGGTGGCATGCTACCAACAGAATGGAGCCGAGCATCAGCATCGAGGCTGCCTTGCCCTTGTGATCGACATAGCTGCCCAGGATTGGGGTTATGGCTACTGCTAGCAGCGGGAATACGGCAAAGATGGTCTCGGCGGTTCCGCGCATATAGCCCATGTAGCAGTAGATAGCCAGTGTTACTGTCGCCAGGCCCATGAGGCAGTATTTTGTCAGCTTGCTGTTCTTGATGAAGTTGCTTGAGAACGAGCTGACGGCAACGACGAGCATCAGGACGTACTGTACCCATGTCACCAGGCTTCCGCCCCAGAAGGTGTCGGGGTCGGCGGGTGTCAGGTCCAGGTTGCATTGCAGCATGTTGACGGCATATTTCTGGAAGGGGAAGATGGCTGAGTAGTAGAGCACACACAGGAGGGCAACAAGCCAGAAACCTAGGCTTGAGAATATCTTGCCCAAGTCGCTTATCTTAAATGGATCGTCTGTCTCCTCGGCTTCGCCCGTCTGGCTGTCCAACTTCCTGTCCATGAAAAAATAGGTGATGAACATCACGAGGGCAATGCATAGCAGTACGACGCCGAACTTGACAGCGTTATCTACGTGTACCTCGCCACCTAACTTGGCAAAATAGGGTGAGAATATCATGCAGGTGGCTACGCCCAGGCGTGCGAGGGCCATTTCGCTACCCATCGCCAGTGCTGTCTCGCGCCCCTTAAACCACTTGACAATGCCACGGCTGACTGTTATACCTGCCATTTCCACACCGCAGCCGAACAGCATGAAGCCGCAGGCGGCAAGCTTGGCCGAGGCGGGCATTGCTGCATCGAAGGGCAGGATGGCACCGATTACAGGCAGGTTGCCATTCCAATTCAGGTTGTCGGTAAACCACTGTTCCAATCCGGTGCCCGTGAAGGCATCGCTGATGGCATAGAACTTGATTACGGCGCCTGCCAGCATGACAACGCCCGAGAGGACTGCGGTGAAGCGTACTCCCATTTTATCAAGTATGATGCCGGCAAAAATAAGGAAGAAGACGTAAACGTTGAGGAACACCTCGGCGCCCTGCATACGGCCGAACGAGGCGCTGTCCCATCCGCGGGTGTCCTGCATCAGGTCCTTGATGGGCGAGAGAATGTCCATGAATACATAGCTGCAGAACATGGCAAATGCCAGGAGCAGCAGGGCGGTCCACCTCATGCCGGCAGAGTCGCGAAGGGTTTTCAGTGTCTGTGTCATAGTTATTTTGTATGTTGTAGTTGTTGCTGAATGGTCATTTGAGCCAACGGTCCAGCCAGCGGAAGAATGTGCGCTGCCACAGTATGCCGTTCTGTGGTTTCAGTACCCAGTGGTTTTCGTCGGGAAACAGCAACAATTGTGCCGGAATGCCGTGCATGCGTGCTGCCGAGAATGCTGCCTGTCCCTGTGAGTGCAGGATGCGGTAGTCCTTCTCGCCGTGTATGCACAGTATGGGGGTGTCCCAGCGGTCCACGTAGCGATGTGGCGAGTCCATATATACGTTGTGGCGTATCTTTGCCTGTGTGCCTACACTTGCTGTGCCTGTGGCTCTGCCCGTTGCGGTGATGCCGAATTTCTCTGGTGCTCCGCCCAGGTCCCAGTTGGTGAACCACATCTCCTCGGTTTCGTAGTACTGTTGGTCAAAGTTGAAGATGCCGTCGTGTGCGATGAATGCCTTGAAGCGCTTGTCGTGGTTTCCTGCCAGCCAGTAAACGCTGTAGCCTCCGAAGCTTGCGCCCACACATCCCAGGCGGTCCTTGTCAACGTAGGGTTCGCGGGCGATGTCGTCTATTGCGCTCAGGTAGTCCTGCATGCATTGACCTGAGTAGTCGCCGCTGATGGCTTCGTTCCATTCCAGACCGAAACCTGGCAGACCGCGGCGGTTGGGGGCTATGATGATATATCCGTTGGCTGCCATGATCTGGAAATTCCACCGGTATGACCAGAACTGTGATACGGGGCTCTGTGGACCGCCTTCGCAGAAGAGCAGGGTGGGGTATTTCCTGTCGGGGTCGAAATGTGGTGGATAGATTACCCAGCATAGCTCCTGCTTGCCGTCGGTTGTCTTGACCCAGCGTTCCTGTACGTCGCTGACGGCAAGTGTGGCGTAGATGTCATGGTTCAGGTCGGTAATCTGTGTTATCTGCCTGTTCTTGAGGGTGATGATGTACAGATCGTCGGGGTGCTTGATGCTGTGGCGGTTGGCAAGTAGCTGGTTCTTGCCGGGGACGAAGTCAATGCTGCCGTAGTCGTAGTGTCCGTCGGCCAGGGTGGTGAGCCTTCCCTTGAGGTCAACACCGTAGATGCTTTCGCATCCGTGGTGTATGGCTGTGAAGTAGAGTTGCTTGCTGTTGGTATGCCAGCAGAAGTTGTCTATGCCCGAACTGGTGAAGTTGCGGCTGACGAAGGTCTTGTTGCCTGTTGCCATGTCCATGACGCAGAGACGGGCGAAGTCGCTTTCGTATCCGTCACGTGCCATGCTTGTCCATGCAATCTTGGTGCCGTCGGGCGAGAAAAGCGGGTTCTGATCATAGCCGGGCATGTTGTCTGTGTTGCCGTCCTGGCCCTGCATCTTGCAAAGGTTTTGTGTCTTGCCTGCGGCGATGTCGTACAGGTATATGTCTGTGTCGGTGCTGATGGCGTAGTCAACGCCTGTCTTTTTGCGTGATGTGTATGCTATCTGCTTGCCGTCGGGGCTCCAGCAGAACTGTTCTGTACCGCCGAAGGGCAGTACGGGGCATTCGTATGGTTCGCCTTCCAGTATGTCCCGGGTCTGGCCTATGCCGTTGTCTATGGAGAATGGGGCGAGGAAGATGTGCGGGATGGTCTGCACGTACTGGTCCCAGTGCTTGTAGTTGAGGTCGTCGATTACCAGTCCGGTTGCCAACGGCAGGTCCTGCTCTTTGGCTTGTATGCTGCTGGTGGCGGGTATCTGTCGGACTATAATTATGTTATGTGCATCGGGCGATATTAGGAATCCCTCGATGTCGCCTGTCTGGCTGTGCCGGCGTATGTCGGTGCCATCGGGTTTCATGCTCCATACGTCACCTTGCTGCATGTATGCTATGCGCTGTGTGCCTTGTCTGGCATTGCCAAAGAAGGCTGGGTCGCTCTGGTTGGGTGTTCCTTGCTGTGTGAGCTGCCGTGTACCTGTCCCATCGGTCCCCATGACGGTGATGACACTGCGGCTCTTGTTGGCCTGGACGTCGGGGGTGCTGACGGCGTATGCAATCAGGGTACCTTCGGCATTGATGCTGCGTGCGCCCAGGCGGTGCATGCTCCACAGTATCTCGGGGGTCATCAGGTCCTGTGCCTGTGATGTCATGGCTAACGTTGCTGCAGCTGCCATTGCTATGATTCGGTTTATTTTCATTTCTTCTTCTGCTGCTGTTCCATTTGTTCCTGTAGGGCGGCCAGGCGTGCTGCCATTCCGCTTGGTTTCTTGGCATCGTTCTTGTGTGCCTCGCGGTATGCCTCGAGCTTGGCCAGTAGCTTGGCGTCATCTGTGGTCTTGCGCAGATACCACATAATCAGGATGCTGGTGAGTCCGCTGAGGAAGTAGTAGTAGCACAGGCCTGAGGAGTAGTTGTTGAACATGAAGAAGAACATCAGTGGCATGATATACATCATGTACTGCATCATCTTCATCTGCGAGGCCTGTTCGCTGGACATCTGGTTCTGCTGCTGGCGCATGCTTATCCATGTGTTGACTATGTTGGTGAGCGAGAATAGTATGCAGAAAATGCTCAGGTGGTCGCCTATGAGCCAAATGTCTGTGTCCCATTTGATCAGTTCATCATAGCTGCTGAGATCTTTGGCCCATAGGAAGCTCTGTCCGCGCAGCTCGATGGCGTTGGGTACGAAGTTGAATAGCGCAATCCAGATGGGCGCCTGAATTAGCATTGGCAGACATCCGCCCATGGGACTTACTCCGTATTCCTTGTACAGTTGCATCATCTCTGCTTGTTTCTTCATGGCATCTTCCTGCTTGGGGTATTTGGCGCTGAGTGCATCAACCTGCGGTTTCAGGACGCGCATACGGGCTGATGACAGGAAGCTCTTCTTGGTGGTGGGATAGACGAGGGCCTTGACTATGATGGTGAGCAGGAGCAGTACTATGCCCATGTTCAGACCGAAGCCTTTGAGGAAGTCAAACAGGGGCAGTATTATCCAGCGGTTGATCCAGCGGAACAGCGGCCAGCCCAGATCTACGAGTTCCTCGAGCTTGGCATTGTCCTTCAGTACGGTCCTGGAGTTGTGTGCCTTGAGCAGGTGGAAGTCGTTGGGCCCAAGGTACATCTGCATCCTGGTGGGCTGGTGGCCGTTGACGTCGAAGGTGCTGCTGAGCTGTGCATGGTATTCCTTCAGGTCGCCGCTGCCTTTCTGGCAGGACTTGGATGCCAGGGTGGCTCCGCTGTTGAAACCGTCCTGGGATATCAGTACGCAGCTGAAGAACTGGTTTTTGAAGGCTATCCAGTCGATGTTGTTATCGGTTGTTTCTTCCTGTTCGCCTGTTGCCGAGAGGTCCTCGATGCTGCCGTTACTCTCCTTGTATGTGAGTGCTGTGTATCGGTCTTCGAAGTCGAAGCCTTTTTCCTGCTGTGCTGCTATGTCGTACCAGTTGGTGGCAATGCCCGAGTTGGGAAGCAGGAACTTGCCCATGTTGTGGGCTTGGATGGTGATGTCAACAAGGTAGCTGTTGTCCGTCAGGGCGTAGCTGATGTCCAGTCCGCACTTCTCGTCGCCCAGGCGCATGGTTACTGATTTGGCAGTACGATCAATGGCCTGGAAGGTGAAATCTCCGGTCTCCAGGTTGTCCTGTTTGCCTGCGAAACTGAAGGCGAGGCTGTTCTTGTCCTTGCGTACCAGTTGTACGGGCTTGCCTTCCTGATTGTTGTAGCTGGGCAGGCTGACGTTCTTTATGGTGCCTCCACGGGTGGTGAGCGTGAGGTCTATGAGTCCGTTGGAAAGTTGTACGTCCTGGGGCTGTGCATTGCGTGCCTCGAAGAAAAGGGCACTGCTGTCGGCTGCCTCCTGTGCCAGACGCTGGGACTTGGCCTTGGCTTGGGCTATGGCGTTTTCCCGTTCCCTGGCATTGTTAATGCTGTCCTGGCGGGCTGCCTCGATTAATGCTGCTCTCTCTTCTTCGCTGGGCTGGCTGTACCAGCTGAATCCGAATACTACTGCGGCTATCAGTATGAAGCCGATAATGGTGTTTTTGTCCATATCTGTGTGTTGTGTTTGTTTCCTGTCGTTCAGAGATACCTTATTTGTGTAAACTAAAGTCGCGCAAAGGTACGAATAAGCACTTTAAAATCAAAATAAATGCTGTGTAAATATTATAAATAACAATCAAAATTCATACCTTTGCGGACGGAAATAAGACATATATGATTAACAGGCTATTAATGATTGTCCTTTTCCTTGCTCCATTGCTTGTGCAGGGGCAGTCTCACCATGGGGTGAGGGAGAGGAAGGGGAGTAAGACATATATCCGTTATTCGCAGGAATTGCACAGGTTGGTGCAGGAGAGGGATTCGGCAATACTGACCTCGGGTGATTCGAGACCGCTGAATGCCTATGCCTATCGTCTGTTCGTACCGCTGACCTTGTACAAGTCGGCTGTCATGCGGCATTTTATGCCTGATTCGGTAGCGATGGGGGATACTGTGCTGACTATGGCTAGGGAGGCTGACAAAATGTTGGTTGGCATCTATGCCGGGCATCCCGAGATGGTGAAGCAGGCAGATAGCAGGATGAACACGGTCGGCGTAATACGGCAGGATGTGGAGAAAGCAATTAAGTCGGATGTCAGTTTGGTGTCGAAGGTCAAAAAGGTTGAACTGAATCCGGAACTGAATGACGAGGTGATTTTGGTTACGCGTAGGCCTAATTTCTGGAAATTCAGTGGGAGCGTCTCCCTGCAGTTTACGCAGAACTATGTCAGTGATAACTGGTTTCAGGGAGGCGAAAGCAATTACTCGGGACTTGCCATGGCAAACCTGAACCTGAATTATGACAACAAGCAGCGTATCCAGTGGGAGAATAAGCTGGAACTACAGTTGGGTTTCCAGACTAACAAGTCGGATGCCTATCATAAGTTCAAGGCTACAAACAACCTGATACGTCTGACCAGCAAGTTCGGCTACAAGGCTGTAAGTACGCTGTATTATACAGGTCAGATTTTGACGTGGACGCAGATTGTGCCGCAGTATGACAATAACAGTATGAATCTGCGAAGCGAGTTTCTGGGACCTTTGTATCTGAACCTTTCGGTCGGTATCGACTACAAGTGGAATATCAGGCGCTTCAGTGGTAATATATATATGGCTCCGATTGCTTACAACTTGCGCTACATAAGTAATGGGGACCTGTGGAACAAGCATGGTATTCCCGAGGGCAAGCATTCCCTGCATGATGCCGGTAGCAGTATCCAGGTGAACTGGAAGGTGGAGATATGGAAGAATATAAACTGGCAGAGCCGTATGTATTTCTTTACTAACTACAGTTACATCAACTATGAGTGGGAGAATACATTCAACTTTACCATCAACCGTTACCTGAGTACTAAGTTGTTCCTGTATCCGCGGGTTGATACCAGCCGTGATTTCAGCAATGGTGTGAAGGGGCGAAGCAAGCATTTTATGTTCAAGGAGTGGCTGAGCCTGTCGTTGAATTATAATTTTTAATTCATAATTCGTAATAATTATGATTATAAAGAACGCCGAGTATTTCATCTCCAGCGAAAGGGTTTCCCAGTGTCCTGCTAAGGGATTGCCCGAGTATGCGTTTATAGGTCGCAGTAATGTGGGTAAGAGTTCGCTCATCAACATGCTTACCGGCAACGGCAAGCTTGCCAAGACCAGTGCTACGCCGGGCAAGACTATGCTGATTAACCATTTCCTGATAAACGGTGGTAGTGACCGGGATGCAGGGAAGCGGATACAGCATGGGTCGTGGTTCCTGGTGGATTTGCCCGGATACGGTTATGCCAAGCGTAGTAAGAAGGTTCAGGATAATCTGGAGCAGATGATTTCGTCCTACATTCTGGAGCGCATGGACATGACGTTGCTCTTTGTGCTGGTTGATGCGCGCCACGATCCGCAGAGAATAGACTTGGAGTTTATCCAGTGGCTTGGTGAGAACGGTGTGCCCTTTTCTATTGTGTTTACAAAAGCTGACAAGCTGTCCAAGGGTAAGCTGAGCGGCAATGTCAAAAAATACATCACCCGGCTGATGGAGGATTGGGAGGAAATCCCGCGGTATTTCGTTACCAGCAGCGAAACACGTCAGGGTAGGGAGGAACTGCTGGACTATATCGACGAAATAAACCTAAGCCTGGCTGAAAATGGTAATATAAATGAATAATGGACCGCTTCACAGCGATCCATTATCATCCTTTAGGTATTAGTTTGTTTAAGGTAAAAAGATTGAATCTTTAAGGTTAACCGTTGCAAATATACTGCCTTTTATGGAAAAAAGAAGATACTGTGAATATGTTAGATAACATGTTTTCAGTATTTTTGGTGATAAATCAGCATTTCTTGAGCAGGCCGTGCCAGAATACGGCCCATTTTCATTCCACACTGTTCGCAACTGGATTGTATTTGTGCTGCAAATTCGTTAGCTATGCCGCCTACGAAGCTGACAGGCAGGTCAGGTCTGCCGTATCTTGCTACGTTGCGTGTCAGAAAGCGTTTGAACTCGTCCTTCAACATTTCTCCCACTGCAGGGTCGTTGCGGTGTTGGCTGATGAAGGGTACGAGTGATGCGAGATAGCGGTTGGGTTGTGGCTGACGATATACGTGGTCAATGACTTCTGCGATGCTTGTTGCGTATGTGTCCTGGAACAGATCCCACAGGTGTGTGAGCGAGCCTTTCAGTATCTCGCTTACCAACCGTCTGCCCAGAACGGCTCCGCTGCCTTCGTCGCCCAGTATGTATCCCAGTGGTGGGACGTTGCTGATAATCATGCCGTCACAGCACAGGCACGAGTTGCTGCCGGTACCCAGTATGCAGGCGATGCCCTCGTCCTTATGGTACAGGGCGCGTGCGGCGCCCAGCAGGTCCGATGCGACCTGGATGCGGCTCTTGGGGAATGTCTCGCTCAGGGCATCGCGTACACTGGAAATAAACGGCTCTATACAACCTGCTCCGTAAAAGAATATGTCGGAAACGTCTGTACATAGCAAGGGCATCAACTCTGTACGTATGATGTCCAGGATGTGTTCCTTGCTGTCACGTACAGGGTTGATGCCCTGGGTCTCTATGCTTTGAGTATCAGTTGTCCACTGTGTTTTTGTGGAGCCGCTGTCTGCTACAAGTATCATGAGCCAAGACCTATGGCTTACTGTGCTGCAGACTGGGAGGCTGGCGTCTGACCATTGGTCTGTGCCTCGCCTGGAGCAGCTGCCGGAGCAGCCTGCTGTGTTGCTGCAGGTGCTGCAGGTGCCGGCATCTCAACATTCTGCATTACGCTCTGATCGGCTGTGGAAGAGGGTAAGAATGCAACGCTTATGATACTGAGAAATACCATTATGCCTGCCAGTGTCCATGTAGCTTTCTCGATAAAGTTTGTGGTCTTGTGTACGCCCAGGGACTGGTTTGCACTTGCATAGTCTGCTGCCAGGCCGCCGCCTTTGCTCTCCTGAATCAGGACGATCAGACACATGAGTACGCTTGCCAAAATAATCAGAATTACGGTTGTTGTGTACATAGTTATTTTATGTTTTTTTGTTTGTTTCTTATTGCTTTGTCAGGCTTGCTCGTTCTCGATTAGTTTCTCGAGGAAGCGTATTTGGTCTGCAAAGTAACGATTTTTTTCCGGATATTTCAAAGAAATACGCTTTATAATTTCGATTGCCTTGTCAAATTTGTGCTGTTTGATATAAATTCGGGCCATTGCCTCGGTCAATATGCCTGTCCCTGTATCGGATTTGCTGTCGGCATAGTCTTTTTTGCGGTTTTTTGTTCCGTCATCTTCGTCCTCGTCGGTATCTCCCAATGTAAATCGCCCGTCGCTGTTCAGGAATTGGTCAATGTAATCGCCTCCGGTCATGGTGGATGCGGGGGTGGGGTCCTGACTTTCCATACGTGTCAGGTAGGACATGTAGTCCACCGTAGCGTCAACATAGCTGGCTGTTTGCGTGACGGGCTCATTGGGCAGTTTGTCTAGGAAGCTGTCAATCAGATTGCCGGTGCGGTCACCGCCATAGTCCTTTTCGGCTCGTGGTGTGCGTGATACGGGATTGTCAGGCATGGAATCCCTGGCCTGGAACATCTCGAACAAAGTGGAACGCGATGGGACATATACTGCGGCTTTGCGCAACTCGTCGTTGAAACGTGAGTCATGCATCTGGTACAGTGTACGCAGGAGCATTATACGTGCGGCATGATAATACGGATATTTATCCACAATGCCTTGCAGGAAATCCAATGCCTGTGAATCCAGAGTTTCGGGCTGTCTTATGTAGTCAATGACCTGTTTGCTCATTATCTGCTTGCTATATAATCAGTTAACTACCAGTTTGCAACGGTTTTGTTGAAGATCTGATCGGTTATGTCCTTGCACATTTCGTTTACCAAATCCTCCTGGACGGTAACCAATTGTTGCTTGGCATCGTATGTTGATGTTGCGCTGAATTTCTGCTCAAAGTCCTCGGCGTGGTTGCTGTTGTTCGTAAAGCGTACGTTCACTGTCATGCGCAACTGTACCTGGCTGCTGTATCCATCGTTGGATATGCCTTTGTTGAACTGGTCGAATGCGGTTATCTCGCCTTCAAGCACCAAGTCGCCGTTCTTTTTTACCTGTCGCAGACGTGTCTGACTGGCAAAAATATCCGTCAGTTTGTTTTGGAATATGCTCTGCATGGGGGCCCAGACGTAGATACTGCGGATGGGGAAGGCTCCGATTTGTATGGTCTTCACTTTGTCATAGTTGATGCTGGCACCGTTGAACCTGTAACCTACGGTGCAGGCAGTGATGCATGTCAGTACAACTGCCGATATGCATGCTGTTGACAGGTGGCGGAACAGTTTATTCCTCAATTCCATAGTCGTTAATTTTACGATACAATGTCCTTTCGCTTATGCCCAAAAGTTGTGCGGCTACCTTGCGACGGTTGTGACTTTGTTGCAGGGCTTTTATAATCATCTTCTTCTCCATTTCCTCGATGTTGAGCGATTCGACATCTGTTACCTCTTCGATATCGTCATAATCGGGCATCGGAACTGTCGTGGGCTGTGTTCTAACGGTGTCTGATGCGGTATAATGGGGTGTGTAGCTATGGTCCTCTAACTGAAGTGTGGGCTTGGATTTGGGTTTGTCGTCCGATGTGCCGAAGACTGTATTCTTCAGCTGTTCTACTTCGCTGCGCAACTGCATTACGGCATTCAGAAGGAACTTTATCTGGTTCTCCCAGTCATGGCGGCCACCTTCGCTGTCGGATTTTCCTATCCGTGCCATGGCAAAACTTTCACCTTCTCCTACGATAATGCCGTACCGCTCCAGCGTGTGGGGTGTGATGTGTACGCTGCCGCGTTCCAGAATACTAATCTGCTCGACAACGTTGCGTAGCTGGCGGACGTTGCCGGGCCATTTGTATTGCATAACTACCTTTTCGGCGTCTTCTGTCAGCCTGACAGGCTCGGGAATGCGGTAGCGCTGTGCGGTTTCCATTGCAAACATTTTGAACAACAGTACGCTGTCTATGCCACGGTCGCGCAGGGGCGGCATCTGTATGTTGATGGTGCACAGACGATAATACAGATCCTCGCGAAATCGTCCCTCGCGTATGGCGGCTGGCAGGTCAACATTGGTAGCGGCAACTATGCGGACATTGGTCTTACGCGGGGTGTCGCTACCTACTCGGATATATTCGCCGGTTTCCAGTACGCGCAACAGTCTTGCCTGTGTGGTGATTGGCAGTTCGCCTACTTCGTCCAGGAATAGTGTTCCTCCGTCGGCTGCACCAAAGTATCCATCACGCTCGTCAATGGCTCCTGTGTATGAACCTTTCTCGTGGCCAAACAATTCGCTGTCTATCGTGCCTTCGGGAATGCTGCCGCAGTTTATTGCGATATAGCGTCCTGTGCGGCGATGGCTGGTATCGTGGATAATCCTGGGAATAATTTCCTTGCCTACACCGCTTTCGCCTTGAATCAATACACTCAGGTCGGTCGAGGCTACCTGCAACGCCGTATCCAACGCAGTGTCCAGTTTCTCGTCGCGTCCCACGATGTGGTAACGTTGTTTTATTTCCTGTATTGCCGAGGTATCCATTGTTGCTTTAGAGTTATTTGGTATCAATTTGCAAAGTTACAGATTTTTTTTCAATTGACAAAAAAATCACATGTCTTCCCTAAACCCTGGGGACAATTCGTGTACAATGGCGCGAAAGAGATCGATGTCAGTAGGGTGGGTCAGTTTGAAGTTCAAGCTCGATCCTTGGGCGGCATACAGCGGTGTGTGTCCCAGATGGCATGCCAGAATAAACAGACTTTGGACATCATCCATACCTTGTTCTGTAGCTTCCTTACGGATGGCTTTCAGTTCCTTCAGGCGGAAAGTCTGCGGTGTCTGAGCTCTCAGGACGGATTCGCGTAACAGGTAGTCATGGGAAGTGCGTATGTAGTTTGCTGCGTGGTCTTTTTCAGGCTGGTCCATTATCATGAAACTCTCTTGCGATTCGATGGCTGTTATGGCGTTCCCGCGGCTCAGACATACGGCAATGTTACTGTTGATTGTCTCAATGGGAAGTAACGGTCGAACGGCATCGTGAACCAGAACAACGGCATCGTCTTCTTCATATTCCGCAATATGTGCGATTCCGTTCATGAGTGATCCTGTGCCGGTGGCTCCGGCGTTGGCAGTGCTGCAGAACTTGTTAATTCCTGCCTCGACAGCCTGCTCCCTTACTGTTTCGTGCCATTTGGATTCGGCTACCACATAGATTGCATCAATCAACTTGTGGCGCTGGAAGGCCTGCATTGTGTATTGCAGTATGCTCAAACCGTTTATTTCGAAAAACTGCTTGGGTACGCTCAGGTGCATTCTGTTTCCTGCACCGCCTGCCAATATCAATGCAATACAGCGACTCATGAGGGTTATGTGTTTTTAATGTGATTTGCCATAATATATCTGCACAGGGCGTTGTGCCTTGCTATCATATAGTATCTGATGGTTTCCAGTACTGTCGATTCGAATATGAAGTATATCCACGGATGTCCAAGGGCTGTTGTAATGAACAGTACAATCACACGTGTGTCGAACGTCAAGATATTGGTAAGTGGCATCAGTGGACGGCTGTGTCGGCAAAATTCCTCCCGAATAGGGGTGGGGATGTTTTTGGGATAACGCCTCTCCAGGCTGTTCTTCATTTGCATTACTGCTGGAGCCTGGGCTTCCTGACTTCCTGTGTATCTGATGTAGAAGAACAGGTACAGTTTGTGGAACCAGTCTGCTGATTGCCATTTCATGCTCCGATATTGTTCGCGCAATGCTACTGTCCCATCCAGTTCGGCGTGCTCGCGACCCAATTCAAAATACATGTGTACGTTGCGGTAGTAATCTCCTATTGCGCACTGTCGTCCATGGCATCTCAAACCACTCCATGCGCCTATTAGCCATATTCCCCATCCCCACTTGATGTCTGTGAACGGAATCGCTTCCTGTTGCAGTCGCAGGCAGATGAACAGGTATATGAAGAAGAACCATACATCACCTGCAAAACCATCCAGTATGCGGCCTATCAGTGTACGTTGTCCCGTCATGCGTGCAAGTTGCCCATCGGCGCAGTCGTACCAGTTTGCCCAAATGAGCAGGAACATGCCTATCAGGTTGGTGTGTACGTCCGTACTGTAGAAAAACCATCCGCTTGCAGCACCTATTACAATGCTCATCAGGGTGACGGCAACAGGGTGCACGCCTAACTTGCTGAACAGTACTGCCCACAGGTAGCCCGGAGTACGGGTGACGTACAATTCGAAGGGTCCCTCGGTATCACGGCTCTTCTGTGTGCTGCGTACCTTGTCTGTCAGGCTCATTGTTCGTCGCTGAATGGTGGGAAGGGTTTGGGTTGTCGATGATTGTCCTCGCGTTTATCAACAAACAGTTTGGGCAATGGGTTGGCATGAGACTGGTCCCATCGTCCGCGTGCTGCAAGTATGTCCTTGGCTGTGTAGATGCACTCGTGCAGGCTTCGGTCGTTCATCGGACTGGTGCAGACCAGTTCGCGTCCTGTGGTGTAGGCTACGCCGCAGTTGTCGGTTATGGATAGGAATTGTCGCATGCCGGATTCACGGTCCTCCATCAGGATTGCATCATAGGCCAGTATGTTCTCTTCGTCCACGCAGTGTGCAATTCTGGGATTGTCAATGTCAAATTCGCGTTGCAGTGTCTCGCGTAGCATTATTTCCTGATCTGCGACATTTTCGCCATCAGTTACAAAAGCCATTCGCAAGTTGTTCCATAGCAGCATGTCCATACCCCTCAGGTCTGCAGGGTTCAGTTTCTGCACTCCCACAGGCTGTAGGATGACAAAGGCATCCGTATTGCCATTTTCCCAATCTGCATACGCCTCGTTCACGGCCTCGTCACCACGGCTGTCGTATATTGTCTTGTCCACGATTTCGTCCAACAGTATGTCTTCGAACGCGTTGTTCAGGACGTCCATGCCCCATTCATCGCAGGCAGCGAATCCCATGTTTATCTTCATAATACTTTACTTATCATCCTTTTTAACTATTTCTTCCTCGACAGTGGGTGTTATGGCCGCTACGAATTGCTCCTCGGGCAGTTTCAGAGTGTAGAGCGAGCCCTCCAATCTGCGTATCAGTCCACGCTTCATCTTCTCGGGGGCATATACAAAACCCTCTACGACCACAACACGGTTATTTTCGGTATCCACACGTGCATGACTTACGTACGGACCACCCATGCAGTCGTTGCGCATAATCCACAATCCTCTCATCTCCATGGCATACTGATTGTGAACCACAATGGGCTTTACCACAGTGCATAATGTATCTGTCTGCATATACATGCCTGGCTTCTCGCCTGGCAGGTTTTCCTTCATCATGCTGTCGCGCTTGGCGCACAGATACTGCTTGTTGAATGTCTGCGGCCCTTCGTATGGGAACGAGTATATCACAATGCTTTCCAGTCCGGTTGCGGTGTTGTTTGTTGTCCACAGGAAATTCTTGCCTTTCTTGTAGTTTGTCAGTTCGTCCGGAGCATACATCTCGCAATCAAATATCTGTTTTGCCAGGTCAAAGGTTTTCTTGCTATATTTTTTCTTAAGCTCAACGACCAGGCGGTTCATTTCCATCTTGACGAGGAAGTCCACAATCTCCTCGCGATGTATGGTGCAAAATTCCTGGAATGCTTCCTTGCTGGGCGAATTTATTGTCAGCACAATCTGCTCCATGGCATATTTGTCGCGCGTGAATTTCATCTTGGTCTTGGTGAACTGTCTCCCGTCTATGTTCACTATTATTATGTTGCGGAAGATGTTCAGCACACGGTCAAAGTCCTTCTTTTCCGTCTGTGATATGCGGAAACTTCGCTCACTCTGGGGCAACATGGGAACGTCTGTGTCCAGAACGTTAAACAAGGCTCGTCCGTGAGGGGCATTCCATTCAGCACTGTCCATGACGACCAGTACCTCGTAGGGACGTCCGCTGGCGACGGGGAACAGGTTCTCTTTGGTACATCCTGATAGCAGTATGGCACCGGCAAGTAGTAAAAGATATACAGTTCTACGCATGTTCGTTATGTTTATATTTTGTATTCAGCAATCCGCATGCAGCCCAGATGTCCTGTCCGCGGCTTGCCCGTATTGTTGTTGTGATACCGTGCTTTGACAGATAGTCACGCAACCATGTTATCCTCTCCTCGTTAGTTGTTGCGTATGGCGAATCCGGAATCTCGTGGAAGCGGATTAGGTTTACACGGCACTCAAGTTGTGCAAGCAGCCTGACCAGTTCCCTCGCGTGGCGCTCCGAATCGTTAACGCTTGTAAATACAATGTATTCGAAACTGATACGGCGCTGATGGCTCCAGTCAAACTGTCTAAGCATCAGTATAATTTCCGAAATGCCGTAACCGTTCTCGGCTGGCATCATCTCCTTGCGTTCTACAGGGAATGGATTGTGGAGCGAGAGTGCCAGATGACATGGACTTTCATCGAGAAAGCGCCGCAACCCATTGCGTACGCCTACGGTACTGACAGTTATACGTTTTGGGCTCCATGCCCATCCCATGGGCTCCATAAGCAACTCGGTAGCACGTAGTACCTCGTCCAGATTGTCCAGCGGCTCGCCCTGACCCATGAACACAATGTTTGTCAGGTTTTCACGTTCGGGCAGGGCATATACCTGATTAAGGATGTCGCCTGCGGTCAGATTGCCCCTGAATCCCTGGCGTCCAGTCAGGCAAAACCTGCATCCCATACGACAACCTACCTGGCTTGACACGCACAGCGTAGCGCGTTCTCCGTCAGGTATATACACACACTCTACAGTTTCAGTCCCGATGCTTGTGGGGAACAGGTATTTTATCGTGCCGTCCACACTGCATTGACGGGCGACGTGCGGCATGTGGCCTATTTGAAAATGTGTTGCAAGCAGTTTCCTGGCCTTAAGGCTCAGGTTTGTCATTTCCTCTATGTCTGACACGCCCTTTCTGTAGATCCACTGCATAATCTGCTTGGCAGTAAATCCAGGCAACCCCAGTCCAGTGACAATCTCTTTCAACTCGGCCAGATTTTTCCCCAGAAGTTTCTCGCGCGTGTATTCCATCATAATGTTAAATCGGGTACAAAGATAAAAAAAAAATCTATTCTGTTATAATTTTCTTGGAACTTAAACATAAAATCATTAACTTTGCCCATGTCGTGTATTGAAAACGAGAGAACAAAACAATACTAATTAATTTAAACAACAACTTTTCAACATGAAATTCAAAGGAATTATTGCTGTACTCCTGTCATGCTTTACTGTCATGTCAGCAGCACAGTCACTCTCGCCCAGCACAAAGTGGCATTGGGACAAGGGTACTATCGTCGTTGACACTCCGCAGCGTCCTGCAGGTCAGACCAACGTTCTTGGACTCACAGCTCCCAAGCTGCAGACCGTCCGCGTTGCTTTCGTAGGTCTCGGCATGCGTGGTCCCGGTGCTGTAGAGCGCTTCACCTTCATCCCAGGTGTACAGATTGTTGCCCTGTGTGATTATGTCGAGGAGCGCGCTGAGGCATGTCAGCGTTTCCTCCGCGAGCGTGGTCTGCCCCCTGCTGCTATCTACAGCGGTGAGAAGGGTTACGAGGATGTATGCAAGCGCGCAGACGTCGATTTGGTTTATGTGGCTACTGACTGGGATCATCACTTCCCTGTTGCCAAGTGTGCGTTGGAGAATGGCAAGCATACTGCAATCGAGGTGCCCAGTGCTATGAATCTGGAACAGTGCTGGGAACTTGTCAATCTTAGCGAGAAGACACGTAAGCACTGTATGATTCTTGAGAACTGCTGCTATGACTGGTACGAACTCAACGCCCTTAACATGGCACAGAACGGTGTCTTTGGTGAGATTCTGCGCGGTGAGGGTGCTTACATCCACAATCTTGACGATTTCTGGAGCTACTACTGGAAGAATCCTGCTGATCCCGATCAGGCAAAACTTGGCTGGCGTATGAAGTACAATCGTGATAACCGCGGTGATGTATATGCTACACATGGCCTGGGCCCCGTTGCACAGTGTCTGGACATCCATCGTGGTGACCGTTTCACTACTTTGGTTGCAATGGATACCAAGAGTGCTCATGGCCGCGAATGGGTTAGGCAGCACACAGGCAAGGATTGTCCTGAGTTCCGCAATGGTGACCAGACAACAACCTTGATGCGTACTGCAAATGGCAAGGTTGTTGAGATTCAGCATAACGTGATGAATCCACAGCCATACAATCGTCTTTTCAAGCTCACCGGTACCAAGGGATATGCAACCAAGTACCCCGAGCCGCACTTTGCATTGGACAAGAGTCAGCTTACTGCCAGTGGTGTAGCTCCCAAGGTTGATGACCTGTCAAGCCATGGCTTCCTGCCACGTGCCGAGCACGACGCTCTTATGGCCAAGTATCAGCATCCCATTATTACCAAGTATGGCGAGATGGCACAGAAGGTAGGCGGTCACGGTGGTATGGATTTCTTTATGGACGCACGTCTTGTGTATTGCTTGCAGAACGGTCTGCCTTTGGACATGGATGTCTATGATTTGGCAGAATGGTGTTGCCTTGCCGAACTGGGCACGCTGTCAATGGACAATAACTGTGCATCTGTAGCATTCCCCGACTTCACACGTGGCGCATGGAATCAGGTAAAGGGTTATCGTCATGCGTATGCACCTGCTGACGAGGAAGCTAAGGTAGAGGCAGCAGCAGCAGCTTACACCGAGGCGCAGAAGGCTCTTTGTGCAAAGAAGAACCTGTGGAAGAAGTACGATGCTGCAAAAGCAAAAGCAAAAGCCAAGGCCAAGGCTGCTAAGGCTAAGGCTAAGAAGTAAATCCAAGGTTTTCTAATCATATATTTGACCCCGACTCGTGTTCGAGTTGGGGTTTTTTGTGCACAAAAACGCCTGTTGGTGTGCAAAAAGTTAAGAAATATTTGCACTATTCTATAAAAAGTGTTACCTTTGCGCCCGAATTAAGCACAAATGTGTAAAATTATGAGAAAAAAAATCCTTATTTCGCTGGCAGCTGTGCTGGCATGTAGCACCGCAATTGCAGGTGGTATTAACACAAACACAAATGTCAATGCGCATTTCCTGCGTTTCTTTACTCAGGATGCCAACATTACACTGACATCACTTCATGCAAACCCGGCTGGTAGCGCATTCCTTACCAAGGGCTGGCACTTCAGTATTCATAACCAGACTGCCATACAGCAACGTAACATTACTACAACATTCCCGCTGTTCCATTACAACCCCAAAAACTACGGCTCCGATACACATCGTTACGAGGGTCGTGCTTTTGCACCTGTTATACCTGCTATTGGCTTCAGCTACAACAGTGGCAAGAAGTGGAGCGTCAACGGCGAACTGGCAGTAGTAGGCGGAGGCGGTGCATGTGAGTTCTTGGACGGTATCGGGTCTTTCGAGGCGCTCTATGCAGGCAAACTATTTGGTACTGTAGGCACAAGTTATATCCAGGCTGTAGTGCCTCAGTTGATGACAGCCTATGGTTTGGACCAGCCGGCTGCTACAGAACAGGCAAGGCGTATGTTTGCAACCAACTACCGTTTCAGCAATACTGCATATATGAATGGTAACAACTATATGTTTGGTCTGCAGGTTGGTGCTACATACAAGGTTCTGGATAACCTATCGCTCTATCTGGGTATCCGTGGTGTATATGCAACGGGTAACTACAACGGTTATGTTCAGGACGTTATGTATAGTACGGACGGCGGTAGCACTTATACATATGCTTCCGAGAACGGATCCCAGCAGCTTGCAGGACAGACGGTAGAAGTCAACGGACGTAATACAACTCTCAGCATGAACTGCGATCAGACAGGCTTCGGCGTGACCCCTGTGCTCGGTATCAACTGGTACATCAACAAGTATTGGAATTTGGCAGCCAAGTACGAGTTCAAGACCAAGATTCGTATGAAGAACACGACTCGTATGAACGAATACACACAGACCTTGGTAGATCCGAGTAGCCCGAACTATAGCAACACACTGGCAGCCTTTGCCGATGGTAAGAAGGTTGCTGATGACATTCCCGGATATCTCGCTTTGGGTGCACAGTACAGCCCAAAGGAGAACATCCGTATAGGCTTGGCATATCACTGGTTCCAGGACAAGAGTGCAAACAAGGGAACAGCCGAGGTGACAAATCCTGTCGACGGATCGACCTCCATTGTTGACAAGCGTGACCTTATTGACCATGATACGCACGAGGTGTTGGCGGGTATCGAATGGATGTGCCACAAGCGTCTGACGGTTTCTGCTTCGTGGCAGAAGACCATGTATGGTGTCAGCGATCAGTATATGAACGATATCAGTTTTTGCTGCTCAAGCAACTCGCTCGGTTGCGGTGTACGTATCCATGCCAGCAGACTGTTCAATATTGACCTCGGCTATATGCACACCTTCTATCAGGACCGTACCGTCAACACACCAACAGCCGTTGGCATCAAGACCGATGTTTACAACCGTCACAACGATGTTATCGGTGTAGGTCTCAATTTCGCTTGGTAAACACAGATTTTTTTGGTAATATTGTCAATATAAATAAACGCGCCTCATTACGAGACGCGTTTGTTTGTATAGTGCGAAATAACAGGATTTTCCTATAGAGCCATTTTGCCGTTTGGCTTAAGCCGATTGATCGATTGGCTCATGCCATTTGATCGTTTGGCTCGAGCCAAAAAGACGGGGGGTATAAAAATCCCCAGCCTTGGGGGTGTGGGAATGGGATGGGAGGCTGGGGCAGTGGTGGTATTTTGTATGTATTGTCGCTATGCTTTCAGCAGGGCGTCGGCAAGTGCCTCCATTGCAGGGAGGTCGCTGTCCTTCATGCGCGAAGTGATGGTAACAACGGGCTCTACGATTTTGCAGTCCTTCATTGTTTCGATAATACTGCGCATTGCGCGTGCCGCGCATGGTGCCCAACTTCCGTTTTCCAGCAGGCCGAAGGTGCGCTTCTGGTAGTTCTTTATTTGCAGATGGTAGAGCAGGTCGTGCATAGGGGGGAACATTCCTCCATCGTAGCTTGCGGCACAGCACAGTATGCGTGGATAGCGGAATGCGTCTTCGATAACCTCGGCAAGGTCGTCACGGCTTAGGTCACTGACAACAACCTTGGGTGCGCCTTTTGCCTTAAGTATCTCACCCATCCGTTGTGCTGCAGCGGCTGTTCCTCCGTGAATGCTGGCATAAACTATCAGTACACCGTCGGTTTCGGCTTCGTAGCGGCTCCATGTGCCGTAGAGACTGATGGCATCTTGCATTTTCTTACCTGTAAGTACAGGACCGTGCAGTGGGCAGATAGCCTGTAAGTCCAATTTAGCTGCTTTTTTGAGAACTGACTGAACTTGTGCACCGTATTTGCCACAGATGTTGAAATAGTAGCGGCGTGCCTCGCATGCCCAGTCGTCTGTTTCATGGCAGAGTGCTCCGAATTTGCCAAAACCGTCTGCTGCAAACAGGACTTTCTCGGTGCTTTCGTAACTCATCATAACCTCTGGCCAATGCACCATCGGTGCTGCTATAAAGTGCAGTGTGTGGCTGCCAAGCTCCAGAGTGTCGCCTTCCTTGATGTTGAGCGTACGGTCCTTCAGGTCTGCACCATGGAAGAAATTGAGCATCATCTGGTTTGCTTTCTGGCTACATACAAGTGTCATGGCCGGATATAGTTCCATGGCTTGTGCTACGAGTGCAGAGTGGTCAGGTTCCATGTGGTGACATATCAGGTATGCAGGTTGGCGTCCTTTCAGTGTCTCGTCGATGTTATGGAGCCATTCTTGTCCTTTGCGTGCATCTGCAGTATCCATGATGGCTATCTTCTGGTCGATGATAATCCAACTGTTGTAGCTCATGCCTTCGGGTACTGCGTACTGACTTTCAAAAAGGTCGATGTCAAGATCGTCGATACCTGTGTATAGAATGTTTTCCGAAACTTGGTTTGTCATATTTATAATGTATTGTGTTTAAATTGTCATTAAATCGCTAAATTTTCGTACAAAGATACTTATTTTATGTTTAGAAATGTTGTTTTGTGTAAAAAAAATAGTATGTTTGCAAAAGATTTAAACATTGGTTCTTGAAATTGAGGTAAAAAACCATATAAGAACTTAACTAAAAATTCTGAAAAATGAAAAAGTTTATTGTAGCTATTGCAGCTTTTATGGTTGCATTTTCTGCACAGGCTCAGGATCAGAAGAATTATACTGGTTCTAGCCGTTTTTGGGACAACTGGAGTGTAAGCGTGCAGGCTGGTACTACCGAGTGGATGATGGATATGGGTCACTTTAGCCCTACAATTGTTGTGGGTGCTGATAAGTACTTGAACCCTTGGTTTGGTCTGGGTGCTGATTTCCGTACACAGATTGGCGCAGGCTCTTTTTACAACTCGTACACAGTATTTGACGCCGTTGCACTGAACGGTTATGCCAAGTTCAACATGACCAACATGCTTCTTGGCTACAAGGGTCACCGTCGTATGTTTGAGCCGGTTATCTACACTGGTCTGGGTTGGACCCGCTGGACTGCCAGCAATGAATATGCTGGTAACAATGACCAGATGACTTACACCGCAGGTGTTGAATTCAATTTCAACCTGGGCAAGAAGCGTGCTTGGGCTATCGTAGTTAATCCTGCAGTTGTATGGGGCGGTATCCAGAATGGTAAGTTGGATAAGCGTAATGGCGTATTCGAGATGACAGCTGGTTTCGTTTACCACTTCAAGACCAGCAACGGTACTCATGACTTCGTTAAGCCAACTCTGCGCAACCAGGCTGAGATTGATGCACTGAACGCAAAAATCAACGAGGCTCGTGCTGCTCTGGATGCAAGCAACAGCAAGATTGCCAGCCTGAACAAGGAAATTGCTGATCTTAAGAACCGTGCTCCTCAGGTTGTTACAAATACTGTAACAAACACTCGCGACAACATGGAGTGCTATGTTTACTTCAGTCAGGGTAGGAGCGAGGTTACAGCAAGTCAAATGCCTAATGTAGAGCGTATTGCAACATTCTTGAAGAATCATTCTGACGCTTCGGTTGTTATCTACGGTTATGCAAGCCCAGAGGGCAGTGCTGAGATTAACGAGCGTCTGGCTCAGAAGCGTGCCGAGAACGTGAAGAAGGCTTTGATTAAGAAGTATGGTGTCAAGGAGAACCGCATCAAGGCCGAGGGCAAGGGTGTAGGTGACAGCTTCAGCGAGCCAGATTGGAACCGCGTAAGCATCTGCACAATCAAACAGTAATCAGACAGTAGTTTCTGCTGAAAGATAAAAAAGAAGAGGATGTGCCGGATGGTACATCCTCTTTTGTTTTGAAATGGTAAGAATATGATGACAGCAAAGGAAATAGTCACTTATATGGAGTCGCTGCATGACGATGTGCAGCGAGAGATTCTGATGCGTTTCTTCAAGACGGGACCTGGCGAATATGGCGAGGGTGACGAATTTCTGGGACTTAAGGTGCCACAGACACGTGAAATTGTTAAGTCTGTGGGACGGGATATTCATTTGTATGCTCTTCCGGAATTGCTGACCAACTGTTGGCACGAAGTACGTCTCTGTGGTTTCCTGATACTTGTTGCAAAATTTGAGAAGCTTGCCACGAAGCGGTTGGAGAATGATGCCGAGGCAGTCAGAAAGCGTGATGAAATCCTGACAATGTATCTTCTATATGCCGAATATGCCAATAATTGGGACTTGGTGGATCTGTCAGTGCACAAGATTCTGGGACGTTGGCTTCTTTTGGACTCAGACCTGGGTGACAGTAACTACAAAGTAAAGGTTCTTGACAATCTTGCGGATAGCGGCAATCTTTGGAAACAACGTATGAGCATGGTGTGTACATGGTGGACTTCCAGACAGGGTAATCCATCGTGGTGCCTGCGTTATGCAGAAAAACATCTACACCATCCCCACGACCTGATGCACAAGGCTGTAGGATGGATGCTCAGAGAGATGGGAAAGCGTGTCTCGATGCAATTGTTGCGTGACTTCCTTTACAGGCATGCTCACGAGATGCCTCGTACAACTTTGCGTTACGCCATTGAAAAGATGTCAGAGAGTGAACGTAAGGAGTGGATGTTTATATGATCCTGCCTGACGCAACGCGCCAGGCAGGACTGTTTTTGTTTCAGACTTCTATGCCAGCTGCGATTTTTTGTCTGGTAGCTTCGCTCAGACTTTCGTATGTGTCAGTCCCGGTTGGCACAATCGGCTCGAGGTATTCGACCTGTACATGATGTGTGTTAGGCAATTTGCTGGTGCGTGGCATTGCCTCGAAGGCACCTGTTATGCGCACAGGAATGATGGGAATGTTCAACTCGCGCGAGAGGATGGCAAAAGTCTTCTTGAACTCTCCTACCTCGCCTGTGTGTGTGCGTGAGCCTTCGGGGAAGATACACAGATTGCATCCCTGTTGCAGCACGCGTGACATCTTCAGAATGGAGTTTTTCAGGTTGCGGCGTTCCATTATTATGATATTGTTACGGCGTGCCAGCAGACGGCGTACCGGAGTGTTGATATGTTCCTCGGTCGCATAGAAATATGTCTTGCGGACCTGACTGTACGACAGTCCCGCCAATGCGATGGGCGCATCGATGTAGCTCTGGTGGTTGGGAGCCAGTATGTACGGACCTTTCTTGGGAAGATTTTGTTTTCCCTTGATGGATAGGCTGTTGTGGCACACAACGATTAATTTCAGAATCTTGGTCCACACCGGGTACAGGAACGATGTGTGTGGCAGTTGCGTACGTGCCAGTTGCTCCTTACTTTGATTTACTGTGTTATGCTGGTGCAATATTTTGTTCCAGTCAATTTCCTCAACCTCCATACGTGTCTTGTTGTCGGCAATATACTTGGCCATGGCAGCAATGTTGTGGAAGGTTGCCATGTTGTCAACATCAATTTCCATACCAAAGGTGTTCTCGATGAATCCCTGCAGACCAACCTTGTCGAGCGAATCCATTGCAAGATCGGTCTCGATATGGTCAGTACCGTGTACGGGAATCTTCTTTTCCTGCTGGATGTAGTTCTTCAGTATCTGGTATTCATTGCTGGTCGGCTCGGGTATTGTCTGCACCTGGGCGGCATGATCCTCGCGACGACCAGCCAATATATCCTTCAGCTTATATCGCTGCAGTTTGTCCAGCTTGGTGCGTGGCAGGTCGTCCCGGTAAACCATTACGGACATGAGCTTCTTGTAGCCCGGTGCGTTTAGGTTGTATGGTTCCAGCACTTCGCGTTTAAGTGCTATTTCCAGTTCAGTATCATTGCGCTCACCAGCCCAAAGAGGCTGAGGAACGATAATGGCGCGCAACATGTCACCGTCCTGTGCAACGGCAGCCTCCTTGACTTGTTCCTCGAATTTTTCCAGTTTGTATTCAATTTCGCTTGGCTGTACGTTCTTGCCGTTGGAAAGGACGATGATTTCCTTGCAGCGTCCTGTCAGTATGACGCGCCCATCCTTGTCAAAGCGTGCTATATCGCCGGTATGCAGATAGCCATCCTTGTCTATTACGGCCGCTGTTTCCTCGGGACGGTTGTAATATCCCTGCATTACGTTAGGGCCCTTGACACAGAGTTCGCCTTCCTCGGGTGTTTCATCGCCACCGTCAAGGCTTATCAGTTTGCAGTGCACGCTGGGCAGTGGCAGTCCTGCACATCCCGGAATGTAGTCACCGGGGCGTGTGAATGCGATGATGGGGGCAGTTTCGGACATTCCGTAGCCTTCAAGCAAACTGAGACCTAAGGTTTGCAGTCCGCTGCCTATCTCGCGGTCAAGTGCAGCACCCCCGCATACGCAGTATTCCAAATTGCCGCCCATCTTCTTGTGCAAGCTGTGGAATATGATGCGCGATAGGGTGGTGCTCTTAACAGTGGAGCATAGGCCAAACAATCCCCGCGTAATGGCGTGGGCATTGATCTGCTTCATGATGCCTGAATACAATGTCTGCCACAGGCGTGGTACACCTACGAAGATGGCTACGCGGCCACGGCACAGTATATTCATGATATCAGGTCCGCTCATTGACGGGCTTATGGCTACTCCGCCTCCCATGATTATAGGTGCTATCATGCATCCCATTAGTGGGAGTATGTGGTGCAGCGGCAGTAGAATCAGAGTACGGCGTCTGTCGTTGAAAATTGGTACCTCGAACGCAACACTCTTAATATTTGCCCACAGGTTGGCAAAACTGAGCATTACGCCCTTGGGCGAACCTGTCGTTCCGCTGGTATAAATAATGACGGCGGTCTCGCTGTGTTTGCGTCCCCATCCCAGCGTTGTGTCCGACATTGTCTCGACGTCCCCGTTGTTTTGAGCAAGGGGTGTCTGGAGCGGTGTATCCTCGTAATCGTCAATAATGAGAACGGATGTTTGTGCGCCTGTTTCCTTTATTGCCTCGCGTGCAACAGCCTCGCGGTCGCGAGATACCCAGATGCAGGAAGGGCTGCAGTCGTTGATTATGTATGCAACATCGTGTGCCGAGTTGGATGCATCTACAGGCACAGGGATTCCACCATTCTTCCATACCGAGAAGAAAGCATATATCCATCCGCTGCGATTCTCGCTGAATATCAGGGTTTTGGTGTCTGACCCACTGGGTGTGAAGCCGGCATAGTTGTCTATGCGTGCCAACAGCTCGGAATATGAAATATCCTGAGTGGCTGTGATAATTGCGGTTTTGTTGAAATCCTTGATCATTATTGAACTGGTGTTGGTTTGCTTGTTCGTACAACGGATTCCCTGGTATCAGTTACCGTATGTCCTTTGGTGCTGCCTGCCAATGCTCCTTTTCGTTTCAGGTCACGGTAGGCAAGCGGTATGTTGGTGGTGTTTATTGTAACGGAACGGTTAACGGGACGTCCCTTGTCGTTGAGGCGATGGGAGAACAGCCATTCGTATGTTTCTTTCATATAGAATATACGTGCTGGCTGACCATGATTATAACCCTTCAGTCGCGAGTAGATAAGTCGGTCGGTAGGTCCCGCAGCCTGCATTGCAGCCACGACTTTATCAGATGCGCTGATGGGAACTGCACGATCGACAGTTCCGTGCAGAATCCACAACGGTAGCTGATTAAGGTTTCCCAGTGTTTTGCCAGTGCCTCCTCCGCACAGGGCCATTGCAGCCGCTATGCGGTGCGGATATGCTGCGGCAAAGTCTATAGTGCCGTAGCCGCCAAGGCTCATGCCCAGGACATATATGCGTGTGGTGTCAATGTCGTAGTTGCGTATAGCCCATTCGCACAGGTGCATCAGTTTGTCAGGTTTCCATGCACCACCGGGATTCTGCGGTGCCAGGACGTATGCGTCTATCTTACGTCCCCTGTCCAGTGCATCCAGCGTGCCGTAACGTCGTACCATCTGCAGGTTATGGCCGCACAAACTGGAACCGTGCAGGAATACCACAAGGGGTCTCAGTTCCCTGTGAGTGTGTTGTTTTCTATGTTTGCCATATTTGCTGGTGACCGCGGTTGCATGATGCGCCGAATCGGCCGTTGCTGGCGGTGTGTACATCCAGAAATTGTAGCCTCCCGGAGCTTTGTTATGAAATGAACGGAATTCCTGGGCAGTCATCGAGCATGAGTACAGAAAGGTCAGCATCAGAAACACACCAATGGTGCATAAACAGTTGTGCATGTAGTGGAATGTTGGATTTCTCATACCGAAATAACATAGTACTCACGTGACAAAGTTAATGAAAATTTTCTAAAAACAAAAACTCGTTCCAGTAAAAGCATTTCTATATCAGGTGAAATGTTTAACTTTGCACACATGGAGAGGGAAATAACAACACGAAGGGTTACGATATGGCAAATACGATAAGAAATATAATATGGGACATGGACGGAACGCTGATGGACACACTGCAGGATTTGGCAATGGCAGTAAATCATGCACTGAGGAAATACAACATGCCCGAGCGTACCATGGAACAGATACGCCGTTCGGTTGGTAACGGAGTAAGGCGCCTGGTCCGACTTTCAGTTCCGGACGGAGAGCAGAATCCGCAATTCCAAGCCGTGTTTGACGAGTTTCGCAACTGGTATCTGCTTCATTGCGAGGATCATACATTCCCGTATGAGGGCATCCAGGATGTGCTACACGAACTGAAATCAGCCGGCTACAGGATGGCTATCGTGTCCAATAAGCTGCAGGAAGGCATAGACGAACTGCACAGACGTTGGTTTTCCGATACCATAGACGTGGCTATAGGCGAGCGTCCCGGCATTGCACGCAAGCCTGCCCCCGATATGGTTCGGTTGGCAATGAGTGAACTGGGTGCAGCAGTCGGGGACAGTGTGTACATAGGTGACAGTGATGTGGATTTGGCTACAGCCAGAAACTCGGGCCTGCAATGTATCAGCGTGCTGTGGGGATTCCGCACACGCGAGGAACTGCTGCAGGTGGGAGCCGATTGTTTTGCCGAAAGTCCACAGGATATAAAGTCAATTATAAATAAGGGAATATGAGTGTTGCAGTATTTATCATAGCAACGGTTGCCGTTGCAGCAATGTTTGTCGTAGGGTACATCATGGGCCGTCGCAGTATGGGTGACCAAAAGGAGGAGATGCGTCTGCAGATGAATCTGATCAGCGAACAGCTCAAGAGTACGAGCGAGAATGTTCTGAAGTCCCGCCAGCAGGAGCTTGGCGAGACCAACCGTCAGCAGGTGTCTCAGATTATCGACCCGTTGCAGAGAAGTCTGGAGGAAATGTCCCGTGTCCTGGAGAGTAACCGCCAGCAGCAGCGAGATGCACTGACCCGTCTGGATGCAACAATTCAGGCCAACATGAAACAGAGCAACGCACTGGGAGAGAGAGCAGACAGGCTTACGCGCGCACTGACAGGCGAGGTTAAGATACAAGGTACGTTCGGCGAGCTGAAACTGCGTCAGCTGCTCGAGGATATGGAGTTACGCGAAGGGGAGCAGTATGATACCCAGGAGACCCTGCGTGACAGCAACGGCCGCGCAATTAAGAGTGATGACGGCAGTAACCTGATACCCGACTATATCCTGCATTTCCCCCAGAACCGACACGTTGTGGTGGACTGCAAGATGAGCCTTACTGCCTATGAGCGTTATGTAAATGCCGAGACACAGGAGGAGCGTACCATGTACCTGCAGGAGCATCTGAGCAGTGTGCGCAAGCAGGTAAAGCTTTTGGCACGCAAGGACTATACACGCTATCTGCCCAAGGGTTATAACAAGCTGAACTTTGCCATCATGTACCTACCCATCGAAGGTGCACTGAACCTGGCATTAGAGAATGATACAGCCCTGTGGAACGAAGCTTATCGCGAGGGTGTCATGATACTCGGCCCGCAGACCATGTATATGAATCTGCGCGTGCTGGAGATGATGTGGACACAGATTCGCCAGTTGGAGAATCAGGAGCAGATGGTCAAGGCCGCCAATCTTATCGTAGAGAGAGTGCAGGACTTCAGCAAGCGCTTTGACGACGTCGAGAACAGCATGATGGACACGGTCAAGAAGATAGGTTCCCTGCGCATAACTACAGCCGAATCAGGCCCGGGAATCATAACCGCAGCACGTGCCCTTATCAAGGCCGGCGCCCAGGAAAACCGCAAGAAGAAGGCGCTTGCAGATAATGAGGAGAATGAGGTGCGAAGCATTGACTAATCAGTGTTACGGCCTCCCTCGAAGATAGAAACGGCCTCTCGCTTTTTGGGGCTATATGCCCCTTCTAAATCAACACCGTTGTTTGAGATTTGAGACTGGTAAAAAAAGTAATGGAATACGCCATCGAATATACGTCCGAGAATCGGCGGAGTTTCAGTACTAACTCTATTTATGACCAAATGCGGCTTTAACTAAAACCATAAAAACATCCTCTCCTGATGTCTTGGTTCTGCGAACCTAAGTTCCGATGTCATTGGTTTATGCCTAAGAACAAGCTCTTGCACAACCCCCTGACACCATAACCAGTTGCTACAGCAACTACAGACATCATCCGAGGCAAAACCAAAAAAAAAATACGAGGGAAGAAGGCTGATGGCAGAGGGAAGTTAAACAGTAAACAGTAAACAGTAAACTTTTTGATGTTTTTACTTTATGAGCCGTAATCCTGATAAGGATAACACCATTAGTAATAAGGCTGTCTGTGAGTCAACATGTTCACAAGCAGGATTATTACTAATGGTGTTGTATGCTACGATAGGAGCATCCGGCTCAGAAAGGTGGTTTTGAAGTTTTTGGTCAATTATGAATTACCTAACCACTTTTTTGCCGTTTACGATATACAGGCCTTTTGAGGGTTGGCCGTTGACTTTCATGCCGCTGAGGGTGTAGATGCCTTCCCTATATCCTGCATTCTCCTGACCATCCAGTGATGTGATGCCTGTTGCAATGATGCTTTCCATTGCATCTGCCAGAACTTCTGTCGCATTGCAACCCGGAACCTTGACAAGCATCCACTGGCATCCACTATCGTCAATCGTCCACTGTGCAACGGGTTTTGCTGCATTCTGCGGTGCTGCGCACATGAAGCCTCGTTCGGCGCTGCTGCCACTCTCGCGGAAGGTGAAACCGCCTGACTGCTGTGTCATCTCCAGGGCAAATGGCTCGTCCTGGAATGAACATGGCTGACTGACCACGTCAAATACCGGAACTTTGACAAACTGCCTGCGTCCCACGTTATACAGATAGTATTGGTTGCTGTAGTGGATTACAAGCCACATGCTGTTCTCGGCAAAGCGGTTGACCGCTGACGAGAAGGTCGCATTGCTGCTTTCGCCAAGCCACAGGTTGCTGTTGGACGGATTGTTGTATATAATGCCCAGGCCTGCTGAATTCTTGACAGTGTAAACCTGGTCGTCTTCTATCTCGGAAAGTGTCGAAATCTTGTTCGCATTATCATATCCTTCCTTGTCAGCAGCATAGTCAAGCATGGCGTTGGCTATATTGCGTGCACTGTGGCTGTCGGCCATCGGAACTGTTACAATCTGCCATGTCGAGCCGCTGTCCGTGCTTGTCCAGTGACACACAGGGGTACCGCTTAGCTGCGGAGAAGCACACATCCACGAACGTTCGTGTGTCTGACCTTCCAGCCGGAAGCAGAATACACCATTGCCGTCACATGTAACCTCGACAGGCAAGGGCTCGGCGCTGAATGTCGCAGGATTGCTGCTTGTGCTATATTCTGGCAGTTTGGCAAACTCCTTGCGCCCTACATTATAGATATACCACCGCTCATTCTTCTGCATTATCATCCACGTAGCATCGTCACTGTCATGGTCAACACTCTGACTCATTGCCGGATTGCTGCTTTCGCCCAGCCATATATTGGTCTTTGCAGGGTTGTTGTAGATGATGCCCAAGCCATTGGTGTTGATAATGTTTACTGCCTTCACGTTAGCCTTCAGCTCATCCAGGGTCTTGATTTGCACCGGTTCCTCGGTCGTGCCCCCCTGGTCCTCGGGATCTTCGGTTTCAACAGGCGCTGTAGTATCCTCCTCGGGGCTGGGAGCCTGCTTGCTTGCCGCAACGGTTTCGATAAGCGGATGTACGTTGGCATTTATTATGTACGAGCACCTGCGTGCCATCGAACGTGGATTGCTGGATGGCAGGTCATTGCACATATCCCAATACATGATTCCGGCTAGGTCGCTGTCACGTGCGTAGCGCGTACGTTCAACCACCTGGTTCAGCGAGTTCATCACATAGTTGCTGCCATTATATACAAAGCTTTCCTGATCATCGGCGATATTGCCGGCATTCCAGTTATAGCCTATTGCTCCCGCACCGCCACCATTGTTGCTAATAGTGGCGTACGAAGGCAAAAGCTTGTTGCGCGGAACACCCCAGTTGATAATGTTGTTTGTGTAGTTCACAAATGTGCTGTAGTACGAGTGTGTTGACTGGGGGCCATACTGCTGAATGTTGAAATAGTCAACATACTGCATCAAGTCTGTCGGGAAATTGTATGTCACGTTGTGCATGCTGACCGAAACAATCTTTCCCTCTTTCAAAAGCGGACGCATCTCCTTGATCATAAGTCCTATGTTGCGCCATCCTGCCTGATTGTACAGCCACTCGAAGTCTATGTCAACACCGTCAAGACCCTCCTGGTTGGCACAATCAGCCAGAGCCTGGGCCATACGTTTGCGGTTGGCGTCGGAACCGACTGCGGTACCCAGCGAACCGTCTGATGGCTGTGTAGCAGTAGCAAGCCACCTCTGTCCGCGCAAATTGCCTGCCGTATTCTTCATGAAATCCAGATAACCAGGCATCGAGTACGAGTCAAATCCCAGGTTATGCGGCTTCTCAAAACGGTAATATCCAATCTTGTTATAGAAACTCCAGGCACCTAACCTCATGCCAGGCGCAGGCATCTCAGCACCGCCGCGGTCATTGGTAATCTGTGTCTCGGTACGGGTAATGTTGAATGTTGCAAAATTATCAAACTTACACTTGAGTCCCTGTCCAAGAATCATCGGTGCCGAACCAAGGCCTATGGCATTGCCGGCAAGTTCCGGAAAGTTTTCTTGGGTGAGGGCAAAGAAATACCAGTAGTTGCCGGTACGGAATAGGGATGTCATGCCACTGCCGTTCCATGCCTGCAATGCAGTCTTTTCGGCACCATTGTACTGGAGGTAGATAGGTCCCGCTCCGCTGGTATTGGGCGCACCCAGTGTGATTTCTATAAAGTTGTTGTCGTCAACGCGCTTGGACAAAACCTTGGCCCCTTCCTTCCACTCGTCAATATTAAGCCAGAACTCGATGGTAAAGTTTGTCGCGTCAGCCGGTATTATATTCTGCGGCAACGTCATCGTAGCATCCTCGGTAGTCAGGTGCAGCAAACCAGTACGCTTGTTGCTGGTATTACCAAATGACTCCAGATACTCAGCCCCCTCGCTTACCTGACCTTGTTGGACGGGAGCACTGAACCACGCATTGCCGTTCTTGTCGGTATTGATACCCAGTATCGAAATGAAATTACTGAGACAGCCATAGTGGTCACTGTCATAGCCTGTCGTGAAGGTATGCTCCAGATTGTCGTAAGCCATGTGTATGCGGTATTTCATCTGCGGATTGTCACTATACCTTACCTTCCTCACGCCGCTTGCCGACATGGTACCATGCAAGCCAGTCGTCGCCTGCGTACCCTTGACCGTCTCGTTCTTGAAGTTTATCACGTTCGCACACTGCTCCTGATCCGACTTCCAGTACCCAACCAGCGACGACCACTGGGGATGAAGCTTGTTTATGGTGTTATTATAGAAACTTGCGTAATCCGTTGGCAGCAAGGTCTTCCACAGGCGAATCTCGTCCATACGCCCCTTGTAGTTGCCACCAAGCCATAATGAATTATTCTTGGCCGGAAGCGACAGATACTGCTCCAGGATGTAAGTCTTGATGTCGTTCAGCGTAACCTTCGTCTGGTTTGCAGCCTTGTCTGCACGCACCGTCACATGACACCACTTGCCCTCGCCCATACGGTTGTCAGTAATCGTCAGGTGGTTGGTACCGTCATTCAGCACCAGGGCATGATCATTACCCAGTTTTATGCTGAACGTGTTGCTGCGAACCAGTGCCGCCTTAGGCGTCCACTGCGTAGGGCAGAACCAGAACTGTAGGGTATAGTCACCCTCGGTAGCAGGAAGATTACTTACTTTGCCCAGATTTACCACACCCGATGGATCAAACTCCAGACAATAGTTGTCAACCTGAGCCATTGCAGCCGTACCAGTCAACAACATAAGTACAAAAAGAAACTTTTTCATGTCAATATGTTTTTATGTTCGGTAATATTTCTCGGTCAGTGTAGCCGTATTATCCTTGACAATAAAGTGCATGGTATGCTGCGCGTACTCGAAACTGTATATACGCGACGAATCATCCTGATAACGAGGACGGGGGTCATTCTGCAGCATCTGTACGAGCATTTCCCAGTCGTGCGGCGTAAGGGCAGGGTATGTAGCGCGGATTTTGTCCGGTATCACAACCTGCAGAGGGGCAGTTCCCACTTCGTCAGTCCATCCGCCTGTTGCGTCCGTATGCACGTCGGTAAATGGCAAGTAAGGCTTGATGTCCACAATCGCAGTACCATTCATCATGTCCGCTCCGTCCACAAGCAATACAGGCCCATCCGCACAATCCCAGTCGATTCCCAGTAGGCGTACGCTGCTGAGTCCGATGTTGTTCGGGCGGAACGGCGAACGCGTTGCAAAGACCCCCATCCGCCTGTTTCCACCCAACAACGGCGGCCTCACGGTCAGGCTCTTGCACGGGGCATCAAAGGTCCACAGAAGCCATACATGACTGAAGCTTTCCAAGCCACGCAAAGCCTCCCTCCGCCTGTACTCAGGCTCCATTACAATCCGTGACACCAAGCCGTTCACCATCCCGCTCTGACGTGGAACGCCAAACTTGCCAGTATATGCATTGTATATATGTGCGATAGGAGTCATATACTCACCAATCCATAAACAACCCTACATCAATCCCTTTACAACCATCCCGCATAAGTAGAATATCACAGGAACCAGTAAGCTCGGCAAGAGATTTACCGTCTTACAGTCCTTGATTCCCAGTATCCCCAGTCCCGAGCTTACAATCAGCACACCGCCAACGATGGACAGTTCGCAACGCACCGCTTCGGGCAGACCGTCGCCCAGGAACAAGGCAACAGCGTAAAACATTCCCTGCCACAGGAACAAGACGGGCGCAGCCAGTAGCATGACCCACCCGAATGATGCCGCAAGCACAGCCGATGTAACAAGGTCCAGCGTAGCATTTGTATACAGGAACGTATTAGCCTGCTCGCCCAGTTCCCATCCATGTGACGGGGAAAGTGCTGAAAGCACAGGTCCGACAATGGCAAACGTTCCGATGCAGTAGAGCAACAGACCCGTAACCAATCCCTGCAGAGCATTACCCTCCTTACCCTGTTTGGCATTAATCTTGGCATTCAGTCTGTCAATCTTGCCCGACAGATCCAGCCATGTTCCTATTACTGCACCGATGGACAGACTCAGGATAAACAACACTGGATATTCGCTTTCTGCCATATTGGACAGGGCCGCGTTTGCCCCCAGGACAAGACAAGCCAGCCCCAGCGCATCAAACATTGCCCCCCTGTATCTGTTGCCTATACCTTCGCGCACAATGGCTCCGAAAGTGCTGCCTATAACGATTGTCGCAGTATTGACTATTATCCCAAGCATAGTTATCTACTGAATGTTTTTCCTGATTTTGGCAAGATAGCGGTCAAGCCCCTCCTCGTCCTTCTCGTCAATAAGCTGAATCAGTTCCTTCAGTTCGGCACGAATATCCTCGACATGATGTTTGGTGCGTGGATTGAACAGTATCTCGCGCAGCAAGGTATCATCCTCGTTCAGCACACCGCGCGCAATCTTCAGGTGACGGTTGAAGGTAGTGCCAGGAGCATCCTGATGCTTCATTACGGCTGAGAAGACAAACGTACTGACGAAAGGTACCGACAGCGAATACGCCATAGCCTCGTCATGCTCGTCAAAACTATATTCATGTACATTCAGTCCCAGCCGGCGGTACAGGTCCAGGAAAAAGACACGTCCCATATAATCACCCTCGGTAATCACAATGGCGTTCTCGTGCGACAAAGCCCCCAGGTTTGCGAACGTAGGCCCGAACATAGGATGTGTACTCACATACCGCATACCCGTACTCTCGTAGAAATCCAGGAATCCCGTCTTAACACTGCTTATATCGCTGATAATACAGTTTTCCGGAAGGTAGGGGATGATATCCCTGAAAACCTTCAACGTATTCTTCAGCGTAACAGCATTTATTACCAGTTCGGGGCAGAAGTCCCTGACCTCCTCGAACGAGGTGAAACGCTGCGTGTTGTACAGGAAACGCATTCGGCGTGCATCAACCTCGTACACGGCACACTCATGGTCAAAACTCAGTACATCGGTGAAGAAACTCCCCATCTTACCTGCACCCAATATCAGTATTCTCATATTATTACTTGCTGATAAGGTTAATTTGCTGACGTACGGACTCCTCATGGATGGACTCGAAAATCTTCTTTATACAGTCAGACTCGATACCCCTCAGTGCCCCCTGTGCCGCACGCTTGTCCAATATCTCGCTGTAGCGTTTCGTCTGCACCACCGTCAGTCCATGCTCCTTCTTATACTGACCTATCTCACGCGAGATGCCCATGCGTCTGGCCAGAAGGTCAATCAG
>OCVV011191949.1_pt1 | contig 39306 bp, 31 predicted proteins | sample 1539721 | NCBI WGS metagenome assembly OCVV01 (sample SAMN02144230, study PRJEB22623) | gut metagenome | biome: sheep rumen | host: Ovis aries | place: New Zealand | reverse complement strand
GGTTGCAGAAGCTGATACGATAGTATTTGATAAAACAGGTACATTAACCTATGCCTGCCCATCTGTGAAGGATATAGTTACATTTGACGGAGCAGAAAAGGATGAAATGTTACGTCTTGCGGCATGTCTCGAAGAGCATTATCCACATAGTATGGCAAATGCAGTAGTAAAGGCAGCAGAGGAAAAAGGTCTTGTCCACGAGGAAAAGCATTCCAAGGTTGAGTATGTAGTTGCTCATGGAATCGCAAGCTCTATAAATGGGGAGAAGGTTATTATCGGAAGCTATCATTTTGTATTTGAGGACGAAGGCTGCATTATTGCGGACAGTGAGAAGGAAAAGTTTGAGAATTTGTCTGATGAATACTCTCATCTTTATATGGCAATCGGGGGTAAAGTTAAGGCGGCTATTATGATAGATGATCCGGTTAAGTCAGAAGCTAAGGAAGTTATTCAGAAATTAAAAGCTTCGGGACTTAGAGTGGTTATGCTTACTGGTGACAGCAACAGGGTGGCAAAGCGTGTTGCAAGAGAACTGGGAGTAGATGAAGTGAGAGCTCAGGTGCTTCCAGAGGATAAAGCTGCTTTTGTTGAGGAAGAGCATAGGGCAGGTCGCTCCTGTATAATGATAGGTGATGGCGTAAATGATTCACCTGCCTTGTCAGCTTCTGATGCAGGAATTGCGATAAATAGTGGAGCCGCTATAGCGAGAGAAGTTGCCGATATAATGATATCAGAGGATGACCTTAGTAGTTTAGTTATACTAAGGCAACTCGGAGTAGAACTTCAGAAAAGAATGAAAGGGAATTACCGTAAGATTGTTGGATTTAATTCGGGACTGATACTGCTTGGCGCTATTGGAATACTTCAGCCTACGATGACTGCACTGCTTCATAATAGTTCAACTATAGCAATCAGTCTTAATTCTATGACTAATCTGCTTGAAAATAGAGAAGGTTAGAATAAATTTGAACAAAACGGAGCATTCCAAGGGGAAGACAGTAATCATAATAGCCCACAGACTTGCAACGATAGAATCGGTAGATCAGATAATACCATGCCATATTTAAAGGTACTATAATGCCAAAACCACAATCATCAAGATTACTATTATATCTGCCAAAAAATGTGGAACCCAACTACACCATGCATTATCAGTTTCCCTAAATACAAGACCATAGAATATCGAATCAACAAAAATACCACCTATATCTAAAATCATAATTGCTGCCGCTCCATACGAGAAATGACCAATGGCAAACAAAACTGATGTCATAATTAGTGATGGAATAAAACCAAACATCTTTGTTGTCTGTTTCTGAAAGAATGCTCTCATAGCGATTTCTTCACCTAAGGGTATAACCATTAATTCAAAAAATATTGGTGTTAATTTCGATGGTTCTAATTCAAAGGGGAGTCTTGACTGCAAAAATTCAAAATATTCTGGCATAAAGGCTTTATATACAAATACCAATATTATATTCAAAACAACAGGTACTAATATAAGCACTATTACTTTTTTACTTTTTAGCTTAGGTAAAAATGTCTTTATATCAAGCGCTTCCTGTTTAGAATCATTTGTTTTTTTAGTAACAAAAAATGCAACTAATCCTACAATTATTGTTAATCCTGCTAATTTAAGAGGTTCGCCCTTTACTTCAAGCTTAAATATATTTGAAGAAGACAAGATGCTCATTATAATCAAAAAAACAACTACACTAATATTTAATTTCGTCACATTATTCTTGTCCATTATCGTTTTTCTCCTTACAAATATTTGTTATATAATTCTTGTTATACAACAGCAATTATACATTATATCAGACTCACGTCAATGAATTTTTATAAAAAAAATCGGCGGCTTTAAACGCTGCCGATTCAGAATGTAGGATATGACACCAAGAACAGAATAAAACGATTTTAAATAGCGGCGTTTCGATAATCAACCGGACTTTTAAAGTTCAGGTTTTGTTTAACGCGTTTGGTACCTTGTATTAGCAGATAAAAAAACTTGCATATGACCATAAATATGAGTATGATTTCTGATGAATATGCGTATATAATATGTTTTTGAAAGCAAATTGATTGATTTGGGAGGTATGGTTATGAAGAAAGGCTTGTTTTCAATCTTGGTAATGAGTCTATTGCTTTGTGTAGTCTTACCTGATATCAGTTCCAATGCAGCGAGCGGCTCTTGGAGGTCAGATTCTTCCGGTTGGTGGTATAGTTACTCGAATGGTGGATATGCTACCGGATGGACAGAGATAAACGGAAGCTGGTATTTCTTTACAGAATCTGGCTACATGGATTATTCAGAGTATAGAGATGGATGCTGGCTTAACTCAGATGGAACCTGGAATACAGCTTATTCCGGAGGACATTGGGCAAGCGACAGCGTAGGCTGGTGGTACACAGATGCATCAGGGTGGTATCCTGTAAATACATGGCTATGGATAGACGGAAACTGTTACTACTTCAAAGCAGATGGATATATGGCCCAAAATGAATATATAGATGGATGTTACGTGGATTCAACAGGAGCATATGTAAAGGGGTCTGCCGAGGCGACTCATCACGAACACTCTTGGACATGGGTTGTTGACAAGGCAGCATATGACGAAGACATCTATGAGGATAAGCCTGTTTACGAAGAGAGACCTGTTTATGAAGAGAGAGAAACCAATGGACATTGGCAGGGTTTTCTTTACGGCGAACCTACATCTTACAAGAGTTCTGTAGATTATGCAAACGCAGTAACAGACCCTAACGACTTAGATGCTTGGGGTGCCGCCGCACGCTATTTCGAGAATGGTTATGAATGCTATTGGGAATGCGACTACGAGAAAGTTCAGGTCGGCACTGAGAAAGTTCAGACAGGAACTGAGCGTGTTAAGACAGGCACAAAGCATCACGACGAAGCAGGTCATTACGAATGCTCTTGCGGTGCTACTAAGTAACTCGTTGACTAAGACAGGGTGATTGTAAGAAATTACGGTCATCCTGTTTTTTTATGCTTAAAACAAGTTAATTAAACAAGCATAATGTGTCTGTTGGATGGGAAAAATGCGTGCTCGATTCACCACGATGCTGAGTATCAGACTGTACACCACAATGCAGAGTACACAACCGTTCATCACGATGCTGTAACTCATACTGAAACTTATTGCACAGGTTGTGGCGCCGTGCAGTAAGCAGATGATGTGAACCCCTTATAAGGGGGTGCACCCATAAGGGGATGAACTCGAATACACTGCCAAAACGCCGAAAAATTTTTAAATGGTTGGAAAAATTGCAAAAATGACTTAAAAACGGTTGGAAAAGTTGCAAAAACGACTTGAAATTGGTTGGAAAAGTTGAAAGGTGTTGTTATAATACGTGAATGTTTGAAGGCATCAGGAAGACCATTTGTGGAAATTAATTTTATAGAGAACCCCGAATATATTTCTATATTTAGTAATGATGGAAGTGTGAAGGATATTCTATTTCGTTTGAGTGCTGTATTTGGCAATGTTTTAATTCCAAATGAAACTATAATATTTATAGATGAGGTTCAGGAATATAGGGATATGGTTACTAAAATCAAATTCCTTGTAGATGATGGTACTTTCAAATATGTGCTCAGTGGATCGCTTCTTGGAGTTGAAATTTCCAGTCTTCGCTCTGCACCGGTAGGATATATGAAGATACTTTATATGTATCCGCTTAGAATCAGGGAATTCTATAGAGCAGTTGGTATGACAGAAGAATTGTTAGAAAATGTCAGAAGCTGCTTTGAAACAAGAACTCCGGTTGATTCATTCATACATACCAAGCTTATGGATGCATTTTATTTGTATTTGATGGTGGGAGGTATGCCTCAAGCCGTAGATACTTATTTGCAAACAAATGATATGGCAAAAGTTTCAGAAATACACCATGATATAAGTGAACTGTACAAACTAGATTTCACTAAATATGAAGCAGAAAACAAATTAAAACTTAAAGATATTTATGATAGCATCCCTGGTGAGCTTAATGATCAGAACAAAAGATTTTTCTTGAACAAGCTTGGAACTGGAACAAGTATAAGCAGGATGGAAAATAGTTTTATTTGGTTGAAGGATGCAGGAGTAGCACTGGCTATATATAATGTCACTTCGCCGACGTCACCACTCAAAATAAGTGAGAAGAGAAATCTATTTAAACTATTTTTACTAGATGTAGGGCTACTTACGAGTATGTATCCCAATAGTGTAAAGCTAAGTATTTTTAATAGAGATAAAACATAAATAATGGGGCTTTATTTGAAAATGCTATAGCACAAGAATTAGTTTCCAAAGGGTATGATGTTTACTATTTCAATGGAAAAAAGCAGGGTGAAATAGATTTTCTAATAGAAAGAAATGGAGAAGTTTTACCTATAGAAGTAAAATCCGGTAAGGACTATAAAGTCCATAGTGCACTCAACAATATACTAAGTAATAATGAGTATGATATCAAAGAAGCTATTATTTTCAATAATGAGAATCTGGAGATAGTTGGTAATAAAATATATATGCCTGTTTATATGTCAATGTTTCTTGAGGAGGATGAGTTATCTGATAGTATAGTTAAGATTGACTTTAATCTTTGATATTTCCTCGAGCTTCTTGAGTGAACCGTTGAAGTATTTCAATGCGATATTGTTCTGTCAAAGAACTCGCTGACTACGGCGGTTCAGTCAAAAATGGAGAAAACAATGAATAGAAAAAAGATAGGTTTATATTGGATTAACAAAAATGTCAGAGTATGTTAGACTAATACAGATATAAAGGTTTAGACAGACTGCCATGAGAGGAGAATAATTACATGCCTGTATTTGATTTTAATGAGAAGAAGGAAGAAGCAGTAAAGGCAGAGAGAAGCTATAAGCTTGTTTATTCAAGTGAGAGAACGACCAGCACCGAGCATCCTATAATGATTCTTGAAGATAGCGGGTTAAAGCTGGTTCATCATTCAAATGGTATGTTTGAGCCTCTGACTATGGGCTCGTCCTTTATATATGACACAGAGGAGAAGTCATCGCATAGCATCCTTGAAATCGATGCGAGATTTGAGAATCTTCTAAAGTGGCTCGGTGAGAATCACATAATGGTACGTCTCTCCGGGCAGACTACCGAAAGAGGCTATGCAGTATATAAGATCCTTGAGACCGGAGTTGCTGTTAGAGGTTCAAAGCTATCAGGTGAAAATGGATTCTTGCAGTTTATGATTGAGAGACTTCTTCAGAGCGATGCACCATCTGAAGAAGTAGTCGATCCGGATGAGATAGATGATGCAGACGATATGAGGCTTACAAGTATTCAGAGCATAACGGATTATCTCATGTGTGCGGGAAGTACGCTTCCGGATAATATAAGACTCTGGGCAAGGCGTAACCTTGCCATTGCGAAGTCTTCGGAAGTAACACCGGAGGAGAGACGGCATGCGCAGCGAGCACTTTCAATCATGCTCAGTATTCAGTGGAAGAATACCGATTTTCAACCTATAGATCCGGTCGAGGCAAGACGGATTCTCGATGAAGAGCTCTATGGGCTGGAAACTGTAAAACAGCGAATAATCGAAACTATTATTCAGATAAATCGTACACATACACTGCCGGCATATGGAATACTCCTGATCGGTCCTGCGGGAACGGGTAAGTCACAGATTGCCTATGCAGTAGCAAGAATCCTTAAAATGTCATGGACGACTCTTGAAATGAGCTCTATAAACGATCCGGAGCAGCTTACAGGTAGTTCGCGAATATATGCAAATGCAAAACCGGGACTTATCATGGAAGCATTTGCAAATGCAGAAAGCTCGAATCTGGTATTTATCATAAATGAGCTGGATAAAGCTGCATCAGGTAAAGGAAATGGAAATCCTGCGGATGTTCTTCTGACACTGCTTGATAACCTCGGGTTTACAGACAACTACATTGAATGTAATATACCGACGACAGGTGTTTATCCGATAGCAACAGCAAATAACAAAGCAGATATAAGTGCTCCGCTTATGTCGAGATTTGCAGTTATAGAGCTTCCGGATTATACGCCGGAGGAAAAACGAGTGATATTTACGAGATTTGCCATGCCGAAGGTCCTTAAGAGAATCGGACTTCGCAGTGAAGAAATCGTGATAACGGAAGAAGCTTTAGATGAGGTAATGGAAATATTTAAAAATACATCCGGTATAAGAGATTTAGAACAGGCAGCCGAACATATAGCTGCAAATGCATTATACAGAATAGAAGTTGAGAAACTGGATTCAATTACCTATGATGCGGATATGATTCGTGATTTATTATAAAAATACGCCCACCGGCTATATTAGTTGGTGGGCGTAATTATTTATGTAACTTTTCATGTCATATCTGCATGACCTGAGTAAACACAAATTACTTCTTGTTTTCTTTCTTAAGTTCATTCATCTTCATTGCGCGAACCTTAAGAGGAAGTCCCCAAAGTGTAATGAAGCCTTCAGCATCATGATGATCATACATATCACCTGTTGTAAATGATGCAAGTGATTCGTTGTAAAGTGAATATGGAGAAGTTGTACCGGCTTTGATGATATTACCTTTGTAAAGACGAAGCTTAACTTCACCTGTTACATACTGTTGAGTTACATCAACGAAGGCTGATATAGCCTCACGAACAGGAGTAAACCATTTGCCTTCATATACAATACTTGCAAGCTTGCTTCCAAGATCTTTCTTAAGAGCGATAGTGTCACGGTCAAGAACAAGTTCTTCAAGCTGCTGATGAGCTTCCATAAGAATTGTTCCACCCGGAGTCTCATATACTCCACGGCTCTTCATACCAACAACTCTGTTCTCAACGATATCAACGATTCCGATACCATGCTTTCCGCCGACTATATTAAGCTCGCGGATGATATCAGCAACCTTCATTTTCTTACCATTAAGAGATACTGGCATACCTTTTTCAAAGCTGATTGTAAGTTCTACATCTTCATCAGGTGCTTTCTCAGGAGTTACTCCAAGAACAAGCATATGATCGTAATTAGGAGCCTGAGAAGGATCTTCAAGTTCAAGTCCTTCATGGCTGATATGCCATATATTTCTGTCACGGCTGTAGGACTGATCTGTTCCGAATGGAAGATCAATACCGTGAGCCTTACAATAATCTATCTCAGCCTGACGTGAATCCATCTGCCATCTGTCATCTCTCCATGGGGCGATAACCTTAATATCAGGAGCAAGAGCCTTGATTCCGAGCTCGAATCTTATCTGATCATTTCCCTTACCGGTAGCACCATGGCATATAGCGACTGCATTTTCCTTACGGGCAATCTCAACTAGTTTAGCGGCGATAGCAGGCCTTGCCATAGCAGTACCCATGAGGTACTTATGCTCATATACAGCACCTGCCTGAACGCAAGGCATGATATAATTCTCACAGAGATCATCAACGACATCTTCAATATAAAGCTTAGCAGCTCCTGAGAGACGTGCGCGATCTTCAAGACCATCAAGCTCTTCGCCCTGACCACAGTCTATACAGCAGCAGATAACCTCATAACCATATGTTTCCTTTAACCACGGAATTACCGCAGTTGTATCGAGTCCACCTGAATAGGCCAAAACAACTTTATCCATATTTAAAGACCTCTTTTCTTTGATAATAAATTTTCGTTTGGGCTAAAAAATCCACACACAATAATACCTTAAGTTAAGCAAAAAGAAAAGTATTCTTTGATTTTTTTATTTAAGAAGCATATTCTGCTTCCGGACAGAACGATGAACAGGGCAAGATATAGCTGTGAGATAAAAGGTATAGGGAGAGTAAGGCTGTATGATGAAGTAATATAATACAATTTATATAATAAAAGTTATTGACATCTAACTTAATGTGTGTATAATGATACTTGCGACCGAAACAGGAATATGGTCGCAAGTTTTTTGAAAATCATACGACCGTTTTGAAAGAATGGTCGCAAATCAGAATGGGGGTAAATGTAGATGCCGACCAGAGTGTTTAGCGAAGAAGAAAGAAATAAACTAAAACAACTGATGCTGGAGCAGGGGATTCCTCTTCTGGAGGAGTATGGTTTAAAGCATATGTCCGTGGATAAGATTACCAAAAGAGTCGGAATAGGAAAGAGCACATTTTATAATTTTTTCGATTCCAAGGAGGACTATGTAAGTCAGGCTCTGGAACTAAACAGAGAGAAAATACTTGCTGAGATAGACCAGGCATTTCCTGATGGAAAGAAGATAAAGCCGGCACAGCTTTTTGGAATGTTCTTCAGCACTATGCTGAGTCATAATACATTTTACTCGAAGTTTTCGGCAGAGGATGAGAGAGCTCTTTACGAGGCGGATAAGAAGCGGGGTAAGGATGTAAGTCTTGCCAGAGAGACGGCGGTTGGAATGAGAATCTTTTCTCACGTGGAGGGCGTGAGGGAGAATCCGGACATGGGCCTTATAGCTAATTATATAAAGCTTATCGTTTTAGCTTATGAGAATGAATATATGTTTCATGAGTCGGCTATGGAGCGTATGCAGTCAGAATTAAAATACCGTCTCATCGATCTGATTTTTGAAGAAGAAACGAAAAAAGAATTTATAGAGCTTCTTTCCGGAGCGGAAAAGAGTATAAATGATCTGCCGGAAGAAGATAAGGAGGCAATAAGAAGGGTTAATAAGTATCAGGGGGAAGAAGCAAAGGGAAAGCTTAAAAACAAGAAGGAGGAAAAATAAATGTCAAAGATTGTGGAGTTTAAAGATGTGGTACGCGAGTATGGGGAGGGCGATGGTAAGCAGATTGCTGTGAACCATATAGACTTTACCATAGATGAAGGTGAGTTCGTAGTAATACTGGGGCAGTCGGGAGCAGGTAAGTCCACGGTGCTGAATATGCTTGGCGGAATGGATAAACCTACATCGGGTACAGTCACAGTAGATGGGCTGACGGTTTCATCCTTGAGTGACGCAAAGCTTTCGGACTACAGGGCGGAAAAGATAGGGTTCATATTTCAGTTTTATAACCTGATTCCGAGTCTTACGGCGTATGAAAATGTGGCTCTTACCAAAAGCATAGTGAAAAATGCACTGGATCCTATGGAGATGTTAAGACGAGTCGGACTGGAGCAGCATGCAAAGAAGTTTCCGTCACAGATGTCAGGCGGCGAACAGCAGAGAGTATCTATAGCAAGGGCGCTTGCAAAGAATCCCAAGATAATACTTGGTGATGAACCAACAGGCGCCCTTGATTCTGAGACTGGAGTTAGTGTTCTTAAACTATTGGTAGCCATGTCTCATGATTATGGAAATACAGTTATTCTGGTAACACATAATGCGGATATAGCTAAGTGCGCCGATAAGGTAATACGTATGAAAAACGGGAAAGTGCGGGAAATCAGGATTAACGAGTCACCGGTTCCTGTAGAGGAGGTGGAGTGGTAATGTTACTTCGGAAAATGCTTAGAGAAATGAGAGGTAATCTGGGACAATTTATATCCGTGCTGATACTTTCATTTCTTGCAACATTTATCTATGCAGGTTTTGAATCTAATGTAGTTGGAAGCGGCAAGGCTATAAATGAGTTCCATGAAAAGACTAATATAGCTGATCTGTGGATATACAGCGAGGGCTTTAAAAAAGAGAATCTGGATCAGGTAAAGAAGCTTTCTTTTGTGGAGGATGCTCAGTTCAGAACTGAGATCAGAGGAACAACAGTCGATTACGAAGCTGCACAGCTTGATATATACCTTATGGACGAAAGCACCATCCTTAAGCCATATAATTTTACGGGTACAGATGAGGTAAACAAAAAGCTTAAGGTATCGGATGGCGTCGAATTTGATGGTGAGGATAGTGATGGTGTTTGGCTGTGTGGTTCATTTGCAAAGGAATGGGATATAGCTGTAGGAGATAAGATAAAGCTTGAACATAATGGTGTGAAGTTCGAGAGAACGGTTCGTGGGCTTATAATGGAGCCGGAGTACGAATATACAAAGGCAGAAAAGGACAGTGATATAAACTTTAAAACACTTGCTTATGTATATATGAGTTATAAGGCATTTCCTATCAGGGAATATGCAGAAAGCCAGGTGAAAAGTGGCAGAATCGATGTTAAGGCGCTTAAAGACTCTGATGCCTTCAGGGACAAGGTAGAAGAAATCGAGAAAAAACTGGCGGACTATGGAATGACTATAGATGACCTTGACCAGGATATGCTGCTGGAAAGACTGGATGATATGAGTGACGAAGAGCTCCTTGGACTGATTCCATATTCCACTATTCTGGTAACACTGACGGATGAGGCGAAGAGTGAGGCGGAAAAAACTATAAAAGAGGGAAAGAGTAATATCAGTGAAGCTCTTTTCTACGAGAAGCAGATATCGGATGCAATCGATAAGAACTATGCAGTTATGGTTGATAAAGAGTCGATAGTTGGAATAAAAAGAGTAGCAGATGAGCTAAAGCAGCATGATTCATTTTCTTATGCATTTGCGTTTATATTTCTCGTGATTGCGATTCTCGTAATATCCACAACCATGAGTCGTCTCGTGGAGCGTCAGCGTACACAGATTGGAACCATGAATGCCATGGGAATGAAGAGATATAAGATAGCTGTTCACTATATGAGCTACAGCTTTTTTGTATCACTTATAGGAGCAGTAGCAGGTCTTATAGCAGGACCTCGTTTAATAGGCAGGCTTCTTGTTAATATGCTGTTTGAGTGGTATATAATTCCTGATGTAAAGGTCGGAACAAATGCATTATTCTATGTGGTTACTGCAGTAACAGTAATTACATGTGTTCTGGCATCATACATAAGCTGTAAGAAGCTGCTTAGAGTTCCACCGGCAGCGGCACTCAGACCGGCAGCACCTAAAAGAGCAAGAAGAATACTTGCTGAAAGACTGCCAATCTGGGATAAGCTCAGCTTCAGCATACAGTATAATCTGAGAGACGTTTCCAGATCACCACTGAGAGCAGTAATGGGTATAGTTGGAACGGCTGTTGGTATGGTGCTGGTATTATATGCCTTTGGATGTTACTTCCTGGTAGATGATATAGTGGATTGGAACTTCAATAAGCTTCAGAACTATAGCTTTCAGATGTCTCTGTCTGAGGACAAGAGTGTAGAATATTTTGATGAAATATGTGATGCGGTAGATGGGGAAATGATAATGACTGATCAGATAGAGCTGGCAGGAGAACCACATGCTGCGTCAAGAGATAGATATAAGCAGACACTGACAGTCCTTGAAGGTAAGGGACTGCAGAATATTACAGATGAAAAGGCTGTCATCACATCTATGAAGCCCGGAAAGGTAGCAATTACAAGCCGGCTTGCAAAACAGATGGGGGTCACAGTTGGCGATAAAATATACTGGCATATTTATTCAAAGAATGAGTGGTATGAATCTGAGATAGGACTTATAAACAGAACACCTGAAACTGCGGGAATAACGATACTCAGAGAAGATTTTGAGAAAACAGGATGTGAATATGTGCCGACAGCAATTCTTTCGAAACAGAATCTGAATGATTATGACGGTAAGGATGGCATAACAGGTGTATATGATATGGAAAAAATGAAAGAGGTATTTATAAATGGCTATGATGTTATAAAGTATCTCTTTTACATGATGATGATATTCTCGGTGGTTACTGTTGTAGTCGTTCTTTTTAATGCCGGAAATCTTTCCTTCCATGAAAGGCAGAGGGAATTTGCAACGCTTAAGGTAATGGGATTATCGTCCAAAAAGATAAGGAAAACGCTTAATCAGGAAAATATCTGGTTTGCGGTTCTTGGTATAATTGCCGGCAGTCCTTTGGGGAAACCGACTCTTACAGCAATGATGAACAGTAATGGAGATAACTTTGACTATTATATACATATTCCGGTATATCTGTATGCGCTGTCAGCAGTCTTTGTCCTGCTGGTCGCAGTTGTAGTGAGTCATATGTTTTCAAAGAGAATAAAGACACTTGATATGGTTGGCAGTCTGAAGGGAATGGAATAATAATCTGCTTAAAGCAGAAAAAAATAGTTGACAGGATAACACTGTTATGTATATAATGCGAAACGTACATAACAGTGTTATTTTTTCGAGTATTGGGATATGAATATGGAAAGCGAAAAAGAAACCAAGAAAAGACTTCTGGAATGTGCCATGAAAGAGTTTTCGGAAAAGGGATATATGAAAGCTTCTCTACGAAATATCTGTAAGGAGGCAGGAGTTACAACCGGTGCATTGTATTTTTTCTTTAAGGATAAAGAGGATCTGTTCGGTAATCTGGTGGCGGAACCTGTTATGGGGCTGAATAAGATTATAGAGGATCATTTTACAGAGGAGATAAATGCCACCAATAAGTTGTCCGGCAGTGATATAAGTGTTGCAGCTCTGGCGAAGGCGGAAGGCTTTGATGATGATATGGCTATAGCACGTCTGGTTATCAAATATCTCTTCGAATATAAGGAGGCCTTTAATCTTATACTTACTAAATCACAGGGCTCAGTATATGAGAATCTGCCTGATCAGATGGTTGAAAAGGTGGAAGCCCATTATACTAATATGTATGTGGCGATGAAGGGGTATAAGTCAAAGAAGGAGCTTACGAAAGAAGACAGGTTTATAATCCACTGGATGTCACATGACCAGATAGATATATTTATTCATATTGTCACTCATTGTAAAAATGCCAGGGATGGAGAGAAGCAGATGAAGAATATGATAGCATATATGGTAGGTGGCTGGTTCGGAGTTATTAATAATAAATAGATATTAAGGCCTGGATGATCCGGGCCTATAAAAAGCAGAAACGCATAACGCTGTTATGTGAACATATCTGCATATATCAAACTGTATTCCGGGAAGGTTCCCGGACTAATCAATGTAATAGCGGGAGGAAAGAGATGTTTGTAGAAGTATCTAACATTAAGAAAAGCTATGGAGAAGGTGGAAGCTATGTTCAGGTTTTAAAGGGGGTATCTGTTCAGGTGGATAAAGGTGAGATGTGTGTTATACAGGGAACCTCAGGTTCAGGTAAATCCACACTGCTTAACTGTATAGGAGGACTGGATGAGGTAGATAGCGGCTCCATAATAATAGATGGTAAGGAGATAGTAGGACTAAAGAGAGAGAAGCTCTCGGATTACAGAAGAGAAACTCATGGCTTCATTTTCCAGTTTTATAATCTTATCCCGAACCTTACAGTCAGGGAAAATATACAGGTATGTGAATATCTGACAAAGGATCCACTTGATATGAATGAGCTTCTTGATGTGCTGGGACTTACAGAGCATCAGAACAAATTCCCGTCTCAACTCTCAGGTGGTCAGCAGCAGAGATGTGCCATAGCAAGAGCGCTTATCAAGAATCCAAAGCTGCTTTTATGCGATGAGCCAACAGGTGCGCTGGACTCGAAAACCTCCAGAGATATTTTGGTTCTTATGGAGGAAATCAACAGAAAATACGGTACAACCATGCTTATAGTCACTCATAATAATTCAATCAAAAATATGGTGGATCATGTTATCTATATCAAGGATGGAGAGATTTCCAGAGATTATATAAATGAAACTAAGATACCGGCTTCAGAATTGGAGGATCTGTAAGATGCAGAAAGTGCTTAGAAAAAGAGTTTTAAGAGATTTAAAGAAGAACTTCTTCAGGTATTTTGCCCTCGGTCTTATGATTGCTATGGGAATCTTTCTGGTCGTTACCATAGTTGGTTCCGGAGAGACGCTGACAAAGGGAACAGAGGATATTGCTAAAGAGACGAATCTTGAAGACGGAGAGTTTGAAGTATTTGTTCCGCTGAGTAAAAAGGATAAGAATGCTATCAGTGAAATGGGTATAGAATTAGAAGAGCATTTTTTCTTTGATTATCAGAGAGAGGATGAGGAGAAAAGCACGGTCAGAATATTCAAGGTTCGTGAAAAAATAGACAGGCTTTATTATATTGAAGGTGAGGAGCCCTCAAAGGCTGAAGAAATAGTAATAGAGAAAAGGTATGCAGAGGAAAATGGAATAAATGTAGGTGATACATTTGAGCTCGCAGGTGTGGATTATACAGTATCCGGAATAGGTGTTGTTTCGGATTATGACGGACCATTTAAGGAGATTTCAGATACCTCCTGCAACTCTATTACCTTTGGACCCGTATTTATTAATGAAGAGGCATATGAGAACTTTAAAAAATCCGGGAAAGCACAGAAGTCCGAAGAATATTTATATGCCTATAAGCTGGGCAAGGGTAAGACGAATGAGGATCTGAAGAAATATCTGAAGGATATAAAGATCGACCCGTCAGAAGTAGAGGACGAGATTTTTCAGGAATACTGGGATAGAACGGGCGGGATTCCGGATGAGCTGAGAGATGCGGTAAAGGAGCTTAAAAGTGCGACGGAGGATGTCAGGGATGGTCTTGATGAACTGTCAGAGAATAATGCTGATATTAATACTGCAACTGGAGAGCTGTTTGATGCATATCTTGAAGAGACAGGGGATGCTTTAAAAAGCTATGGACTTAGTACCGAGCTTACAGAAGCAAACTTTGAAAGTGAGCTGGAGGATATGATAGATGCCAGTGGCAGTGCCATTTTGAAGCTTGCCCTTACAGACGCAAAGAATCAGCTTTCGGATCTTAAGGATTATAAAGATGGAATCAAGGATTATACTGATGGAGTTGACGAGCTTTATGATGGACTGGACGATATGGCAGAGGGCGTGGCTGAACTGGATGAGTCTTCTGAGGATGCTCTGGAGGAGTTCGACTTTGAATTATCTAATCTTACTATGTTCTTAAAGTATGAGGATAACCCGAGAATATTCGCCACAAAGAATGACAAATTTGTTGATATAGAGGTGGGTATCATTGCCGGTGTAATAGTATTCATACTTCTGGCATATGTAATATCGGTATTTGTTGTTCATTCTGTTGAAAGTGAGAGCAGTATAATAGGTACTCTTTACTCCATGGGTGTTACTAAGAATGATCTTCTTGCACATTATATAACGCTTCCTGTGGTAGTTTCATTCATATCAGGACTTGTGGGGGCACTTGTAGCATCGACAGGTATTATGGCACCAATGATAGCGGCAAGCTCATATGAATATTTCTCGATTCCGGAGTTCAGCTTTCATATTCCTGTTTATCTGTGGATATATTCTCTCGTTGTTCCGCCTGTTGTTGCAATAATTGTTAATGTGCTTGTTATCCGGAGCAAGCTTAACAAAACGGCGCTTTCGCTGATTAGAAATGAATCTAAGCCAAGAGGAATCAAGAAGGTTAATCTTCGTGGAATGAATTTTGTATCTGCATTCAGGATAAGACAGATGCTTCGTGAAATGAGATCTACCTTAGCAGTTGTTCTGGGAATGTTCCTGTCGCTGCTAGTATTTATGATGGCAGTTAACTGCTATATCCTTTGTACTAATATAGCGAAGGATTATGAAAATGATACGAAGTTTAAATATATGTATAATCTGAAATATCCGGAGGAAGAGGCGCCGGAAAACGGTGAGGCGGCATATGCCTACACATGTAAAAAATCTACGATGGGATTCAATTTTGATGTCACAATACTAGGTATTGATGAGGACAATCCTTACTTCGAGGTTGATCCAGGTGACAGCAAGGTGGATGTGGTGATATCCTCATCCTTTGCGGAGAAGTTTGGAATCAGGCAAGGTGAAGAATTCGTAGTTACAGATGATGAGAAGGAGATAAAGTATGCATTCTCGGTAAAGGAGATTACAAAGTATTCTTCGGGCTTCTATATATTTATGAATATTGATGAAATGCGAAAAATGATGGGTGAATCAGATGATTACTATAATGTGGTTTTCTCAGATAAAAAACTGGATATCGATCCCGCCAGGGTGTATTCGGTTACAACCCGTGAGGATATAGTAAAGGGTGCATCTGTATTTACCAGCCTTATGATGCCGATGGTATATACAATTTCCTTTGCGGCTATTGTTATCTTCTGTGTTGTTATGTATCTTATGATGAAGGTTATGATAGACAGAAGTGCTTACAATATATCACTTATCAAGGTATTCGGTTACAGACGTAAGGAAATCAGAAAGCTATATCTGGATGGTAACTTATATGTAGTTGCAGTGGGCGCTCTCATATCCCTTCCGTTATCGAAGCTCATTATGAATAAGCTGTTTCCGTTTATGATCTCAAATGTTACCTGTGGCCTTAATGTTAAAGCTCCGGTACTGTTCTATGTAGTGGCATATATTATAATCATCGTATTGTACTTTATTATAAATGCGCTGCTGGTCAGCAGGCTGAACAACTTTACGCCGGCAGAGGTACTGAAGAACAGGGAATAAAGTTAAAAACAAGAATTTTTACCGGGAAATGATTCCTCCTGTATTCCAGAGGTCTGCATTTATGGCATTCCTCTCATCTATGCTGGCTAAGGAGTCAATGCTGGGAGTGCTTGGTGCGCTCTTTGGCGGAGCGGTTGATGTAACAGGAATTGCATTTATCGCATATCACATAGGACTTATCATTTTTTAACATACTCTAAAGCAGCCTGCTAAAATCTATTCTAAAGGTAAATGATGATACAGCAGAAGAAATTTTTTTTCTGACAGTTTGTTGCTCATTTGTTGCTCATAGTGTTTTATAATTAGCTCGTAAAAAAAATGCTAAGCGGAGGATAAAGTGATATGAAGAATAACAAAATGAAGAAGAAACTGTTTTTTGCAGTACCATTAGCACTTAGTATTTCACTTATTACAGGCTGCGTAGAAAATGCCGAAGCCACCACTGAAGTTCAGACTACTACTGAGGTGACTACGGAGGCTGTTGAAGAGAGTTCTTCTCAGGAGGCTGTTGAGGTTACAGAAGCAGCATCTGAAGAAAACTCTGAAGCAGCATCTGAAGAAACCTCTGAAGCAGCATCTGAAGAGTTGCAGGCAGGTGGTGAATGGACCTATGGCGAATATTCATATCCGGGAGATGATAAGCTGCTTGGCGCAATTCAGAACTATATGGCTACGGAATATAGTGATTATTATTCTCCGGCGGATGTGGTGATTCCATATTCCAGAATACTCGATGTTGATTCTACAGATGAAAATGATATCAAAGCATATGGCAGCTTCTGGACTATGACATATAATCTGGATGGAGAAACTCTTGTGAATGATGCAGGTGGACATTATCCGGGCTGTATTCATCTGAAAAAAGAAGGTGAAGACAGCTACACCGTTATAAGCTTTGACGTTGTTGAGGACGGCTCGAATTATGAAGAGTCTGCAAAGAAAATCTTTGGAGATCTGTATGATTCATTTACAGAAATGCAGTCAGATGATGAGGGCAATAAAGAGGCAAGACGCGAGTTTATATATGACTATGTCTCAGCTAATAATATCCCTGTAACACAGTATCAGGACTATGGATGGGATCCTGTGTCTATTGCACCATAATCTACTGCCACATTTCTTCACTTAGTCCATGTTGTTTTAGATAATTTGTAATTAGTTCATAGTATTCAGCAGTCAGATGTATGCCGTCATTGGAGTATTCTTCCTTCAGTGCTCCGGCATCATCGGTGACTGCCGGATTGATGTCCAGATATATAGTATTAATGCCATTTATTTTCTCGGCTATAAGACAGTTACGGCAGTTGATATTATCATTATTGAAGACATCGCTGCTGTCGGAATATGACTTTGTAACATACATGATTCCGATTATTGTTATGATTGCACTCTTTTGTCTGTTTCGGATATAGTTAATTACTTTATTGTACTGATTAGCATATTCGCTCGCATAGCCTTTACCCAGTTCGTTGATTCCAAGGCTTATATATATCTTATTATACTCATTCTTGGTGAGCAGCTCATCGAGTGTGCCGCCGCCTTTTTCTCCCCAGATGAGGTATTCGTCACATATATTAAATACATTTATACCGTCTTTGTAACAGAAGTCGGCATTTTCAATCTGCCCATAATCATGAAGTCCTTCTATTCTTGAATCCCCTATGAAGAGAGTATCCTTAAAATACTCATCATCCACCTCCAGATATGGATAGGTGGTTGACAGAGGTTTTCTGTTCACGCTTTCATAATAAGGAGATCTTGGCGTAAATTCAGGGATTTCTTCATACTGCATTTCTCTGATCATTTTACCGGGGTACTGAGAAGGATCACCTTTATATAGTGCATCCGCTTCAGAAGCATCAGTGACAGAGGCTTCTGCTATATCAGAAGAATTACCTGAGTCGGCATTATCATCGGCTGTCATAGCTGTTTCTGATAAAGGTGGTACATCCTTTTCGCCCAGAAGAGCAGATACGATAAATGGGTGCTTCCAGCCATATTTTCCTGTGGCTTTTCCACTTATCTTAAAGCATATACCGACTACAGACATGATAATCACGGAAAGGATTATCAGGATAGTCAGTTTTAGTTGTTTGATAGATCTAATGATTCTTCTCATTCTTTTTATCCTTAAAATCTAAAGTAAAGAAATGGATTGTCCAGTCCCTGTATGAGCTGATAAACTGATAGCCAGAAGCCGGCAAGGAGTATTATTTTAAATATCAGAGTGTCCTTATATCTTTTAACCAGCTTCATGGGAAGTGGTGTGGCAAAGAGGGCACATATCAGCAGAAGCCACCAGTATTTGCCGAAAAGCGTGAAGAACTTAGAAGCTCCGGCAAGCTTTGTGGCATTAGGCAGAGGGATGAAAAACATTTTTCTAAGATATAGTCCCAGTTCTTTAATATCAGTTATATTGAATATAGTCCAGCTAAGCGGAATGATGAACAGCATGTAGATATGACCTGCAAGTCTGTTTTCCTTCAGCCTGTCCAGATATATAAACTTTTCCAGCATAAGAAGTACAAAGAAAAACAGTCCCCATATAATGAAGTTCCAGCTTGCACCATGCCAAAGTCCTGTCAGAAACCATACGATAAATGTATTGATTACAAGTCTTACAGCGCCTTTTCTGTTTCCGCCGAGCGGGATATAGATATATTCTCTGAACCATCTTCCGAGCGTGATATGCCATCTTCTCCAGAATTCAGTTGCAGAGGTGGCAGAGTAGGGCTCGTTGAAGTTGACTGGGAACTTGAAGCCCAGTATCTTTCCGAGTCCGATAGCCATTAGTGAATAACCCCAGAAGTCAAAATATATCTGGAAGGAGAATCCCCAGGATGCCAGCCACGCCATAGGCATGTTGATGCCATATACACCCATGGTGTGAACATCATTCCATAGAGAGGCTATGCTGTTGGCAAGAAGAACCTTATACATAAGTCCCAGTATAAATATGGTAACTCCGTTTTCTACCGCTTTAGGCTTCAGCCGTCTGTCCTTCATGTTGTGTCTTACTTCGTCATAGCTTACGATGGGACCGGCGATAAGCTGAGGGAACATACTGACATAGGTTGCGAACTTTATAATGCTTCTCTTAACGGAGTATTTTTTTCGATATACATCTATGACATAGGACATCATTTGAAAAGTGTAGAAGCTTATGCCAAGAGGAAGTGTAAGGCTTACAACAGGAAGTATATCCTTTTTAGCTATCTGATTAACGGTCTCGGCGAAAAATCCGATATATTTAAATATAAACAGCATCCCGAAGTTATACAGAGCAGAGCCTGCCAGCAGCATTTTGCAGCTTACGGTATGATCGACTCTGCCTCTTTTTTCTGCTTTTCGGTAACTATATATACGTTTAGCAATATAGTAATTAACTACAATGGAAAGAAGCATCAGAAGTATATAGATGGGTTCTCCCAGTGAATAGAATATAAGGCTGCCGATAAGGATTACATAGATACGGTATTCCTCTCTGGTGACAGCATATATGATTAAGAATACAGGTAAAAACCTAAATAAGAATTCTATACTTGAAAATACCATTTCATAAATTTCCAATCAATGTTTTGGATTTGTTATATGATGTCAAAAGGTACTTTTGATACATACATCATCATATGTAAAATATAAAGCATTTATCATTTTATGTAAACAAGTTTATCATAGAAATTAGGTGTTTTTTGAGCAGAATTATGATATAGTGGGCATTATGTTAAAAAGAGTTAAGAAAAAATATATAGGTGACCGGAAATTTTACAGGATGCTTTTTGGAGTGGCATTTCCTATAATGGTTCAGAATGGAATCACAAATTTTGTAAGTCTGCTGGATAATATCATGGTTGGACGTATGGGAACAGAGCAGATGTCCGGAGTTGCCATAGTAAATCAGCTTATATTCGTATTTTATCTTCTGATATTTGGAGGACTGTCAGGAGTCGGAATATATACTGCACAGTTCTATGGCAGTAAAGACAACGAAGGTATCAGACAGACTTTCAGATATAAGATGTGGCTCGGATTTGTTATTACGGTACTCACAGTCATTATCTTTCTCCGTAAGGGGGAGATGCTGATACAGCTATACCTGAATTCCGGTTCTGAGGCTGATAGTGGAAATCTTTCTGCAACCCTTCACTATGGAATGGTATATCTCGGAATCATACTTCTGATGCTTCCTGCTGTATATGTGGGACAGCTTTTTATAAGCACGCTTCGTGAGTGCGGAGAGACCTTTATCCCGATGGTGGCTGGAATAGTGGCTGTAGTGGTCAACTGTGTTCTGGACTATGCGCTTATATTTGGTAGGCTGGGACTTCCGAGGCTGGGAGTGGCAGGAGCGGCAATCGCTACTGTAATAGCCAGATATATAGAGGCGGGAATAGTAATATACTGGTCGCTTAGTCACAAAGAGACACATCCTTATTTCAAGGGACTTATGAAGCATATCTTTGTGCCCTGGGAGATGGTTAAGAAGTTTTTTATTACAGGATTTCCGATACTTGTGAATGAGGGATTATGGTCTATGGGTGTGGCAATGCTTGCTCAGGCTTATTCCGTGAGAGGACTGAATGTGGTCGCAGGGTATAACATTTCCAGCACCATAAATAATATATTCAATATTGTATTTATAGCTATGGGTGATGCGGTTGCAATAATCATAGGACAGTATCTTGGCGCGGGAGATATGAAAAAGGCGAGGGATGCGGATAATAAGATTATCGCCTTTGCTGTGCTGAGTGCCTGTTTCTTTGGAGTCATAATGTTTGTAGCGGCTCCTCTGTTTCCTGAGATTTATAATACAAATTCCACTGCCAGACTTATTGCGACTCATTTTATAATGGTGCAGGGGCTTATCATGCCTAAGGATGCATTTCTTCATACAACGTATTTTACTATCAGGGCAGGGGGTAAAACTATTGTAACCTTTTTGTTTGACAGTGTGTTTATGCTTGTTGTGAGTGTTCCACTGGCGTATTTTCTAAGTATATATACAAGTCTTGGTATAGCAACGGTATTCCTTCTGGTGCATACAGCGGATCTGATTAAATGCGTAATAGGCTTCCTGCTTGTTTATAAGGGAGTCTGGCTCAAGAATATAGTTGTTTAGATAAAAAAGAAACCATTTATGATTGAAAGGAAGAGCTGATGAGATATCCGGAATTTTTAAAACCGGGCGGTACAATCGGATTTATAGCGCCGTCCTTTGGATGTGCCATAGAACCATATAGAACCAGATTTGAAAATGCGATAAAGATATTTCGTGATATGGGGTATGGCATCTGGCTGGGACCTAACTGCTATGCCAGCAGTGGGATAGGTATCAGCAATAAACCTTCTCTATGTGGAGAAGAGCTCAATTCGGCGATGGTCGATACTTATGAGGAGTATCAGAAGTCAGACTGCATCATAACCTGTGGTGGCGGTGAACTGATGTGTGAGGTTGTTCCCTTCATAGATTATGAGAAGATAAAGGAAAGCACTCCTAAATGGTATATGGGGTACTCGGACAATACGAATTATACATTTCTCAGTGCGGTTCTGGCAGATACGGCTGCTGTATATGGACCCTGTGCGCCTGCCTTCGGCAGATATCCCTGGCATGAATCGATAAAGGATGCCTTAATGGTACTGACCGGTGAAAAAAAGTCATCGGAAGGATATAGTTTATGGGAGGCGGACGAAGGAGAGGAAGAGATAGATCCGCTTGCTCCATATAATGTTACGGAGAAAAGCAATTATTTCTATTATATTCCTGATACAGGTCTGATCAGTGGAGATGATCCGGTCGAGCTGAAGCTCAGTGGCAGACTTCTGGGTGGATGTCTGGATATTCTGGACCTGCTGGTTGGAACTAAGTATGACAGGGTGGGAGATTTTATAGATAAGTATGAGAAGGATGGTATCATATGGTTTATAGAAAGCTGCGATCTGGATATGCTTTCCATGAGAAGAGCTTTGTGGCAGCTTAGAGAAGCCGGATGGTTCAGAAATGCCAGAGGATTTCTGATAGGAAGACCAAGACGTTTTGGTGAGGAGGTCTTCGGTGTTGACCAGTATAAAGCTGTAACTGACATAATAGGAGAGCTGGGAGTTCCTGTAATTATGGATCTGGATATAGGTCATCTGCCACCTATGATGCCAATCATATGTGGTAGTACGGCGGAGATTACAGCAACCGGTAACAATATAAAGATTGAATATACATATAAATAGGAGTCATTATGAAAGCTGTTTATCTGGAAGAGGGCGCTGTGAGTAAAGGAGATATATCTCTTGAACCCATTACTTCGCTTATAGAAACGACGGTTTATAAGAATACGACAGAGGAAGATAAATTTACGCATATAGGTGATGCGGAGGTCGTATTTACCAATAAAGTAATATTTGATGAGGAAACCTTCAGTCGCTGCCCCAATATCAGATACATCGGAGTCTGTGCAACCGGCTATAATGTCATAGACCTCGAAGCGGCTGCGAGACATCATGTCACAGTTACAAATGTACCTGCGTACAGTACAGAATCGGTGGCTCAGCTTACCTGGGGCTTCATACTTGAGACTGCCTGTCATATAGCATTGCATAACGAAAGTGTTCACAGGGGCGAATGGATTCAGTCTGAAACCTTCTGCTACTGGCTGGATAAGGTTATGGAGTTGTCCGGTAAGACTCTGGGAATAGTTGGCTATGGAAATATCGGAAGAAGAGTTGCAGAGATAGCGCTGGCATTTCATATGAATGTTCTGGTAAATACGGCACATCCGGAAAAATATCCGGTTTCCCCGGGCATTTCCTTTGTGGATAAGGAAGAGCTATGGAAGAAAAGTGATATCATTTCACTGCATGCGCCTATGACTGCTGATACAGAAAGGATAATCTGCAAAAAAAATATTTCACAAATGAGGGACGGAGTGATTATAATAAATGTATCCAGAGGTGGTCTTATAGATGAAAAAGATCTGGCTGATGCTCTGGCGGAAGGAAAGGTGGCTGCGGCGGCGGTCGATGTTGTAGCAACTGAGCCGATGGAAGCAGGAAGTCCGCTTCTTACAGCACCGAATATTACGATAACACCTCATATAGCCTGGGCGAGTATCGAAGCGAGAAAACGTCTGATAGATACTGTGGCATCAAATTATAAGGCATATATGAATGGGGAAAAGCTGAATGTGGTAGTGTAATGAAGGAGAACCACGAATGGGTATTCTGGAGTTTATTAATAAAGATATAAGGGCAGAGAATGAATCAAGACGAGTCATAGTAGCACTCAGAATTCTTTATGTCGTAGAACTCCTCGCCTTTATCATGGATATATCTCTGGTTGGAGTAGAGGCATTAAAGGTATTTCCATATCGTATCATATTACTTTTTATAGCCGGAATATGTCTCTTCATATTTACCTATCATTCCAACACTGTTACTTCACTGTTACTGTTTTTCTTATATCTGGTTATGTGGATATTGTCCATGATTCCCTGCTTTGGCTGGAGTGCCGGTATGCAGAATTATTTTATCATAATTCTCATGCTGTGCTTTTTTGCAACTCACAGCAGACCATTATATAAGTTTATCTATGCCGGAATAGTTCTACTGGTTCGTATCCTTACTATAGGAATATATGGTGGTATAAAGCCTGTAGTTACCATCAGCTCTTTTTCAGATAAATGTCTTCAGATCACAAATATTTCAGCGGTTTTTATTTCTATTATATTTATATCCTATGTATTCAGTCAGAAGGAAATAGAGGAAGAAAGTAAGCTGATAAAATATAATAACAAGCTGAAGAAGGAAGCCATAACTGATCAGCTAACAGGGCTTTATAATCGTCGTAAGGCGATGGAGGTTTTGAAGAAAATGGAGCTGAATCCCAGATATGCTTCTATTACCATGGCGATGGGTGATATAGATTTTTTCAAGAAGGTAAATGATACCTATGGCCATGAAACAGGAGATGAGGTACTTAAGTTTGTGGCAGATGCCATGCGTGATAACTGTTCGGAGAATACCATCATCTCAAGATGGGGCGGAGAGGAATTTCTTATAATCTTCCTTGGTTCTAATGGGGATGATTCCTTTGTAACAGTTGATACGATCAGACGTGTCATTCAGAAAAGTGATATAAAGGTAAAGGATGATACTATAAATGTGACTATGACCTTTGGAATGGCAGAGTATGATTTTAAGGATATAGAAGAAACAATCAGGGAGGCTGACGAAAAGCTTTATATTGGTAAGAATAACGGAAGAAACCAGGTGGTGTACTAGACCGCCTGGTTTTTTTAAACATACTTACAGGGTAGAGGAATGGATAATGTATGTATAAAGTATTTATAAAGTATGGGTAAAGTAGGTATAGTATGTAAAGTATGTATAATCTGTATAATCTGTACGTTTATTCAAGGTTGAAATATATATGTATGATCCTGTAGTTATCTACACCACTTTCGGATATGGCATAATTACTGATCCCGTCATAATTAAATATGAAGGACATGGTTTCTTCTGATAAATCGGCTCTTGTCACGGCACATTCCAGAGGTTCTCTGCTGCCGCTTTCCAGATACTGTCCCACATAATCCCTGAAGCTCTCATCATTTCTGAAGTAGATACCATTTTTCTCATAATAATTACTAACAGTAGAAGAACAGAAGTTAGTTTCTTTGTTGTCCCATTCGTGATTTCTTCTGAGTATGGCATCATCTACATTGAAGTAGGTATGGCAGAGCTGAGGCTCATCACCTGTAGGATCATCCCAGGTAGTATCGAGATTATACCACAGACCATCTATTTTTACCTGATTCCACATATGACCATCTACTACTCTGCCGTCAGAGGTCATAAGTACACTTTCGCTTCCGCTTCCGTCAGGATTTGAAGTGTCGGCTGCATTACTGTCATTTGCTTCTCCGGATACTAAGGTAGCTTCTATCCCGCAGCATCTGAGCAGAAGAGCAGTAGCCTTTGAATATCCTTCGCATACGGCTTTATGTTCAACCAGTGCTCCGTATGCCTCAAATTCTGTCATATCATCTGTAAGCTGGGAAGAATAGTCGCAGTTATTGATAATATAGTCATGGATTGCCAGCTCTTTTTCATACTCACTCATGCCGGAGGTGATATTCTGATCTATAAAGTTCTGACAAACCTCTTTCATTTTAAGTGCTTTATCTCTGTCGTTCGGTATGCTTTTTTCTTCAACTATAGCTTCATATACATAGTAGTCATCATTTTTTATAAAGCTGAAATTGACTCCCGCATAATCATCCTGTACAGAATAATCGTCATCATCGTTTCTGGAGGAGGCTATGGAATAGGTAAGCTGGGTAACTCTGCCAAGCATCGGATCTATATTTTTCGCCATTTCCATTAAGGAGTCCTGATCATATTTTGTGGGTACACGCATATAAACGTTGTCATCTTCATTTAGTATTATGGCTTCGGTAAGTCTTTCCATAATCTGTTCTTCGTTATATACAGTATCCCTTGCAAGCTTTTCTTCTACAGCCTGCCTTTCCAGTTCATATTCCATTTCCTGTTCTTGCTGCTTGCGGTGTCCTGTGAAGGCTATAAAGGATAAAATGGCGAGGAAACCGAAAAAACAAATAACAGAAGCTATTTTCTTACCATTCATTAATTGTACTCCCGAAATAATATGATGTGGATGTCAAAAGTACCATTTGACACTATATGACATATGGATTGCTGCGCAGGGGCGTTTCCACTGCGTCAGCTTATTAATTACGTCGTAATCAATTTTGATTATACAATATAGCTGAACTTTTTTGAAGTGGCTGGTGTACTGGCACTTTACGGTGCTGCGAAAATTGGATAGAATAGAAAACTGAAAGTATAGTAGGCAGAAAATATAGCAAGCTGAAAATATAGTAGGCTGAAAATACAGTAGGTTGAAAATATAGCAAGCTGAAAATACAGTAGGCTGAAAATATAGCAGGCTGAAAATTTAGTAAGGCGAAATTAAAGTAAGATAAAAATATAGTAAGGCAGGATAAGGTGGCAGTTATGTCAGATGCATTTGAAAACAGCAGAAGGTTTTATGTAAACCAAGTATCAAAAATGATACATGATAAATTCGGACAGTACGAGGACAGAATAGCAGTAGGTATAGCCGGTGAAGGCTCTGACTGCTTCGGGTATGATGATTTCATGTCCAGAGATCATGATTTCGGAACCGGAGTCTGTCTCTGGATCACGGATGAGGATAAGGAATTATTTGGAAATGACCTGAAGAGAGAATATGATGAACTGGCGAAGAAACAGCCGGGCAATAATCTTACCAGACGTCTAAGTGACAGGCGTGGTGTCATGACTATTCATGATTTTTATTCCAATATACTTGGTATTGATTGTAATACCGGAGATTGCATGCTTACCGAAAGAGACTGGCGTACCCTTGACTATACTTGTCTTGCAACTGCTGTTAATGGAGATGTATTCAGGGATGATCTGGGACAGTTCAGTGCATTTAGAAGGCTTCTTCTTGATTATTATCCTGACAGTGTATGGAAGACGCATATCATTAATGAGCTTCACAGGTTTTCCGCAGCTCTTCAGGTAAACTATGCGAGATGTATGACAAGGGGGGATATAGTTGCGGCAAGACTTTGTCATACGCAGGGACTCGAAGCTGCTATGGAGTTATATTTTCTTATGAACAGAGTTTATGCACCATATTACAAATGGACCTTCAGGAGACTGGAGGAACTGGATATGATAGCTTCTGGCAGATATGCTGCACTAATAAAAGAACTTGCGGCCGCAGATATGGATATCAGCTGCTGGGAGGGAAGAGAGTATCGTCCGAATATTCTCAATATGGATGATAAGATAGTGATGCTTACTGAAAGGATTGCAGGATGTATAGTGGCATATCTGCGTAAGCTGGGCTTTACGGACAGTCAGGATCCATATCTTGAAAAATATGTTGATGAGATAATTAAAAGCTTATAGGGCAGATTTCAGATATACAGATCAGAAGTCCGGTTCATCCTCTAAAAATGGTACTGCATGAACAGAAGGTGGCGCTTCTAATGTATCTGACGCTTCTGATTTATCTGACGCTTCTGATGTATCTGACGCTGGAGGGTCAACGCAGATATTAATAATCTTCCCGTGTACGTCTATCATTCCTGCTTTTTGTAATCTTCTGAGTTCTTTGGATAGAGTGGTTCTATCCATGCCAAGCTGCGTTGCCAGATCTTCTCTGTTACAGGAAAGGGTAATCTGTTTACTGTTTGTTAGTATTGAATTAATACTAAGGAAAAGCAGGACTTTGCCTTGTACAGTGCCCGGAGTCTGGTATAATAGCTTTGTTTTTAGAGCCTCTGTATTCTTGAGGGATATGTGGAGTATATTGGCAAGAAGCTGATTGATCCAATGACGGTTTCCGGTTTTGCATTTGAATAGTTTATCCATATTAATGTACAGTATATTACTGGGGGATGTAGTGATGTGTTCTGTCAGCGAAGACTGAAAAAAGAAATCCCCGGCACCTGTAATCTCCAAATAGGTGCGGTTTCCCCAGCAGTCGGTAAATATTTCCTGTACACCTCCTGTCAGGACTATGCCTATTATATGTTCTATATTTATATATGATCTTATTATTACATTTCTCCTGTATTTTCTTGTTTTCATTTCCAGATATGTGATGGCGGATTCTAATTCGCTTGTACTGAGTTTCTCAAATATTCTTAAATTCTTCAGAGTGTTTATATCCATACTCATTTTTCTTTGATTCCTCCGGAATAGACAAAATGATTTTCGTGCAAACCGCTTTTCCTGCTTTCTTTATCTCATCAGCTAAAAAGCCTTGATGTAGCTCGCTGCGTCTATGGTTTAGCTAATAATCCAAGAAAACATTCTACGCAGAATGTACAGCTAATTAAGAAACAGTGTACTGGATTATGAGAGAAAGAGGTATAGTCGGAATGACGACTGTATTATAAAAAATTCTGTCGGCGGGTACTTTTACATAAAATGACAGGAAAATTTTTTAAGTGGTGTCCCGATAACAACCCACCACATGAATTATTATTTATATACAGACTTACGTAAGGGATTTATATATGCCGATGCTATAAGTGGTTCAGCAGGTATTTATAATCTTCAAAGCTGATTAAAAATATTTCATAATTAGGAAAGGGTTGTGTTATTATGGAGAAGAAAACTGAAAGAGACGAAAAGATGTTATCTATTGCAGCGCTGGTTATTATAGCTGCATTTGCTATGCCTGCTGTTGGAGCGTATTTAATATGCAGGAAGAATTCTAATGTTCTTACCAGAGTTATAGGTATGGCATTACTTGTTATAGGTGTCGTTGCAATGATGAAGAATGGGACTATATAAAGGATTGTTTAAATGATAAAGGTTGATCTTGTTACGGGATTTCTGGGAGCCGGAAAGACTACATTTATAAAGGAATATGCTGCGAAGCTGGTGGAACGTGGAGAACGTGTAGCGATTATAGTTAATGATTATGGGGCTATAAATGTGGACCGTCTTCTGCTGGAAGAAACACTTGGTGAGATGTGTCACCTGGAAATGGTAATAGGTGGCGACGCTGACTGTACCAGAAGACGCCTTAAAACTAAGCTTATAGCAGTCGGAATGGACAGATATACGCGGGTTATCGTTGAACCCTCCGGGGTGTTCGAAGTAGATGATTTCTTCGATATGCTTTATGAAGAACCACTTGAAAGATGGTATGAGATAGGCTCGGTTATAACTCTTGTAGAGGCGGGGATAGAACGTGATCTGTCGGAGGAAGGGAGGTATCTTCTGGCTTCACAGATTTCAAAGGCAGGGATTGTTGTCCTTAGTAAGCTGGGGGAAGATATTTCGGAACAGAAGCAGATTTATGTAAACCAAATGCTGGATTATATAAATGACAGTCTCTTGTTATATAAATGTACCAGATCAGTCAAAGATTTGTACGTATGGGAGCGTAACCATATTACGAAAGAGGATATAGAGCATATCCAAAGTGCAGGCTACAGAAGTGGGGAGATGGTGAAGTTTCCGGTATCTGAAGAGGGTGGCTTTTCGAGTTTGTTTTTCTTCCATCTGAAGACGGATATTGATCAAATAGAAGACAGAATCAAAAGTATATTTATGGATGAACAGTGCGGAAATGTTATCAGGATTAAAGGCTTTATACAGAATACTGCTGGAAAATGGTTTGAAATCAATGCAACCCGCAGAAATAATAATATGAGCCAGATAACAATAGGACAGGATCTTTTCATAGTGATAGGGGAGGGACTAGATAGAGACAGGATAGAAAGACTTCTTACCTGCTGAGGTGTCAGTGCAGGCAATATGACATTATGAAAAATGTAGATTTTTTGTTCTTTATTTCAGGATTTCAAATTTGCCATATCATATCGTTTATAGTATAATTCATATGTGTGTGATGTTTGTGGGGAATGTCACATTATTTGCTTTATGGGGTGACAATATGACTATGGCTACAGGAAATCTTTACTTTGATAAATATTCTCCGGTTGGGGATATAGTTGTTATAGCTGTATGCTCAGTTATACTTGTTCTTGTCTTAACGTCTTTTATAAAGAAGAGCAAGAGCTTCGGTCTTTTTATGAATATGGTGATATATATTGTTCTGGCTGCTGTGTCAGATATCATATATCATAATGCTTTCAATCATATAACTGATTCTAATTATACAATCGTATATATATTTCGGATTCTATATCATATATTTCTTTTTTCAATTCTTTTGCTTTATGTAGTATATATTTTAGAAATTCAGCGGATAGAGATGTCCAGACGGTATAATTTTATGCTGATTTCTACTTTGCTTTACATAGCAGTGATAGTTTTGGATATCGTTATGACTGTAACCGGTTCAGGATTTCATATTAACAGTGACAGGACAGTAACTCAGGGCTCGAATATATTTCTCTGGGGATATCTTGCGTTTATGGTCGTCATTTTGTATCTGATGATTGCAAATAGAAATCGTATCTACAGGCAGGTAATGAATGGTTTCTACGGAACCATGTCAGTAGCATTTATCATACTGTATCTGGAGGGAAGAGCTGGACAGTCTTCATATACAGTCGCAACATTTCTGCTGCCTGTTCTGGCTATGCTGTATCTGATTCATTCTACGCCATATAATATTGAGATAGGAGCTATCAGCGCTATAGCACTCAGGGATACTATAAGCTATAACTACAATCGGAATATCGATTTCATATTTATGAGTATGCTGCTTCCTGATTTTGATGTTGAGGGAAAAAGCTTTTCCAAGGAACTGCAGGAGGTTATACGCAGATTCTCAAATGAGTTTTTCAAGGGAAGTATCTTATTTCAGGTTAGTAACGGTCATGTTGTGATGTTTGCAAGGAAGAAGAATAATCCTGATTATGAGAATAAGATCAATATGCTTATTAATGCATTTTACCCTGAATATGAAAAATTCCAATATGATTATAAGATAGTTGTTGGAGAATCTATCGAAGAGATAAGCAGGAAAAATGAATACATTAGCTTCATCAAAAATATTTACAGAAATATGGAGATGAATTCCTTTCATATGGTTAACTATGATGATGTGACTTCATTTAACAGATATGAATATATTCTTGAGGAGCTTGGCGATATTTACAGAAGGAGAGATCTGAGAGATTCGCGTGTTCTGGCTTACTGTCAGCCTGTTTATAACATTGCCGAAAAAAAATACGACACAGCCGAAGCACTTATGAGGCTTAAGCTTCCTGAAATTGGATTGGTTTATCCTGATCAGTTCATTCCGCTTGCTGAAGAAAATGGATATATTCATGTGCTTACAGAGATAATACTCCAGAAAAGCTGTGATGAGATAAGGCATCTTCTGAGTGAGGGATATGATGTTAAACGGATTTCAGTAAATGTTTCTGTGCTTGAGCTTAGAGATGAAGGCTTTACTGATGACATACACAGGATTATAGAAGCCAGTGGCATACCTGAGGATAAGATTGCGATAGAAATTACCGAATCTCAGAGTGAAAGCGACTTTATGCTTATGAAGGATAAGGTTGAAGAGCTTAAAGAAAAAGGAATCAAGTTCTATCTGGATGATTTTGGAACAGGATATTCCAATATGGAAAGGATTATGGAGGTTCCATTTGACATCATAAAGTTTGACCGTTCGCTCGTTCTTGCCAGTGATTCAAATGAAAAATCCGAGAGTATGGTAAGCAGTCTGGCAAATATGTTCAGTAAGCTTGAATATTCAGTTTTATATGAAGGTGTGGAAAATGATCTTGATGAGGAAAGGTGTATCAATATGCATGCCACATATCTTCAGGGATATAAGTATTCACGTCCGATACCGATAATAGAATTATCAAGATTTTTTACAAAAATAGTATAAATGGAGGATGATATGAGTAAATATATTATGGCTTTAGATGCCGGAACGACCAGTAACAGAGCAATATTATTTGATCATGACGGGAAGATAGTCTCAGTGGCTCAGCGTGAATTTACTCAGATTTATCCAAAGCCGGGCTGGGTGGAGCATGATGCAAATGAGATATGGTCAACTATGCTTGGAGTGGCTGTTGAGACTATGGCTAAGGCAGGAGTTTCAGCAGAGGATGTTGCAGGAATTGGCATCACAAATCAGCGTGAAACAACTATTGTCTGGGATAAAGAAACAGGAGAACCTGTTTATAATGCAATAGTATGGCAATGTCGTCGTACTTCTGAATATTGTGATTCGCTTAAGGAAAAAGGACTGGAGGATGTATTCAGAAAAAAGACAGGACTTGTAATTGATGCATATTTTTCAGCCACAAAGCTTCGCTGGATACTGGAAAATGTTGAAGGTGTAAGGGAGAGAGCTGAAAAGGGAGAACTTCTCTTTGGAACTGTTGATACCTGGCTTATATGGAAGCTTACTCATGGAAGGGTTCATGTTACAGACTATTCAAATGCTTCCAGAACAATGCTTTATAATATTAGTGAGCTTAAATGGGATGAGGATATACTAAAGGAACTTGATATTCCTGCGTGTATGCTGCCGGAGGTGAAGGACAGCAGTTCGGTATATGGGAAAGCCAGTAAGCATATTCTGGGACGTGAGATTCCTATAGCCGGTATAGCGGGAGATCAGCAGGCGGCACTTTTTGGACAGCAGTGCTGGGAGAAAGGAAATGCAAAGAATACATATGGTACAGGCTGTTTCCTTTTGATGAATACAGGCGATGCACCGGTATTTTCGGAAAATGGTCTGGTTACTACGCTTGCATGGGGAATAGACGGTAAGGTGGTTTATGCTCTTGAGGGTTCGGTATTTATAGCAGGAGCTTCTGTTCAGTGGCTGAGAGATGAGATGCGGCTGATAGACAGTGCTGAGGATTCGGAGTATATGGCTACAAAGGTTAAGGATTCTAATGGCTGCTATGTTGTTCCGGCATTTACCGGTCTTGGCGCTCCTTATTGGAATCAGTATGCAAGAGGTACTATAGTTGGTATAACCAGAGGGGTTAATAAATATCATATCATCAGGGCAACTCTTGAATCCATAGCTTATGAGACCAGTGATGTTCTTAGTGCTATGGAAAAGGATTCGGGTGTGAGACTAAGTGAACTTAAGGTTGATGGTGGAGCTTCTGCCAATAACTTCCTGATGCAGACACAGGCAGATATAATTGGAGCAACTGTTGTCAGACCTAGCTGTCTTGAAAGTACAGCTATGGGAGCGGCTTTCCTTGCCGGACTTGCTGTAGGTTACTGGAAATCAAGGGATGAACTTAGAACGGTTATAAGTATTGACAGAGTTTATAAGCCGGAGATAAGTGAAGAGGAAAGAAGTACCCGACTGTCAGGCTGGAAGAAGGCAGTATCAAGAAGCTTTGACTGGATATAAATATCAGATTAGTAGATTTATGACGAAGGATTTGATATTTATTTTGGAGAATGGATATAAATGGGTTTATTTAGTAAAAAAGATAAAGAGCTTGAGGCCATCATCAATCAGATAAGGGTGGATCTCAGTAATAATTATAAGGATAACGCAGTTGAGAATATAAAAAAGCTGGAGGCTCTTTTGAATGAAAAGATCTCCGGTGGAAAGCTAAAAGATAAAGCTGCTGCAGAATATACCGGACTGCTGGATCATTTTAAAAATGATGTGGCAAACTTTAAGCGTACATACTAATCTGATTGTGGCAATTTTTAAATATTTAAAGCAGCATCTCTTTGATTGAGGAGAGGTGCTGCTTTTTGATTATTCTATAGGTTTGTATTCAAGGCATTAATCTTAGGGAAGCTTATATTCAAGGTATTAATCTTGGGGAAGCTTATATTTAAGGTGTTAATTTTATAAAGGCCAATATTAAAAGCTCTGGTTCTCTGGAAGGTTGCCGCGTATTATCCAGTCGATTATTCTGCTGCAGGCGTTGGTATCTACATGTTCAAAATTATTATCTATATATTCAGTTACCTTTTCTTCCTCAAAATCATTATCTCTTATTGCATTTATCATATCATCAAAGGTTTCAACGATTTTGCCGGGTACATTCTTCCTGTAATCTCTGTGGAAGCCTCTCTCTTTTGTATAGGTATCTATATCAAAAGCATAGAAAAGCATGGGCTTATGCATTAAAGAGAATTCATATATGCTGGAAGAATAATCGGTTATTAAAAGATCGGTTATATAGAACAGGTCATTTATATTTGGATAAGAAGTCAGATCCAGCATACGATCTTTATACTTTTCCGGTATAGGAACCGGTTCTGTTACATAAGGATGCATTTTAAAAATAATAAATGAATCTGTGCTTTGACAGAGTTCATATAGCCGCTTTATATCCAGCATAGCATAGGGATAACTTGCATTTCTTTTGTTTTCGCCCCGATATGTAGGAGCAAAGAGGATTACCCTTGGTTTACATAACATTGGATAATCTTTGAATAATCTCTCTACAGTTTTCTTTCTGTATTCTTCATCCAGATATTCATCCAGTCTTGGCATTCCGGTAGGCAGTACGTCTTCATCATTTATACCCCATACTTCAGAGAAGAAATGTCTTATCTTCTTTGAACCGGCTATGCCATATTTGTATTGTCTGTGACCTGACTTTGGAGCAGGGCTGGCGGGCATACCAAATCTGCTGTACCCGGTGGATTTGAAGCCGGCGCCGGAATGCCATAATTGAGTGATTACTGCTCCCTTTATGGTAAGCCAGTCAGTGGTCTGACTGTGATCATCCAGAAATATGAAATCACTGGAAGCTATTTTTGAAAGACTCTTAATCCAGTGTAAAAGCGAATAGTGCTTTGTGGTGATGGCACGAAGAAGCTCATCCGGTTTATATCCTTCACGAATAAGAGCATTTTTAAAGGCAGCCATGTTAGAACCCATTTCCTCACTTTGATCGGACATTAGAAGAATACGCGGAGACTTCAGGCTATGCACGTCCGTAACATCGCGTCTATGAAGGAAAATGTATTCTATATTATATATAGATCTAAGAATAGCTTTGGCGAGATCATTTCTGGAACGTCTTATAAATGAGCCTATCCGCTTTGGAAGTCCAAGTCCGGGAAGGGTAATATCAGACGTTTTTATCTTGAAGCCGTTTTTATTGGTGAACTGAACTCTGTATGCACGTTCACTATGATAATAAACAAACTGACGGTTTAGGGATTGAACGTGTTCTAAGGAACAGTTTTCGAGATATAGTTCTTTATTATAATGAAAACATTTATCAGGATTAATGTCCTTATTATGAAAACAGTTATCTGAGGAGCTTATACTCAGATTAGTATTATCCGGAGAGCTATTATTATTATTATTTAAGCCTTCATCTTTTTTTATATATAGAAGATAGATATCCGGTGGAAGCATCTCTCTGTTGCCGGGATTAGTAATGTTAAGTCTGTATTCATCAGGCGCATCTCCCTTTTTAAGGATAAAACGTGAGTTCGTATGAATGCCCCTGATCATAACATCGCAATCCATAGGAACTGGTCTTATAAAAAAGCTTATCCATATTCTATCCCAGGTTATTCTATTAATAATAGGTTCACATGTCATAACAGTTACTCCACTTTAGGTTTCATCGAAAATGGAACTTTGGTTTCCCGACTGGTGACAATTATATCATTTGATTTATAGCTCAACAAGGTGGAGATTATATAATGAGTATGATATAATAGTCACCGATTGCGGAGCAAAGTTTTTTTAATGTTATTTTAATCTTTCTTAAAAGATGATTTAAAAAATTAAGGGTATTATTGGTCTTGTCAAAAGGAAATACACCAATCAAACAAAAGATTGGAAATCATTATTAAGAAAGAAAGAGGTAATAAAAATGGTAGAATTCGAGAAGGTTGAAAGATTAGTAGAGAAGGCAAATGTTTCTTATGAGGATGCTAAGGTAGCACTTGAGAATGCAAATGGAGATATGCTTGATGCTATGATAGCTCTTGAGAGAGCAGGAAAGACGAGAGGTCCACAGCAGTCATATTATTCAACTAGTGGTGCCGCAGAACAGTCACCTTACAGAGATGTTCCAACTGTTATTGAAGCAAATAAGCAGAGTGAGTCCAAGAGCTTTTTCAAGGATCTTGGAAGTGCAATCAAGAGAGGTTTTAGATATACTATAGATAATTCTGTATTAGTTACAAGAAATGGAAATGAGATAATCAAGCTTCCACTCTGGATCGCAATTATCGCAATGCTTGCAGCTTGGGAGCTTCTGCTTATCGTAATAGTTATATCGCTGTTCTTTGACTGCAGATATTCAATTATCGGAAAAAATAACGCAAAGGATGTTAATGGTATCATGAGTCAGGCATCTGATTTTGCCGGTAAGATAAAGAGAGATTTTTCTGAGAGCTTTGGTTCATCTGAGCCGGCAGGTACTCCTGAAGATAGCATTTACAGATCAGCACAGCCTCAGTCAGATGCGGCAACAGTAGTAGAGCCTGCAAATGATGATACATCAGATAATATAAACGAATAAGAACAGCCTTAGCATAAAGGCAGTAATACGTATGTCATAAGGTGACAAAAGATGCTATGAGATAAAAATCTTATTATAAAATACAGTTATCAACGGATAATAATTCAGGTCATGTGATCCCCGGATTACGTGACCTGAATAAAGCATTTTATGGAAATATCAGAACGACGTGACCTGAACAGACAGATTAAGTTTATATATTAAAAAGGAATATATTATGGGTGCTTATATCTTAGTAGTAGAGGATGAAGAAAAACTTGCCAGATTTGTGGAACTGGAATTAAAGCATGAAGGTTATAAGGTAGATAAAGTAATGGATGGGCGTTCTGCGCTGGAAATGGCGCAGGAAAAGGATTATGACTTGATACTGCTGGATATAATGCTTCCGGAGCTTAGTGGTATGGAGGTTCTCAGGAGACTGCATAAGGTTAAGCAGACTCCTGTGATCCTTCTTACTGCGCGTGATGCAGTCATGGATAAGGTTTCCGGACTTGATGCCGGAGCAATAGATTATATAACGAAACCATTTGCTATAGAAGAACTGCTTGCAAGAATAAGAGTTGCTCTGAAATATTATGAAAGGCTTTCAAGTATTTCATCAGATGATTCTGAACCGGGGGCACAGGATAATAAGTCGCATAATGGTAAAAGGGATGATGATCATTATGTCTGGAATGAACTTGTGATGGATGTTCCCAAGCATAGCGTAAGATATGCAGGGCATGAGATAGATCTGACAAATAGAGAATTTATAATGCTTAAGGTCCTCCTGGAAAATATGGACGTTGTTCTCTCTCGTGATACCTTGCTGGAAAAGGTTTGTGGCTATGATTATCTGGGAGAGACAAATGTTATAGATGTATATGTCAGATACCTGCGTTCAAAAATTGATGAGGTATTTGGCGTTAAAATGATTCAGACTGTTCGTGGCGTGGGGTATGTAATAAAGTCTGAGTAGGGATTTCAGTTATTCATATAAAAGTAGTGAAATGAATTTCTTATTACATGTAGCAGAATAGTATATGACAGAAAAGTATATGACAGAAAAGTATATGGCAGGGGAAACTCATATGGCATCAAATGGAAATGAACAAAAGAATATGTCATCAATAGCTTTAAAGCTTCATGGTCAGCTTGTCTGGACTAAAATGGGGCTTTTTTTTGCTGCCAACATAGCACTTTTTATCACTCTGTCTTTTATTTGGTTATATTCAATCGAGTACAGGCATTTTGGTGATGATCTTCCGGAAAGCATTATAAGTACCTTTGAAGGAGATACAAGCCGGTATTTCACAACCAGAGGAGAAGGATTTACCGAGCTTTCCTATGTTGTATCAAGCGGTGAGAATGTACAGATTAATGAAAATGTATTTAATCCATTTGTCGTGATATGCGTTTTAGTCGGCATTTCTATATTCTTTCAGTTTCTGAATATCGTTTTTTCATATTATGGTGAATACAGACGCATAAAGAAGATTCTCAATCCCATAAATGAAATGGCCATCCGAGCTGATGAAATGAGCAGGATATCCTTTGATGAGGCGAAGTTTCATACTATAGAAAATGCTATAGAACACATTTCGCCTGAACAGACTACCGAGCTGTCTCTTGGAGATTCTGATCTTCAGGGAATAGAGGCGGCTATGAATAATATGCTGAACCGTATGCATGATACATATCTTCAGCAGGCAAGATTTGTAAATGACGCATCTCATGAGCTTCGTACACCTATTTCAGTCATACAGGGTTATGCCAACATGCTTGATCGCTGGGGCAAAGAAGATGAGGAAATACTTGATGAGTCAATTACTGCAATTAAAAATGAATCAGATCACATGAATCATCTGGTTGAGCAGCTTCTCTTTCTTGCCAGGGGAGATGCGGGAAGGAATACCATGACATTTGAACCGGTCGTGCTGAATGATGTCATGAAGGAAATATATGAAGAGTCTCTTATGATCGATGAAAAACATGTATATAAATATAATGAAAATGCTTCAAATCTTACTATAAGTGCTGATGCTTCCATGATCAAGCAAGCGATGAGAATACTTGTAGATAATGCAGCAAAATATACTAAAGAAGGTGATGAGATAGTTCTCTCGGTTGGTATAGTCACTCAGCAGGGAATTGTCCAACAGGGAAAAGAAAACTTAGGTATGAATGAAAATGGTTTACATAACTATCCGTATATACAGGTTCAGGATACGGGAATAGGAATGGCAGAGGTGGATGTAAAGCATATGTTTGAAAGGTTCTACAGGGCAGATGATACCAGAAAGGTGCAGGGAACCGGACTTGGACTTTCAATAGCAAAATGGATAGTAGATAAGCATAATGGACATTTCGAGATTACTTCCAGAAAAGATATTGGTACAAGAATCAGGATAGTGTTTGGGACGGAGTAGATTTATTCTTATTGATAATTAAGAAAAAGAATAATTTATAGTAAAAACGAAAAAAAATCAAAAAAAACATTAAAAAACTTTATTTTCTTATTTACAAGCAGTTATTCATAGTATATAATTACGCTTTAGTTGGATAAAGTAAAAACAAAGGATGGTTTTTATGGAATCCTTAGAATGTTCGTATCAATAATGAGCAAATATTAAGAAAAGGAGAAAATGCTATGTCATACGTAGATGAGGTACTTGAGAAAGTAAAGAAAAGAGACGCAGATCAGCCTGAGTTTATTCAGGCAGTAACAGAGGTTCTTACAACTCTTAAGCCTGTTATCGAGAAGGATGAGGAGAAGTATCGTAAGCTCGCTATACTTGAGAGAATCACAGAGCCTGATCGTCAGATCATGTTCAGAGTCCCTTGGATAGATGATGAAGGAAATGTACAGGTTAACAGAGGTTTCCGTGTACAGTTCAACAATGCTATCGGACCTTACAAGGGAGGTCTCAGACTTCACCCATCAGTAAACCTTGGTATCATCAAGTTCCTTGGTTTCGAGCAGATTTTCAAG
>OCVV011353617.1_pt1 | contig 39332 bp, 38 predicted proteins | sample 1539721 | NCBI WGS metagenome assembly OCVV01 (sample SAMN02144230, study PRJEB22623) | gut metagenome | biome: sheep rumen | host: Ovis aries | place: New Zealand | reverse complement strand
CGGTTGATGATCATTAAGATTGCGGCCAGGGTCAAATATCAAGCTCGTTATTTTATATTCGAATGTGCGGGCAGCTGTGCCTGGAAACAGGAGATCGATCAGATCTTCTGGAGTATAAGGCACTTGGATCCGCAGCTGGAATAACAGCAGCTGTAAACGCAGCCCCAGGCTGTATAAGATTACATTGACAAGAACAAATACTGCATTTCAGCCGTTTGAAGGGATATTTTACCCTTTTTCAGGTATAGAAATAATGAGATTTTTGTTTTTGTCGATATAATGCAACATGAAGTTGGTCATGCGTGGTTTTATGATGCTGTTGGAAACAATGAGTACAACGAAGGGTGGATCGACGAAGGCATCGTCTCTTATTTGGCCAGTAAGGAATTGGTACTCAAAGAAATCGAGGCCTATAAAACTGAAGAGAAACATGGCTCGGACTGGACAGTAAAAGATCAGACCAGAGCTGTTAAAGAGTAAGATGATCTGATAGAAAAAAATCAATTGCAGACAATGGATCACTGTTATCTGAATACACCCTGGTATGAATGTCCTGAGAACTCCGATCCCGGTAATACAGAATATCTTTATACCCCTATATTCCTTCGTCATGCAAAAGAAATAATGGGGGAGGAAGGGGACGGTTCTTTGTCTCCTCGTCGGAGGAGACAAAGAACCGTCCCCTGTCTCCCGTCCCCTGTCTCCCCTGTGTTTGTGAGGAAATTATCCTAAGATTTTCTTCAGGTCTTCTTCCGGGGTGCTGATCGGAGCAATGTTGTAGTTCTCAACCAGATAATTCAGCACATTCGGGGAAATGAACGCCGGAAGGGAAGGGCCGAGGCGGATGTTCTTAATGCCAAGATACAGGAGTGTCAGAAGGATACATACGGCTTTCTGCTCATACCAGGATAGAATCATGGAAAGCGGGAGATCGTTGACACCGCATCCAAAGGCCTCTGCCAGAGCGACAGCGACACGGATCGCACTGTATGCGTCGTTGCACTGACCCATATCCATGATGCGGGGCAGTCCGCCGATTGTACCGATGTCCAGATCATTGAAGCGGTACTTTCCGCACGCCAGGGTCAGGATAACCGTGTCTGAGGGAGTCTGCTTGACGAATTCGGTGTAATAGTTCCTTCCGGGCTTTGCACCGTCGCAGCCTCCGACCAGGAAGAAGTGACGGATCGCACCGCTCTTTACAGCGTTGATGACCGTGTCTGCAAGGCCGAGAACGGCGCTGTGGCTGAATCCTGTGGTGACAGTGGTGCCTCCATTGATTCCGGTGAACTGCGTGTCTTCGGCAAACCCACCCAGTTCGAGCGCTTTCTCGATGACCGGAGTGAAGTCCTTGTCCTCTCCGATATGTATGATCTCAGGATAGGAAACGACCTCTGTAGTAAACACGCGGTCTTTATAGCTGGCTTTGGGAGGCATCAGGCAGTTGGTAGTGAACAGAATCGGTGCCGGAAGATTGGCAAATTCCTTCTGCTGGTTCTGCCAGGCGGTACCCAAATTGCCCTTCAGATGAGGATACTTCCTGAGCTCCGGATAAGCATGTGCGGGAAGCATTTCACCGTGGGTGTAGATATTGATCCCTTTGCCCTTTGTCTGCTCAAGCAGCTGTTTCAGGTCATAGAGATCGTGTCCGGTGATTACGATAAACGGTCCTTTTTCCACCATCAGCGGTACTGTCGTCGGAGTGGGGCTGCCATAGGTCCCGGTATTGGCTTTGTCAAGCATCTCCATGCACTTGTAGTTGACCTCGCCGACTTCCAGAACGATTGGCAGCAATTCATCCATGCCCCAGTCCTCGCCGATGGCAAAGAGGGCCCTGGCAATAAATTCATCCACAGACCTGTCAGTATATCCAAGGACTCCGGCGTGATAAGCATAGGCTGCCATACCCCGGATGCCAAACAGAATCAGTGATTTCAGGCTGCGGATGTCTTCGTCGGCATCCCATACTTTTGACATGTCGTAGTCATCATTCCTGCCGCAGGGAGCTCCGCAATCAGAGCAATCGGGAATGAGCTTTTCTTTTTCTGCGTGTACCTCATCGATCAGCGCTTTGATAGTCACTTCATTGAAGTTCACATTGGTGATGGTCGTAAACAGGCCTTTGACGAGCAGCTTATAGGTATTCTCAGTCGGCTGAGTGTTACCGTCTGTCGCACGTGCAAGGCCGACCAGAGCTCCGGTCAGCTGATCCTGCAGTCCTGCAATCTCTGCTTTCTTACCGCATACTCCGGCAGCTCCTGTACATCCTTTGCAGCCTGCTGTCTGCTCACACTGGAAACAAAACATCTGTGCCTTCATTATCTGCACCTCCTGCCTTATTAATCTAAGATTCGTCCGTCCCGGCTGATTGTTACGACCTGCCAGGGAATGAATTTCCCGCTTGCCTTGAGAGCGTTCTCTGCCGCCCTTTGCAGTCCGCCGCAGCAGGGCACTTCCATCCGCACGATCGTCACGCTCTTGATCCTGTTGTCCCGGATGATCGCAGCCAGCTTCCCTGTATAATCCACATCATCCAGTTTGGGGCAGCCGATGATTGTGACCTTGCCTTTCATGAATTCCTCATGCATATTGGCATAGGCATAGGCTGTACAGTCCGCCGCGATCAGCAGCTTTGCCCCATCAAAGAAGGGAGCCTGTGTCGGGATCAGCTTGATCTGGCAGGGCCACTGGTTCAGACGCGAGACAGGATGGAATCCCGAAGCGGGGGCATCTGGCTGAGCAGCTTCTTCTTGCCGCTTGAACTGCATCATACGGGAGCCGGGGCAGCCGGCTGTTGCAGTTTTCTGATGTGCTGCCTTTACTGCAGCCTCGTCATAAGCCGGAGCCTCGCGCTCTTCGAAAGTGATCGCACCGGTAGGACATCCCGGCAGGCAGTCACCAAAGCCGTCGCAGAAGTTTTCCCGGACCAGTTTCGCTTTTCCGTCTATCATATCTATTGCACCCTCATGGCAGGCTTTGGCGCACAGTCCGCACCCGTTGCACTTTTCTTCATCGATCTTTATAATTTTTCGGATCATTTGTGAGCTCCTCCTTTGGCTTTCCTGGCTTCATGCATTCTCGCATGCATTCTTGATTCATGGTTCTGTTGATTCTTTATTTTAATGATAATATAATGAATCAAACGATTCGGTTGTATTTACAACGGAAAGGCTTTTTTATGAAAGAATTTGTTCCTGTGCTCAAGAGGACAAAGCTGTTTTCCGGTGTAGGAGAGGATGAGATCACCGCCATGCTTTCCTGCCTCGGAGCAAGACTTCGCACATTCAAAAAGGGGGAATATGTGTTGCGGCAAGGTGAGCGTCTGGAAGATATTCTTGTCCTTGCTAAAGGCAGTCTCCACATCCAGAGAGATGATTACTGGGGAAAACGGAGTATTCTCGGACACATCGGAATCGGAGAAGTATTCGGTGAAGCATATATAGCGCCGGAAAGCGGAACGCTCCTGAATGATGTCGTTGCCCTGGAAGACAGTTCGGTATTTTTCTTTGACGTGAAGCGCGTTATTACGACTTGTTCCTCTGCATGCCGTTTTCATACGCTGGTCGTTCAGAATCTCTTCTTCGCGATCTCCGAAAAGAACAGGGGCCTGGTACAAAAGCTGGATTATATGTCAAGGCGCACAACCAGAGAAAAACTGATCTCTTATCTTTCCGAAGAGGCAAAGAAACAGAACAGTCCTTCCATCACGATTCCCTTTAACCGGCAGCAGCTTGCAGATTATCTGTCTGTCGACAGGAGCGCAATGTCCAATGAGCTCTGTAAAATGCGGGACGATGGTCTGCTGGAGTTTGAGAAAAACCACTTTAAGCTGCGATAAAGCCGATCGCCGGGAGTTCCTTTAAATCTTTAGAGGAGAATTGTCTTCATGTTCTCCGGCATGGAATGAAACAAAGAACCGTAAAGAACTAAATCCGGGAATACCTTCGGTGGATATAAAGTTTTACAGCTATGAAAAAAATTAGAGCCTCTGAGCCGATGTGCGGCTCAGAGGCTCTAAAAGCGTCAAGGCTTGTGACTCGATGAAATCATTAATTGTTCACGATAACTTTATTGACTTCCCAGACACCATTCTTTAATACATATACCCAATAGTCGGAACCATAGACCTTGGTGCCGGCTTTTTTCATTAGTATCGAGCCGTCTATTGTGTTGTAAATAGAGTATTCGGTCTCACCGTCCTTTTTTGCAAGAAGCATCAGACTGCTGTCCAGGGTATTAACAATCTCCTCCTTAATCTCCTGGTATTTCCCCTTTTTCAGCACAAAAATACTGTCCGGTTCTCCATCGTTGTGCCATCTGTAAAAAGGCAAATCTCCGCCGTTATCGTACTTGCCGAGCTCGGCGACGGTTCCATCAGGATAAAGAAGCAGACTATTGTCGTCTTTATTGCTGAGAAGAGTAAACCCGTAAGGTTTCCACTTAACAGATGAGATTTTATCTGCAGCATCTGCATAGATTTTTCCGTCAAAATCTATGACGGTATATTCCTGATCATCCTTTACGTTCACTGCCGACAGATACCCATTCGTTTCAGTGGGAGGGGCTTTGAACTTAATATCGGTGACGGGATCGCCGTTTCGGTTAACGACTACATAGCCGTCATCCTGGCGTATGGAAAAAAGTTCTCCTTCGCCGTAGATCTCAGACGGCATGAAATCCACTTCTGTGATCACCGTTCCGTCTGCAGCAGTAATGGCATATTTGTCGTTGTCCAGCCGTTCCTTGTTATAGACGCCTTGTATCTCAGAGAGATCTGCTTCGTCCCAGTTTTCGAAGTATTTTCCCTCTTTCAGATCATAATAATGGTCATATCCATCATAGTATTCTGACTGTTCTTCCGGCCAGGCAACCCAGCCGGAATACGTATAGAGAAATGCGTTTTCCTTATCAGTGGGTTCTGTTGCAACAGAAATCTTCAGATAGCGGTCAGTTCCTGTTACTGGATTGATGATAGCCGCTTCACAGGGAAGCACCACCGTGCCGTCTGCCTTTACGAGGCCGCAGGAATTCGGCCAGGTTTCAGCGTCGTATACCAGGAACAGTTCCATCGAGAAGGCTTCGACTTTTCCATAGCTTCGTCCCAGATTATTTTTTCCCATCTCGTCGAGCACATAGTAATTGCCTTGGGCATCTTTTGTGATTAAACCGGCAGGATAGACCTCGACACTTTCATAATCAAAGTTTGCTTCCTGGATTTCCCCGACTTTTTCCAGGGCAAGGGTCATGTCAACATCAGCGTAGACAGAAGTGCATAGGCTTGCGACAAAAAACAGTATCAGAAACGTGGAAATCCATATGTATCGAGTCTTTTTTAACTTTTCCATTTTGTTTGATACTCCTTTCAGTAATTTGCAGGCATTTAATGTGGAAAATGTGTTTATTTATTAATGATAAGAGTGAACTTTCCCCATTGTCAAGGACTATATAAAAAGTGAAAAAATCTCGATGGAAACCACGCAAAAACACCTCGAGTTCAGGTGGGACTGTATAGTAACGAAATCTCGCTTCATTATGTTCATTGTTCGAAATCAGCCAGTGATTTATAATGGAACAAGACTGGCGGATAATAGGATTTCCGGGTTCAGGTTTATCGAACAGCTGCGTTCCTCTGTCGGATTCAGTGTCAGAACACACGGATTTGTGCGCAGCCCTGTATATAGACAACTATGACCATCCAATCCATGAATGCGGCATTCAGTAGATAGACATGGTTTATTTGCGGTTAAATCTGGATGAAGTGAGTAAGGCGGAATGAATCAATAATGACATGGGAGTGTATAGGTGTGCGGGATGAAGTGGTTGATGGGCTGTGCATTCAAAGGCTTTTAGTGAATTAACAACGAAAGAGTTATATGAGATTCTGAAGGCAAGAACAGAAATCTTTGTTGTTGAGCAGAACTGTATGTATATACCCGATATGAGAAAGGCCTATCCTTCCGGGAGATGGTAAAAACTGTATCTCCCGAATGGCTATATAAACATTTTTCCCCTCTGCATGAGACGTCACTGAAAAATGTATGGGAAAAAGCAGTCTATATCTGCGGAAAAGAATTTGTTTAAACGTGAACCTGTTAGCGCCAGGCGATTCTAGTCATTCAATTTGTAACCGGAAAAAATACTATCTCCAGATGGAAACATCTGTATAGGGGATTATAGCTAAATCATCTTACTGCGCACAGGATTACGACGGGGCTGTTTTTTTCGAATGCCGGGAAAAGTAAGAAAACGCCTCTGAACCGATGTGTGGCTCAGAGGCGTTAAGGCTTTGTTGATGATTCTTGGATTATCCGGACAGCATTCCTAAATTATCCGGACAGCGTTCTTGTAACTCCCGGACAAGGTTCTTGAATCTCGCGGACACGATTCCTGAATTATCCGGACAAACTGGCATCTCGTAAGAGGCAGCCTTAGTATGTTTATAAAACATACTAAGGAGGTGCCATATGAGGTGTCTGGAACACATGAAAGTAATCGAAATCCTTCGGCTCAAAGAGATGAACCTGTTCACTTACCGTGACATTGCGGCGAGCGTAGACTGCTCTAAGACAACGGTGGGCGAGATCCTCTCGAGATGCAAAAAGCATGGCTTAACATATGCGGATGCTTCTCATATGACACAGGATCAGATCAATGAGATCATTTATCCGGAGTCCTTTGGCCCCCGGCAGGTCAAAGATGAGCCTGACTGGGAGGCGATCCACAAACGCCTTAGATCCAGTAAAAGAGTCAACCTGCAGTACATATGGGAAGAGGAATACCGCCCGGCGAATCCTGATGGATACAGTTACAGCCGGTTCTGCGCAAAATACGCTGTATGGAAGAAAGCGACTGGCAAGAAAGTCGTACTTCCGCAGGAACGCGAGCCAGGAAAAGAACTTTTCATCGACTGGATGGGCGATACTCTCGCATGTGTAATAGATTCAGAGACCAACACTGTACGGGAAGCCCATTTCTTTGTGACAACGATGGGTGACAGTTCGTATCCTTTTGTGGAGGCCTTTCCCGACGAAACTCAGGAAAACTGGATCCAGGGTCACCTGGACTCTCTTGCATGGTACGGCGGCGTTCCGAAGATCTTCGTCCCTGATAACTGCAAAACAGCCGTCAAACACACCAGCCTTTATAATCCTGAGCTGAATCACGCGTACCGGGATCTTGCACTGCACTATGGTGTTGCCGTGATCCCCGCCAGGATCTTAAAACCAAGAGACAAACCTGCTGTTGAGTCCGGAGTCGGCTGGCTCGAGACATGGCTCCTCGAATGGCTGTCAGGCAGGAAATATCACAGCTTTGCAGCACTCAATCAGGATATCCGGGAACGCGTCGCTGAACTGAGCATGAGGCCGTTCCAGCATCGTGATGGTTCCCGCAGCAGCAACTTCATAGCATTAGACAAGCCGGCGCTGCGGCCACTTCCAAAGGACACTTTTGAGTTTTTTGATACAAAACTCGTGTCCAGGGTCCCGAATAATTACCATGTGGAATGGAGATCCTTTTATTACTCGGTCCCACATATGTACTATGACCAACCGGTAACGATCCACGCCTATGCGAAAAGGATCGAGATCTTCCTGAGAAGTGGAGAGAGGATCGCAGTCCACCCAAGGCGTTTTACCGGTCGCAGGTATGTGACCATTACTGAGCACATGCCTCCTAATCACCAGGCGGTCGTTTCCATGCGCAGCTTCGACGGCAGATATTACCGTCAGAAGGCCGGTGGGATCGGCCAGTGCACTTACCGTTTCATCTGCGCGCTGCTTGAGGGCGCAGATTTTGAAGAACAGGCTTATAAATCATGCATGGCTGTGATCAATTTCAGCCGCAGATATGGCAATACCCGGGTGGAACAGGCCTGCCATAAAGCCCTTCTTCTCAATTCACCAACATACACGACGCTGAAAAATATCCTGAAGAACGGTCAGGATATGATCCCGGCGTCAGGCAGTTCCGATGCGGACATTCCAACTCCATACCATGAAAATCTCCGCACCGGAGAATGGAAGTAAAGGAGGTCCAAACGTGAACTACCAGACAAACGAACAGCTTTCCGAGCTCAGGCTCAATGCGATGAAAATGGAGTACCAGAGACAGGCAGAACTGCCGGCGATCAGTGAACTCACCTTTGATGAGCGCTTTTCCATGATCGTAACAGCACAGATCAATGCCAGGCGGGACGCAAAGATGAAGCGTCTTATCAGGGCCGCAGATCTGCGCGAACCGGGGGCAAGCCTCTCATCCATCGACTATGATCCGGTGAGGAATCTGTCCAGAAAAGAAGTCGCGGCTCTTTCCGACTGCGAATGGATCAGGCGGGGTAACAATCTTATCATCACCGGAGCTACAGGTGTGGGCAAGACATATCTGATGTCTGCTTTCGGCAGGGAGGCATGCACCAGAGGCTTCACAGTCAGGACATTCCGGGTATCAAGGATGCTGACGGACCTGAAGATCGGCTTTGGCGACGGCTCATACAACCAGATCATCGCCAGCCTGATCAAGACTGACCTTCTCATTCTTGATGACTTTGGCCTGAAGAGGTTCGATGTAGCTCTGGGGCAGGATTTCAAGGAGGTGATCGAGGAACGGAGCAGGGCTCACAGATCCACCGGGATCACCGCACAGCTTCCGGTTAAGGAATGGCCGTCGACATTCGATGATCTGACGATCGCTGACGGTGTCATGGACCGTATCGTTCCTAATGCATACCGTTTTAACCTGAAGGGGCCGTCCAGAAGGCCCTCTCTGGAGGCTGAGCATACCGCTCATACCAGATCAGATCCTTCAGCAAATACAGATGCCATTTGAACACGCAAGGGGATGGTCAATGTTAGCGGAGAATCATACGCGGCCCTGCGCGATGCGCACCCCCGCACCCCTCCCTGACTTCTCACTCAATAAAAGAGATTTATAAATGATCAATCAAAGATTGATGACAGCGCCTTAGCGGCGTGATATAGTAGCAAAAATATAGATGCCAGTTTGGCAGTCTGGGACAGGGCTTTTGTCCGCATGTTTCAGGAACGCTGTCCGCTTAATGCGAGAGCGTTGTCCGGATGTTGTAAGAACCTTGTCCCAGACTGACAAGAATCACCAGCTTTGTGTCTCAGAATACAACCGACAATCAGAAAGTAGAATATGTTTGGTCATGATTCGGGGTTACTACCATGATGATTATTTTCAGACTTTCCCATACTTTGCCGGCCCTTCTGCAGCCATCGGCATTTCCGGAGGTTTAATGCTATAGACTACAGGTGTCGGAACTGTGTCCATGTTGTCGGTCCACATCTCGCATTGGCTGATTACAGTGCTGATTGCCATATCATAGTCTTCCGGGGGATATTTATATTTCTTAAGCAGGCGTTTGACCATTTTTCGCATCGTGGCACGGGCTGTTTCCTTCTTTTGCCAGTCGATTGTACGGTTGCGGCGCAGCATTTCTGTCAGTTCTCGAGTAAGAGCAATCAACTCATTATTTTTATAGAAGTCTTGTATGTGCTCAGGTTTTGTAAGAGCATCATAGAAGGCCAGTTCCTCTTGTGTCAGGCCAAGCTTTTCTCCATTCTTATGTAGCTGTGTTATTTCTTCAGCTGCTTTCAGCAGTTCTTTTATGACTTCCTCATTTGTAATTAAGCCGTTATAGTAGGCATTCATGAGTTTTGTAATCTTTTCCGAGAATTTCTGTGACTGTACAACATTGGTCCTCTTATAAATAGATACCTGCTCAGCCATCAGCTTCTTCAATATTTCGACTGCGATGTTTTTCTCTTTCATCTTGGATATTTCATCCAGAACAGCCGGGTCAAAAAGATTGAAGTTCTCATTGACAGATTTACTATCAAACAGATTGATAACACCTTCACTCTGAATACTGGCTTTCAGAAGTTCATTAATCTGCGCATTGATTTCCTTCAGAGAAAGAATCTTTCCGCCTTTTCCTCCATAAGTAATCTTTATAACGGCAGATCTGACGGCCTCCATAAAGGCTGCTTCGTGTCGTTCCTGATCTGTCACCATACTGGAACAAAGGGAATGAGACTGTTTTAAAAGCAAAGCCTCTTTCAAAAACAAGTCCTTCCGTGTTGGTGCATGAGGATCCAGGACAAAGTTTACTCCACCCGTAACAGCTCTAGCCATTCCAAGAGGAGAGCCTCCGAAAAACGAGCTGTAATTATATACGTAGAGTAGATCTTTACATACCTGCAGTTTCTCTTTAAACTTCGGATAGGCAACTAAAGCTATGTTCATATCGCCGTATTGAGACTGATCTCGCTTAGTGTATTCTTTCATAGCTGCTTTCAGAGCAGAAGCGATACCTACATAGTCGACGATCAGGCCGCCTTCCTTGTCCTGGAAAACACGGTTGACACGAGCAATGGCCTGCATCAGGTTATAGCCGTGCATAGGCTTGTAGACGTACATGGTGGCGAGAGAGGGCACATCAAAGCCTGTCAGCCACATGTCAACGACAATGGCGATTTTCATCGGGTCATTGTTGTCTTTGAACTTACGTGCAAGTTCTTCTTTATGTGCTTTCGTCCCTATTACAGCCTTCCAGTCTTCCGGATCATTGTTTCCACCGGTCATAACAACTCCGACTTTTTCCTCCCACGTCGGACGGAGTTCCAGAATCTTCCGGTAGATTTTCATGGCGATTGGTCTTGAATATGCTACAATCATTGCCTTGCCGGTCAGTAGGTTCGCACGATATTTTTCATAGTGCTCTACAATATCTTCACAGAGGGATTGTATTGTAGATTCTGCTCCGAGAACACTTTCCATCTGGCCAAGCATCTTTTTGCTTTTTTCAATGGTTGCAGCATCTGTCTGCTGCTCAAGAACATCATATGTAGAATCAATCAGTGCCAGCGTTTTCTGATCCAGATTGAGATGAATCACACGGCTTTCATAATAGACCGGTCGGGTAGCTCCATCTTCAACAGACTGTGTCATATCATAGATATCGATATAATCTCCAAATACTTCCCGAGTATTACGGTCCTTTGCGGAAATTGGTGTTCCTGTAAATCCAATAAATGTTGCATTCGGTAGTGCTTCATGGATGATTAAGGCATTACCGACAACTATTCTGGCCTCTTTTTCGCCTTCTTCATTTTCGGATAAAACAATTCTCTCATCAAAACCATATTGACCACGATGCGCTTCATCGGCCATTACAACAATATTTCTGCGTTCTGACAAAGGACGCTCTCCACGTTCAAATTTGAACATTGTTGTAAAAATAATGCCGTTAGCGGCACGTCCGTCCAACAGAGATTTCAGATGATCTTTACTCTCTGCCTGAATAGGAACCTGTCGAAGAAAAGCACTGCAATGAGCAAATTGAGCATATAGCTGATCATCCAGATCAATGCGGTCTGTCATAACCACAATCGTCGGGCTATCCAGCGCTTCCTGGAGAAGATGTGCATAAAAGACCATTGATAAAGACTTTCCGCTGCCCTGGGTATGCCAAAACACTCCGCCTTTGCCGTCAGTCTTTGTTGCAATTTTGGCCTTTTTAATAGCTTTTTTTACAGCAAAATACTGATGATATCCAGCAAGAATCTTTATGTTTTGCTTGCCATCACTGGAAAAGAGGATGAAGTTCTTAATAATATCCAGAAGACGTTCCCTCTGGAACATGCCTTCATAAAATGTATCGAACGCTGCAAAGGCAGTATTCTCATAGTTGCCATCCTTGGTTTTCCATTCCATAAAACGGTCTAGTCCTGATGTTATAGTCCCGGCTTTATTTGTTGAGAGGTCACTAATTACACAGATGGCATTATAAAAGAACATCGACGGAATGTCCTGCATATAATTCCGAATCTGATTAAAGGCATTCTCAGCGCCTACTTCATCCTTGGATGGGCTTTTCAGCTCCATAAGGACAAGTGGAAGACCATTTATAAAAAGAATAATGTCGGGACGCCGGTTGTTACCGTTTTCCAAGAACGTGAACTGATTGACTACATAGAAGGTGTTAATGTTTGTCTTGTCATAATCTATCAGACGGACAATGGAAGATCGTTCTTCTCCTTTATTGAAGTATTTAACAGTGATACCGTTCTGTAGATAATCCATGAAAATCATGTTTTTCTGGATTAAACTGCCGGTATCAAAGTTCTTTAGCTTGGAAATTGCCTCATCTATCGCATCAAATGTCAGATTTTTGTTAATCCGAACCAGGCTGTCCCTGAGAACAGCATCAAGCAACGGGCTTGTATAATCTCGGACCATGTCAGGAGCGTAGATGTGTGTATATCCCATATGTTCAAATAATTCAATGACAGCCTGTTCAAAGGTATCTTCTGTAAACAAACTAGGCATTATCTACCTCCTGCATGTTATCGATGCGTTATATTTATTTTTGTGATTTAAACGAGAATTTACAGGAGCAAGCCAGGGCAATCTTCTCAAAAATGATTATCGAAGATGCAGACGAATCCTGGACTCCCGGTATTCTATCCGACATCGCCGTGGTCACTATGGGTCAGTCTCCCAAAGGCGATACCTATAATGAAGACGTTGTTGGAACTGTCTTTTTCCAAGGTCGAGCTGAATTTGGATTCAGATTCCCGACCCGCAGGCTCTCTACGACTGATCCGAAACGCATGGCGCAGGCAAATGATGCACTTATGAGTGTCAGGGCTCCTGTAGGTGATATGAATGTCGCCTACGAGGACTGCTGCATCGGACGTGGCCTTGCTGCAATTCGGTCCAAAGATAGTCATCAGTCCTTTGTACTGTATACCATGTTTAACCTTCGTGAAGAACTCGATGTTTTCAATGGTGAAGGCACTGTATTCGGCTCCATTAATCGAGATGCGTTAAACTCAATGCCCATTTTTCTTCCACCAAAGAGAGTCATGGATGAATTCGAGGAAATAGTAGCTCCAATGGATGTGGCTATTCGAAACAATTATGATGAGATTTGCCGCTTGGAAGCCATCCGAGACAGCCTGCTTCCAAAGCTAATGTCCGGTGAGCTTGATGTCTCTGGCATTGACCTCTAAGCTACTAAATTCTCGTTTACCTCCGTATTCTTTTCAATTTTGTCATCCAATGCAGATAGCACGGATGCAATCTGACGCTGTTCTTCTATGGTTTCGGGAACGGAAACTTCAATACCTCGCATCGTACTCCCGGATACTTCCTTAAAAGTTGTGCCGCTGCCGAGGTTTTCGATTTTATCCTTGTTGTACTTCAACAAGTAATACAGAAACATATAATCTGTATCCTCGTTCGGGACGACGCTCTTAAAGCCCTGATTCGTGCACACTTCCTGATTGGCAATTGCTATATATCCAATTGGCGCTCTTGATGAAAACAACACTGTATGAGCAGGCATAAGCTGTGTTGAACAGCTCTTTAGTCCCTGCTCTGTGATATTTCTCTCGCCGCGAGAGATGAAGCGGCCCGAAAAACCAGTTAAATCCTTTGGCGTAATCCATGAAATCGTACCGCCATCATAATTTTCAGTTTTCTTCGTTGAAGGTGTCGCACCACCTACAACCGTTCCTAAATCACCTATGGTACAAGTTTTCCAATTGCCCATCATGTAACCGTCCTAACCTATATATTTCCTATGAGCAGTTTTCACATTGCTCTGTTTGACCATTGCGTACTTCAAGGTCGTATCTATTCTCTGATGCCCAAGGAGCCGTTGAAGCTGCTCGATAGGCATTCCTTTATCAATGGCCATTGTCGCCAGCGTCCGCCGAAACTTATGCGGATGCACTTTCGGGATGTTCAGACGCTTGCCCATTTCACGGAGCCGATGCTCTATGCCGCCGATCTGTATCCGCTCATGCGGAGCCCGTAATGTAACGAAGAGAGCCGGATTATCATCCGTTCGGCTGTCAAGGTACTCCTGCAGATGCAACTTTGCTCTGGCGTCAAAGTAAACTATCCGTTCCTTGTCGCCCTTGCCAAACACCACACACTCCCGCTCCGAAAAATCAATATCGTCACGGTTCAGCAGAACCATCTCGCCAACACGCATCCCCGTTGATGCCAGCATATCGATCATTGCCAAGTCCCGCATTTCCTCGCAGTTATCGCGCATCTTCTCCAAGTCTTCATCAGAGTAGGTTTCCTTAATGCTACTTGCCGTTTTCACCTTATGAATCCTGCGCACGGGACTTTTAATGATATAGTCCTCATCCTCAAGCCAGGAAAAGAAACTGGAGAGGATACGGCGGATATTGTCAATGGTCACCCGGCTCGACTGATTCCTGCTCTGATACTCGGTTAGGTATGCCCGCAAGTCCTCCGTGAGGATATGTCGGACATTTTTACCAAGAGATAAAACCATCGCGTCTATCGTGGTCTGGTAATACTTCAGTGTCTTCTCCGAGCAGCCCTCGATCCGCTTTGCGGCTATGAACATTGCTATAAGATCATTGCTATCGTCCTCCTCTGGCTTTACTTCCGTGCCGGTTACTTCGTAGTGATAGAGTGCCTGCTCCAGCACCTGTCTCAGCTGTTTCAGCTGGGCGTTGTCGAGGTATGGCAGCATCTGTTGCATTACCTCCGTCATCAGTTCTTGTTTCATGTCGTTTCTCCTTCTATTGGTATTTCCAGAGAACGACATCAACGGCAGTTCCGTTGGTTTTCACTCCCGCCGTTGGTGAGAGTTAATCGCACTTAAACGAGAATTTAGTAGCTTAGATGTCCAAATCTGAGACATCCAGTTCGCCGGACATCAGTTGAGGCAATAGAGTGTCACGAAGCTGCTCCAATTTCATTATTTCCTGTTCGTTAGATTTGGTCATAGAGATAAGTGGTGTTATAAGCCCAAGGTATTCAAACATTGACTGATTACTAAGTACTGGTATTGGTAACGATTTTATAGTTCCAAGACTTAAGTTGGCCTGAACAGCTTGTTGGATTCGTTTCGTATAGTAGTCATTATGCCAGTTGCCTAAGAAGAAGCTATAGATGTATTCAGGAGTTACTTTGCTCACATCTGCTCGGATAATGGCAACAGCCTGGTTGGTATTAGCGGGCAGAACACTGTCATCAACGATGGCAAAACGTCCAAGCGAACCAGCAATGGTAAAGACAATATCTCCGGCTGAAATAATTGACCGCTTTAATAGATTATTTGTTTCGTCATCGATATGGGCAAATTTGTTTTTGTCAATCGAATGATTATCTTGTATGGACTCAGCTTTTATAAAGTTGATGCCCTCAGATACATATGGTTTACCAAGGGTTGTAGGTGTTGTGCCCTTTGTAACCACAGCGCAAAGATCAGCAAGTGGAACCTGAGTCATGGAATCCACTTCCGGATTATCAGTGAACCAGCGCTTAAAAATAGCACTTATTTGCTGAAGTAAATTCTCGTTTATCTGTTGATTTGTATCAATTTTATTTTGTATCCTTGAAAGTATGTTAGCGATTTTCTTTTGTATTAATAAATCAGGTAAGTTGAACTTATGATTTCTCATAGTTTTCAATGAAATATGTCTAATAGTTGATCCCGTCGACATTTTTCGAATGTATGCTTTAAATTGTGGACTCTGCAAGTAAAAAAAGATGTAATTCGTGTCTACCTCAGGTTTTAATTTTAAGTAACATGCTCCTTTTCCAAGAACCACTTTTTCTCCACGATATTTAGCCACATTTCCTATAGTTCCATCAATTGAATAAAGAACGGTGTTCTCGTCTAAATCTATCTTATATTTCAAGTACTCGCTATATGATGTTTTTTTGTCTGGATCCACATCGAGAATTCTCCCATTGACTATATTTTTTGCGTTTACAAAAATATAATCACCATTTGGATAAAATTTTGGTGCCGCATGTAGACCATCACTCAGTTCAACCGTTATATCCTTAAAAGATACTTCTTTATAATCTGCCATCACCATTTCAAATCCTATAAAATGCACTATGGCTATCTACTCACCATATCCGATTGCTTCAAGATTTTTCCTTATCTGTTTCTCTAAATCATGCGATTTGCTAAACAGGTCATATAGCTCAGAGGTAAGTCTTGTCATCTTCTCATCAAAAGGTTCACTATCTTCTTCCTGTTCTTCAATTCCGACATAGCGTCCCGGAGTTAAAATATAATCCTGTTTTGCGATATCTTCTATGGTTACAACAGCACAATACCCTTTCTTCTCTTCCAGAGTCCCATCTGTAAAACTCTTATAAGTATCAGCGATTTTTTTGATATCTTCTTCTGTTAGTTCGCGTAGCTTACGACTGACCATCGTTCCTTGCTTCCTTGCATCGATAAACAATGTCTTTCCAGACTGTTTCTTTTGTTTATTAAGGAACCACAAAGAGACAGGGATTTGTGTCGTATAGAAAAGCTGTGTCGGCATCGCTATGATGCATTCCACCAAATCCGCATTGATAATGTTTTTTCGGATCTCTCCTTCGCCTCCGGACTGTGAAGAAAGAGAACCATTTGCCAGTACCATACCAATCTTTCCTGCCGGAGCCAGGTGGTAAATCATATGCTGTAGCCAGGCAAAGTTCGCGTTGCCTGCCGGAGGCATGCCATACTGCCAGCGGACATCATCCTTTAATTTATCCGCACCCCAATCGGAAAGATTAAAGGGTGGATTTGCCATAATATAATCTGCCCGCATAGTAGGATGACGGTCATCAAGGAATGTATCAGCGGCATAAGAGCCTAGATCCGGTTCTATACCTCGGATAGCCAGATTCATCTGTGCCATCTTCCAGGTTGTAGGATTAGAGTCCTGACCGTAGATAGCGATATTATTAATATTACCGCTATGGCTCTCAACGAACCTTGCTGATTGGACAAACATACCCCCGCTTCCACAGCATGGGTCATATACTCGGCCTTTGAAGGGCTGCAGTACCTCGACAAGTGTGCGAACAACACACGAGGGCGTGAAGAATTCGCCACCACGCTTTCCTTCCTGCTCTGCAAACATCGAGAGACAGTACTCATAGGTTCGACCGAGAATATCTTTTTCGTCACCGTGCTCAATCATCTGCACATTGGTAAAAAGGTCTACAACATCTCCCAACCTGCGCTTGTCAAGCTCGGGACGGGCAAAGTTTTTCGGCAGAATATCCTTAAGACGCTTGTTTTCCTTTTCTATCGCACGCATTGCATCGTCAATCGCAACACCTATTTCCGGAGTATGTGCCTTTGCCGCGATTTCGCTCCAACGTGCACCTGCTGGGACGAAGAAAATACCTTCAGATGTATATTCATCGATATCCTCTTCAAATCCATCTCCTTCGTCAACCAGTTCCTGATATTTTGCTTCAAACCGGTCGGAAATGTATTTTAGAAAGATTAAGCCAAGCACGACATTTTTATATTCTGATGCGTCCATATTTCCGCGAAGTACACAAGCAGCATCCCAGATCTGTTTTTCAAATCCTATGTCTGCCGTTACTTTTTTTGCCATTAAACCAGCCCCCTTTGTATCAGTGATGATATAAACTATAGTATGATAGATATACTTCATTATTTTTCTTTTCTTGGTAATTATACAAATTCATCAATAATACTATAACATAAACCGCATACTTCTCCAATTTTATATTTGATGGTAATCAAGGGGATACTTTGGGGCAAATGACATTTCAATAGGGCTATTATTGAATTTATTAATGAGAAGTGGGGGTATAATTACTGTGATTTATGTTTATTGTGCATTGTAATTATATTTTCGTCATACTATTCTGATATGGACAATACTGCCTGCAGAAAAATATGATGGGGATTATCAAATTAGTGATATACTCGGGTTTGCGTATGGACCTGTCAATGCTGCTTTTATTGAGAAGTTATCTGTGTCGCAAAAGGGTACAATCAACAGTGACAGCATCAACCAGATTCTTTCCATACTTGGTCAGCTTATGAAGATTATCGAAAAAATCGATGACAGAAGTAAAAACATAGAGATTGTCCAGTATTATCTAAAAGATCAAATAACTGAAGAACTTGCAAATGTACTATATAATCAGGATGTAATGATCGCAATATTAAATGTCTTGAATAAGGAACCTTCATTGTACAATAAAGCAAGGAAACTAATCTTATCTGGCGTTGCAGTTACTGCAGATATTACAACATTAATAGCTGCTGCAAATCCTGATCTACCTAGAAGCATATGTGAAAACGCGGCTATTGTTCTTGAAAAACTAATTCAGATGATAGGGTAATGGGATAATCCGGAAAGGAAGCTGTGCCAGATCCTTATTCCTATTTGAAAAAACTGGTGACATAAATATATACAAGTTTGAAGAAATTGATTTGAATCGATCTGAAAACAACTGAACATAAATACAACCTTGCAATAGAAAGGCACATAAATGACACAAGAAACCATAGATCGGATCAGGCAATTCACTGAAGACCGCGACTGGGATCAGTTCCACACGCCTGCAAATCTTGCAAAATCCATTGCCATCGAGGCCTGCGAGCTTCTTGAGTGCTTCCAGTGGTCCGATACAGAGTATGACATTGGTCATGTCAGTGAAGAACTGGCAGATGTCCTCGTCTACTGCCGGAATATGCTCGATAAGCTCGGTCTGGATGAGGACGAGATTGTCAACCGCAAGATGGATCAGAACGAAGCAAAATACCCCGTGGAGAAGGCCCGGGGAAGTGCGGCAAAGTATGACAGCCTGTAACCGTTGCCTGCCGACGGATACCGGAGCCGTTACCGGTGTGTAAGTCAGAAAATTTACTGTAGAAAATACAATGAGCTCAATGGATAATAAGGGAAAGAAACAATGGTAGGAAAATACAAGGTGATCACCCTCTGCGGCAGCACGCGTTTCAAGGATGCCTTTATAGAGGCGCAGAAGAGACTGACCCTGGAGGGGAACATCGTGATCAGTGTAGGCCTGTTCGGGCATTCCGGCGACACGGAGGTCTGGGAGGGCATGTCCGAGGACACCCTGACAAAGACCAAGGAGATGCTGGATGACATGCACAAGCGGAAGATCGATATGGCCGACGAGATCTATGTGATCAACGTCGGCGGCTATATCGGATCCAGCACCCGGTCGGAGATTGAGTATGCCGAGGCGACTGGAAAGGCTGTCCGGTATCTGGAGCCGGCAGAGGCGTGAGAGTAAAGGGGTTTTTATTTAAGGGCTATTTTTTAAAGAGCAAAAGGTTCCGGAAGATTAACGGAACAAAGAGAACAAAAGCAATTTGATAATATGTCAAGAAAGAGGAGTAAGAGAATGAAGGATAGTAAGTTTTTTCCTGAAATTCACGGCAATTTTGGCTTTGGATGTATGAGGCTGCCCATGAAGGGCGAGACGGTCGATTATGATGAGTTCATCCGAATGGCAGATGCTTTCGTAAATGCTGGATTCAACTATTTTGATACGGCGCATGGCTATATCGGCGGGCAGTCCGAGACAGCCATTCGGGACTGTGTCTCAAAGAGGTATGATCGGAGCCAGTTCCTTTTGACCAATAAGCTTACCGATCCTTATTTTCAGAAAGAGGAAGACATCCGTCCCTTCTTTGAGCAGCAGCTTGCATGGTGCGGCGTTGAATATTTTGACTTCTATCTGATGCACGCACAGGACAAGAATAATTACAAAAAGTTCACTTCCTGCAGGGCTTATGAGACTGCTTGTGAGCTCAAGAAGGAAGGCCTGATCCGGCACCTGGGAATCTCCTTCCACGACAAGGCGGATGTTTTGGATATGATCCTGACGGAGCACCCGGAGGTTGAGATCGTACAGATTCAGTTCAACTATGCTGATTATGAGGACGCTTCCGTTGAGAGCCGCAAGGTCTATGAGGTGTGTGAGAAGCACGGAAAGCCGGTCATCGTCATGGAGCCGGTCAAGGGCGGAAGTCTTGTTAATCTTCCCGCGGACGCGGACAGGATTTTCCGGGACCTGAACGGCGGCAGCAATGCCAGCTATGCCATCCGCTTTGCGGCGAGCTTTCCCAATATGGCAATGGTTCTTTCCGGCATGAGCAATATGGAACAGATGGAGGACAATCTCAGTGCCATGAAGGACTTCAGGCCGCTTGACGAAACTGAAATGCAGGCGGTGAAAAATGTGTGTGATATTTTCAGAAGTCTGAATCTCGTTCCCTGCACATCCTGCCGGTATTGCATTGAGGAAAATGAATGTCCCAGGGGAATCCGCATTCCGGACATGTTTTCCTGCCTGAATGCATACGAGGCCTTCCATAACTGGAACACGAACTTCTACTATGAAAGCGTTATTACAGGCGACGGTCATGGAAAAGCATCCGAGTGCATTCAATGCGGCAAATGCGAGAAGGTATGCCCGCAGCATCTGCCGATCCGTGAACTCCTCAAGGACGTAGCAAAAACGTTCGAATCCTGAAAAACGGACAAGTTATGTGAGCAGCATGACTAGAGAGCAGTGGAATGACGGGTAAAAAGTGAGACGAGGTGATTATGGCATCGAGCAAAGCCTATCTGGATTTTATATTGGACCAGCTCTCCGGGCTGGATGAGATTTCCTATCGATCGATGATGGGAGAGTACATTATCTATTACAGGGGCAAGGTGATCGGCGGTATCTACGATGACCGTTTTCTGGTAAAACCGACAAAATCTGCCGCAGCTATGATGCCCGACGCAGATCTGGAGCTTCCCTATGAGGGAGCAAAGGTAATGCTGCTTGTGGATGACGTCGAAAACCGGGAGTTTTTGCGGGAACTGTTTGAGAACATGTATGATGAGCTGCCGGCCGTAAAAAAGAAGAAATGAGTTCTATGAATATCAAACTGTTTGCGCAGGCAGTCACCAGATTCCTGGCGTGATCTCCATCTGGCAGGGGGACAACACCTGCCTTGCGGCGGACGCCATCGTGAACGCGGCAAATTCTCAGATGCTTGGCTGTTTTGTGCCGATGCATACCTGCATCGACAACTGCATCCATACCTTTGCCGGCATTCAGCTTCGTGACGAGTGTAATCGTCATATGACCCGGCTGCGCGCCCGACATGGCAGCCGCTACGAGCAGCCGACTGCTGTTCCCATGCTGACGGAGGGTTATAATCTTCCGGCAAAGAAGGTCATTCACATCGTAGGACCCATCGTTTTAGACCGCCTGACTCCTGCGCTGGAGCAGGATCTCGCAAACTGTTATAGCAATACTCTCGATCTGTGTGCGGAGAATAACCTTCGTTCAGTTGCTTTCTGCTGTATCTCCACGGGCGTATTCCGCTTCCCGCCGCAGCGGGCGGCGCAGATCGCAGTGAAGACAGTAGGAGATTGGCTCGCGGAACACGAAGGAAGCATAGACCGTGTGATTTTCAATGTATTTTCCGATAAGGACAGGAATATTTATGAGGCTCTTTTCAAATAAACGAAAAGCTGATTATACGCAGACTTTGCAGAAGGGAATTTCCTACGTGCGCGGGCTTCGCGGCGGAATCACTGATGATACAGGCGGCCGTGAGGAGAATATACGGCGCCTAAAGGATGAGATCGAAACGGCTGATGCGATTGTGATCGGCGCGGGAGCCGGACTTTCCACGGCTGCGGGCTTCACCTACAGCGGAGAGCGGTTCGACCGGTACTTCTTTGATTTTAAAGAATACTTCGGGATGCCTGTCTCAACTACAACGAGGCTTATGCACCGGATGAAATCATAAACAGATCCATCTGCATCAACGGAGATATCCGGGAGATCCTGATGAAGATGTAAGCATCTTTCCGGAAAAGAAAAGTCTGCAGGCAGATGACTGATTGCATCTGTCTGCAGGCGGGGAGGGTCCTTTTGTTTCTGTCCCCCTGTTTCATGGCAACCGGGATCGCACTTTCTGAAACCGGGATCGCGTTTTCTTATGCGTGCTCTACGTTGTCGGTAACTTTGGTGGCTTTCCAGCCATCATCGTCCATAGCACCCTTGATCACGACAGTGACTTCGTCACCTTCCTGGATGGAATCCTTGACATGCATGTCGGCGGAACCGGTCTTGACGGTGATGCTGCAGCCCTGGTAGCGGATCTGCATTGTGTGTCCGTCGATGGAAGTGACTGTGCCGGTAATGGTCTCGGTTTTGTTGGCTTCTTCCTCAGCCTTCTTGCGGGCTTCCTCTTCCTCAGCTTTCTTGCGGGCTTCCTCTTCCTCAGCTTTCTTGCGGGCCTCTTCTTCCTCAGCCTTCTTGCGGGCCTCTTCTTCCTCAGCCTTCTTGCGGGCTTCCTCTTCCTCGGCCTTCTTGCGGGCCTCTTCTTCCTCAGCCTTCTTACGGGCTTCTTCCTCGGCAGCCTTCTTCTCAGCAGCTTCCTTCTCGGCCTGCTCCTTAGCGGCCTGCTCCTCGGCAGCCTTCTTCTCAGCGGCTTCCTTCTTGGCCTGCTCCTCGGCAGCCTTCTTCTCAGCAGCTTCCTTCTCAGCAGCTTCCTTCTCAGCCTTCTCTATAGCGGCCTGCTCCTCGGCAAATTTCTTCTCAGCGGCTGCTTTCTTAGCCTCCTCCTCGGCAGCCTTCTTCTCAGTGGCTTCCTTTTTTGCCTTTTCTTCAGCGGCTTTCTTCTCAGCGGCTTTCTTCTCAGCGGCTTTCTTCTCAGCGGCCTTCTTCTCAGCGGCCTTCTTCTCAGCGGCTTTCTTCTCAGCGGCTTTCTTCTCAGCAGCCTTCTTCTCAGCGGCCTTCTTCTCAGCGGCCTTCTTCTCGGCGGCTTCCTTCTCAGCCTTTTCCTTAGCGGCTTTCTCTGCAGCGGCCTTCTTCTCGGCGGCTTCCTTCTCAGCCTTTTCCTTAGCGGCTTTCTCTGCAGCGGCCTTCTTCTCGGCGGCTTCCTTTTCGGCCTTTTCACTGGCTGCCTTCTCATCAGCAGCCTTCTTCTCAGAGACAATCTTCTCAGCGGCTTCCTGTTCAGCCTTCTCTTCAGCCTCTTCCTTAACAGGTTCCTGTTCCGCGGGCTTCTGCTCAACAGCTTCGTTAGCGGCTGCTTCAGCAGTCTCTTCTGTGTCTTCGATCTCTTCGACGGAGATCTCTGTGGTCTGAGGTGCAGCTGCATTATTTGCAGGGTCTGTATCAGGTGTATGTCTAACGCTCATAGAAGCGGCACCGATGCCGATTCCTGCAGCGAGTGTGATTGCGAGCATGGAGATAACAACTATATTTTTCATAACTTTAATCCTCTTTCTTCTTTCCTTTTGTATGCTGCTGTCTTTCTTCAGCAATTTTTATTGTTTTTTCCCTTGTTTGTTTTGTACATGCGAAGTATAGCAGGCAAAATATCACACAAGTGTCACACAGAACACGGAAAATAAAAATTTAATTTCAGGAAAAAGATTTTGCAAGAAGACCGGGCCGAAAGTATAATTCCAATAGTAGAAAAACTAGTAGAAAAACTGTTCTCATCGAAAAAATCGAAGCCGGTGGGCAAATTGCAGTCGAATACTTATTGTGATCAGGGAAGGAATGTGTGAGGAGATGTGGAAGTGCCCCAAGTGCGGAAGATCTTTTAAGAATGAGAATCAAAGCCATTACTGCGGAAAGGCTCCGAAAACAGTCGATGAATACATTCTGGCCCAGGATGAGGAGATCAGGGACCGGCTCCAAAAAGTGCGGCAGGTCCTCGTCAGCAGGCTGCCGGATGCAGCGGAGAAGATATCCTGGTCAATGCCTACATATTGGAAAGGGCATAATATCATTCACTTTGCGGCGCAGAAAAAGCATATTGGACTGTACCCCGGACCGGAAGCAGTTGCCTTTTTTTCTGAAAAGCTGGATCACGCCGGTTTAAAATACAGTAAGGGTTCAATTCAGATTCCGTATTCTGACGAACTTCCTCTGGATTTGATCGCGGAGATTGCAGACTGGTGCAGGGAGACAGGCAATCATGCATGATGATTGAAGATAAGGCTGATCGATGCATCCGGGAGGGATTTTGAGGCAAAGGATTTAGAGGCAAAGGATTTTGAGGCAAAAGATTTTGAGACAAAGGATTTTGAGATAAGGAATTTCTAAACGGATCAGTTTCGGCGTTAATCAGATTTTTCATAGTTTTATTCATGGAGGAAGGAAATGATTAAGGTTTATTGTTACAGCAGATGCACGACTTGCAAAAAAGCTCTGAAATGGCTGGATGAAAAAGGCATTGCGCATGAAGTCATTGACATCAAGGCAGATCATCCCGACGAGGAGACGCTTCGAAATTACTATGCCGTTAGCGGTCTTCCGCTGAAGCGCTTTTTCAATACCAGCGGCATTCCTTATCGTGAAATGGGCCTTTCAAAAAAGCTGTCCGGGATGAGTGAGGATGAGCAGCTTGCACTTCTTGCGACGGATGGTATGCTGGTAAAGCGTCCCCTGGTAGTTGGTGACGGATTTGTTCTCACAGGCTTCAAAGAAGACGAATGGACGGCGAAGATGCTTTGAGTAATAACGCAGATGATGGGCAGGCTTTTGATAACTGATGAAGCGGGCAAAATTATACTGAGGATAGCAAAAGCATGAAAAGATCCCGCTGAGAGAGTGCTGCCGCCCTGCATAGGCTCTCCGGTATAAGAGGTAAATATGAACCAGCAAAATACAGTAAAACAGGCGTTTTTAAAGACACTGCCTGTAATGGCAGGCTATGTCGTTCTCGGAACGGGGTTCGGGATCCTGCTGCGGAATGCGGGATACGGAGTCCTGTGGGCATTTGCCATGAGCCTCCTGATTTATGCCGGATCCATGCAATATGTCGGTGTGAGTCTCCTCACGGGAGGAGCCTCGATCATCACCACGGCTATGACGACGTTTATGGTCAACGCCAGACATCTGTTTTACAGTATTTCCATGGTGGACCGATATAAGGATACAGGAAAATTCAAGCCCTACATGATTTTTGGCCTGACCGATGAGACCTATTCTCTGCTCTGCGACGGGAGCACGCCGGAGGGGGCGGATCCGAATCTCTACCGTTTTCTGGTGACTGCCTTCAACCAGAGCTATTGGGTGACCGGCAGTGTGCTGGGGAGCCTGCTGGGCACAGTCCTGCCTTTTTCAACGGCGGGAATTGAGTTCTCCATGACGGCACTGTTCATTGCTTCCTTTACCGGGCAGTGGCTGGCTGCGGACGATCATATCCCTGCATTGACGGGACTTCTGAGCACCCTCCTGTGTCTGGTGATCTTTGGACCCGGCCGTTTTCTGATCCCGGCCATGCTGCTGTTCACCCTGATCCTCACGCTGCTGCGCGGCAGAAGGGAGGCGGCATGAGAGAGGCTGTTCTGGTTGCGGTAATGGCTGTTGTGACCATTCTTCTGCGTTTTCTGCCCTTTCTGGTGATACGCAAAGAGACGCCGCCCTATATTTCATACCTGGGGAGAGTGCTCCCGCCGGCAATCATCGGCATGCTTGTGATCTACTGTCTGAAGGATGTAAATCCCGCAGTGTCACCTTTCGGTATTCCGGAGCTGATCTCGGCAGCCTGCGTCGTCGCATTGCAGGTATGGAGACGGAATTCTCTGGTCAGCATACTCGGCGGCACCGTTCTCTACATGGTTCTGGTCCAGCAGGTGTTTTAGCTGCGGGAACTGGAGCAGGATCAGTTTATCACCCGCAAACAGTACAGCACGATTCCCCCGACGGTTGAGTACTCCCTCGCGGAGAGAGGGCGGACGCTGATCCCGGCCCTGGAATCGGTCTACCGGTGGGCGGATGAGCAGATGAAAAAGTAAAAAAGGAAAAAATGCAGCGGAAGGCTTTGGACGGAAGACACGGCATACAATTTTTCAATTCAACAAGAGCGGAGAGGACATCTCCGTCTATCCCAACGGAAGCTATGAGGAACTGAAAGCCTATGTCAATAGACTTATGCAGGAATAAGGTTCCGGGGAATCCCGGCCGCCTGCAGAAGACCTGCACAGTAAGAGAAATTTGTAATAAATAGAAAGGAGGAGATTGATAATTGTGGCAGTAGATTTTGAACAGAAAGCAATCATGGATTCCTCTGATTTTGTGGTGCTGGCAGATTTTGTGCCGGGGATCATTCAGGAGATCCGGTATTATTCGACCTATAATTTCGTGGGGGACAGGATCGACGGATATGAGGAGCCCTGCGCCCTCGCGACCAAAGAGGCGGCCCGCGCTCTGAAAAACGTGAGCAATGAGATGAATGTGCGGGGATACCGTCTGAAAATCTTTGACACCTACCGTCCGGTGCGGGCGGTCAAGCACTTTGTCTTCTGGGGGATCGAGGATATGGATCTGCGCATGAAGCCCTATTTTTATCCGGAGCTGGAGAAGCAGGAACTCTTTGTCAGAGGCTATATTGCCAGCCAGTCCAGCCACAGCAGGGGCAGCACGGTCGACCTGACTCTGTTTGACATGGAGACAGGGAAAGAAATTGATATGGGCGGTCCCTTTGACTATTTCAGTGAACTCTCACATCCTGATTACAGGGGGATCACTGAGGAGCAGTATGAAAACCGGATGATACTGCAGAATACCATGGTCAGGAACGGCTTTGTGCCGTACGACTGCGAGTGGTGGCATTTTACCCTGAAAGACGAACCCTATCCGGATGTCTATTTCGATTTCCCTGTATCGGCACAGTATCTGAAGCGCTGAGACAATCGTTATTGAAAATCCGGCAGAGCCGGCATCCTGCGATCGCATGGATGCCGCTCCGGCGGAGTGGATCGCTCCCCTGGATCTGCCCGGGGACAGCAGTCCGGTGCCTGCATGGCAGAGCCCGGACGATGCAGCAGTAAGATGATATAGAAAGGATACAGCTTGATTCTATGATCAGATTGATAGCCAGTGATATTGACGGCACAATGGTCCCTGACAGTTCGGATTACATTCACCCCGGATATTATGACGCAGTGCGGGAATTGAAGAAAAAAGGCATCACCTTCTGTGCCTGCAGCGGACGGCAGTTCCACAGCATGCAGCAGCTGCTGGAGCCGGTGGCGGAAGATATTTATTTTATTACAGAGAACGGAACCCTGGTCCGCACCAAGGACAGGATCCTGCACCGCTGGGCAGTTGATCCCGATTATTATGAAACTCTTTTGACGGATATACGCGCTATCGAGGGAGCGTCGGCGGTGGTCTCTTTCCCGGAAGTCACCTATGTGGACAGCGGCGAGGACAGCAGAGTATTCACATTTCTGCGGGACAGCTACCGGTATTCAATCGAAAACGTCCCGGATCTGATGGACCTGCCGCATGAAAATGTTTTGAAGTTCACCATCTACTGTGAAAACTGCGAGGAGGCATGCGCAGATCTAATCAGTTCCCACTGGAGCAGGGACCTGAAGATGGCTGCTTCGGGGACACAGTGGATCGACATCTGCTCACCCGATGCGGGTAAAGGAGCTGCCCTCGCTTTTCTGCAGGGCTATCTGGGGGTCAAAAAGGAAGAGACCCTCTATTTCGGAGACAACATGAACGACCTGCCCGCCTTTGACATGGCAGGAATCGCGGCCACAGTCGCCAACGCCCGCCCCGAGGTACAGGAGAGGGCCGACCTCATTGCCGCTTCCTACAGCGAGCTGGGGGTTTTAAAGGAACTGGAGCGCATAATCCGGTCGTAATCTTTCACGGTTTACTTTTTACAGGACGAAAAAACGCCTCAGGCACATGACTTGATCGAGCATGTGTCTGAGGTGTTTTCAATGGCAGTCACAATAATGTGCGGGAACCGTCAGGATCCCATCAGGGGTCTCGGTCAAAATGTCGGAGAGACCAGAAGATCCGGAGACAGTTCAAAGCCTGGATTTTTGGATTCGGGGAATTTGTAGTCCTGTTTGTTGGGAAGGATTTTGGAGGAAATAAAGTCGGACCGCGACAGGTTTTTTCTGAGTGCAGAGATTTCCGTGTAGGACATGCCTCCCTTGATCATGTAATTCACTGCGTGCTGGGACAGATCCACCTGGCGCCAGTTGGTGCTCCGGGCTTTCCCTGTCATGTAGCTGAATTCTTCGTTGAGGCAGGAAATTGCCTTCTGCCGTGCCTTTTCCTGTGTATACTGATTTACATTTACATAGGATATGGCATAATCGCTCAGCATTTCATCATAGGAAGCTCCCATCAGACATTCCAGAAGCAGTATGACAAATCCCGTGCGGTCTCTTCCGACTTCGCAGTGGATCAGATAGGGGCCTTTGTTTTTGGAGAGAAATTTCAGGCCATTGGCAACCTTTTTTCTATACGAAGAACTGGTATGTTTTTGACTCAGATTTGCGGTGTATACCCTTCCGCTGGAGTAGAGAGTTCTGTAGTAGTAGGAAGAACTGATTTTATTTTTCCTGAAATAAGCCTTCAGAGTGCTGTCAGAGTCGGAGAGGTTGAGCACCGTCCTGATCCGGTATTCCTCGGCGAGCTCATTCGCGAATTTGGATCTGAAACTTCCGTTGGCCGGATGCTGGCTTCGGTACAGGGTGTCCCAGCCGATCTTTCCGGACTTCACATTTCGGAAATTCCCGTACACGGCCGCGGAGGCCGCACTGCCTGCGCCTGACGCATTCACGATCGTCATGGAAAAAATAGCTGCCAATAGAAGCAGAATGGCCAGGAATCTTCTGGTTTTTGCCGTCATAAGTTGTCCTCCTCCGGGAAGCTGCGGTGAAAAACTGCCGTCATTTTTGTAAAGCTGATGCCGGATGTCTATGTATTCCATTATAAGGGAAATTGGACAAAAAGCCAATCATTGAACGAATTGGCGTACTCTTTTGGCAGGGAATTTTTCGAATCATTTTCCAAACAATACCTTACGCGGCAATGTGCCGCAGTGGTTTTGCGAGAGGTTCATTTATGGTACAATATAGGCGTATGTCGTGCAGACGGATCCTGATCCGGCAGGACAAAAAATAAGTTATAAGGATAGATGTAGATATGAATGAAATGAGAAAAAAGAAAAGCAGACTGCTGGCGGGGATGATCGTATGCTGTATGGCTGTCTGTACAGCACTGGCCGCACCTGCGGGGACTGCAGTTGTGTCTGCCTCCGGTACAGTTACATCGGATAAAACGTCATCTGACAAAAGTACATCTGATAAAAATGCATCCGATAAAAATGCTTCTGACAAAACTGACAAGACCACATCGGATAAAAGCTCGACTGAAAAAAACGCATCTGAACAGAGCCCTGAGGGGAGCAGTGTATCCGGAAGCGGCAGCTTCCGCAAGGATGAGAGCGACAAGCTTGCCGGTGCCTATGAATATCACCTGGAAGACGGGACCATGAAGTACTGGCTTGATCTTGGCGGAGATGATCTGAAACTTCACTGCATGTTCCGCTCAGGGGATCCCGAGTATCATGAAGAGGTCTATCAGCTTCCTCTCGATAATGCCTATGCATACCGCGATACCGTGATTTTCAACATGGTGAGAAATGAAGAAGGGCATGACATTACTGCCCAGTTCGCTCTGCTCTCTGTCACATTTAAGAACGGGAAAGCTGTCCTGTCTGCCGTCCGCGATGAAAAATCTCTTGCAGGAGGTGCAGACAGCAGTATTTTGACTGGCTGCTATGAGATGGAGGCCAGGGACGGCGCCGCGGAGGGAAAAAGCCTTCCCCTCATTCTCTGCCGCATGGCACAGGGATATTACAGCCGCGCCTACAACTATTATCCCCCTTTGGCGGACTATACGGCCAATGAAGAAGGAACATATACCATCCATCTCTACGAAACGGTTGATGAGGGCGACACTCCGGCCCACACTGCGACTTCCGCCTGGTATGTTGTTGATGCAGGCGGTGTCGGACAGGATGAAATTCTGGGGATTCCGGTGAACATCAGAAGGTAAACGACTACATGCAGGTACGGGCGGGACACGAGGGACGGTTCTGACTGTCCCAAAATCTTTTTGTGGGACAGTCAGAACCGTCCCTCGTGTCCCGCCCGCGTCCCAAAAAACAGGATTCAGAGGTGTGAAAAAATGAAGACAGTGAAGAGGTTGCTTGGATTGGTGCTTGCAGCGGTACTGGCCGCGGGAACTCTGCAGGGAACAGTCTATGCCTCGCAGAAGGAGAGCGCCCGGACGGATGCGGCGGCAGTTTTTGAGAGTAAGGTAAAGGAACTGGAGAAGAAATACGGGGTCATGAAGGAGGGCAGGGAGACCTTCAGGATCGACACAAAGGAATATTTTACCAGTCTGGAATCGCCTTTTGAGGCAGAAAAAGACGGGGGAATGATTTTTTCGCATGTTCAGGATTTTGATCTTGACGGCGCTGATGAACTGCTTACTCTGCGCAGGGAGAGGGGCACGGCCAGCCTGGTTCAGGACGGAAGTGCTTTCGATTCGGACATGTACAAATATATTTTTGATATGTTTGAGATCGTGGACGGCAAATGCACCCACTCCGACTCCAGGACCATAGGCGTGTTCGATGTGCTCAACTGGTCGATCAATTACAAATGTATGTCCGTCTTTCTGCATGAGACAGACAAGTTTGTCGATATCTGCACAGAGACTTTTATCAGTCAGCAGGATCATCCGTCCGACACGGCCCTGGTCAGATTCCGCTACAACGGGACCGCTTTTTCGGATGATAACGGTATCCGGTTCGGCTACTGGTACAGCGAGAAGGGCGTGCGGTGTATGAAGCCGGTTTCAGAGGCTGCACTGAACTATCTGTCGGACATGTTCCCTTCCGAGGACACCTTCTGGACGGATCTTGTGAGTACGGATTCGGAGCAGGACCCGGAGTTTATGCAGGCCAGGAACCAGAGGCTGGAGGCACTTGGATTCAGGCTCTTCGAGACAAGGCAGGATTTTCTGGATGCCTATGACACATCGGATATGAACGATGCGGAGCTGTCCATGATGGATGCGGAATTCGGCGCGATCACGGCGCTGGACTGCTATGCACCGTTGACGGGTACCATGACCATGATGGTCTTTGTGAATGACCAGGTCCAGCGGGAGATGGATGAGGACGGAATGACCGTCATTTTGCGCAGCGTTGATAAAGAGAAAAAAGTTTCTGACAAATAAAGGATATGTCATGAGTGATAAGACCGATAGGAAATCAAAAAAACACATCAATGATGACAGGATTTTTTATGAGGAACTGGAGAAGCTGCTGGCGGATGAAAAAGTGCGCGGCATGAGCAAGTACAGGCAGCACTTTGGAACAAATACGCTCAAGCACAGCATCAGGGTGGCACAGACGGCCTTTGATCTTTCCAACCGGCTGGGATGGGACATCGACGAGAAAGAGCTGGCCCGCGGAGCGTTGCTGCATGACTATTACCAGTACAGCGTGCTGGATGAGCGCATTGACGCGATTAAAGCCTACCGCCACGGCACAAGGCATCCGTGGATCGCGTCGAAAAATGCGGAGAAGGATTTTGGCATTACGGATAAAGAAAAAAATATTATCAGATCTCATATGTGGCCGCTGACACTCCGGACACCCCCAAAGTCCAGGGAAGCAGCACTTGTCTGCATGGCGGACAAGCTGATCGCAATAAAGGAAATGGTTTTCCGCAGATTCTGACCATGCAATTTAGGAAAGAGGAGTGATACCTATGAGCGACAAGAGCCGGCAGCAAAAAGAAATGAATACGGATCGGACGCAGGACAGGAAACAGGCGGTTCCCGGCAGCGGCGAAAATGAGAGAGTCGAGTCCAAGGCTGCTGTCAAGAACGGAGTGGCCCGTATGATAGTGGTCGTATTGTCTATTCTCATCGAGGTGATCGTTATATTCCTGCTGCTGCATTACGCAGGCACCAAGGCAGGATGGATCTATGTTGTTCTGCATATCATTTCGTTCTTCCTGGTCCTTGTCATCTATGGCAGTCACAAGACAGCATCGATTCGTATGACCTGGATCATGCTGATCATGCTCCTTCCCATTGTGGGGACGGTCATGTATTTTCTGATCGGTCTGAACGGACACACCCTGAAAATGCGCAAGCGCTATGTGGAGATCGACAAAATACTGCTTCCCATGCTGCCGGTCAACAGCGAGGCGGAGCATCGTATGAAATCCCAATACGGCAGATTCAGCGGTGTCACCCGCTACATCCAGAAAAATGCCGGTTATCCTGTTTATGAAAATACAAAGGTCACCTATTACGACGACGCGCTGAAGGGATTTGAAGCCCAGAAGGAAGAACTGGCAAAGGCGGAGCGCTTTATTTTCATGGAGTATCATGCCATCGAGGATGCGGAATCCTGGCATGAGATGCTGGAGATTCTGGAGGAGCGAGCCAAAGCCGGCGTGGATGTGCGCGTATTTTACGACGATATGGGAAGCCTTGGCTTTGTCAACATGGACTTTGTCAAGAGGACCCGGGCCCACGGCCTGCAGTGCCGTGTTTTCAACCCTTTCATTCCCGGCCTGAATCTCTTCCTCAATAACCGCGATCACCGCAAGATCACCGTGATCGACGGCAAAGTCGGCTTCACCGGCGGATATAATCTTGCCAACGAGTATTTTCACAGGACAGAGCCCTACGGCTTCTGGAAGGATACAGGTGTCCGCCTCGAAGGCGATGCAGTGCAGAGCCTGACGGCTATCTTCCTTGAGATGTGGAATGCCATCAGTGAAGACGATGAAGACGACAAGGATTTTTCCCAGTATCTTGTTTCTCCTCCTGCAGAGGGCGCAGAAGGCTTTGTCCAGCCCTACGCAGACTCCCCCATGGACGGCATCGCAGTGGGAGAAGACGTGTACATGAGTATAGCGGAGGCCGCCCAGAACTATGTGTGGTTTATCACTCCCTACCTGATCATCACGGATGAGATGAACCATATTCTGTCTCTTGCCGCCATGCGGGGTGTGGATGTCAGGATCATCACACCCGGAATCCCGGACAAAAAGCTCGTCTACAGTCTGACACGTTCCTACTACAACGGACTTGCGCGCCGCGGCGTCAGGATCTTTGAGTTCACGCCCGGTTTCTGCCACGCCAAGATGTGTGTCGCGGACGACATGGTCGCCACCTGCGGCACCATCAACATGGACTACCGCAGTCTTTACCACCACTTTGAAAACGGCTGTCTGTATGCCGGCAATGATGCGGTCATGGAAACCAAGTATGACTTTATAAGGACCTTTGACCAGTGCAGAGAAGTGACCGATTACTACGCCAAAGGACGCGACGCCTTCCTCCGCTTCGGACAGATGCTTCTGCGCCTCGCCGCACCGCTTATGTAAAACGAAAAATATCGTCGATACGATATATATCATTTCGGATGTTTTGCCGCGAGGCGGCGAAAACATCCTGTGATCGCGTCGGAGAAAGCGCCTCCGCGTATTTCTCCTCGCGGCACCGCTGAGGTAAAAACAAACATCCTGTTATCGTGTCGGAGAATGCCCTCGACGTATTTCTCCTCGCGGCACCGCTGAGGTAAAAACAAACATCCTGTTATCGTGTCGGAGAATGCCCTCGACGTATTTCTCCTCGCGGAACTGCTGTGGTAAACATCAATCAGTCAGTCAGAACCGCCCCGGTAAAATGAATTGTTTCAGGAGGAGGTAGAAATGTTTGAGAAGAAACTGTTTCGGTCTGATATGGTCAGATGTGTCTTGTGTAAAGATGCCCCCTGTACAAAAGCCTGCGGAAAGATTGATCCTGCCCGGATTTTGAGAAGTATCTGGTTCGATAACGAGCTGCGGGCTGCGGACGGTTTTCCCGCCGAGAATCCCTGCGGGCAATGTTCCGCCCCCTGTGAGGATGCCTGTGTCCGAGCACATGAGGTGCCTGTCAGGGCACTGATGACCAGGCTCCATGATGAAGTCAAGCCCGGGCTAGAGATTCCTTATCCCGAGACAGAAGACAGGCTTGGCACAGAGCTGTGCGGAATCCCGCTGGAGAATCCTTTTCTTCTTTCCTCCTCTGTTGTGGGAAGCACTTATGACATGTGTTCCAGGGCCTTTGAGGCAGGCTGGGCGGGAGTGTCCTTCAAGACCATCTGCTCCTTCGAAATTCATGAGGCATCCCCCCGCTTTTCCGCCATCACGGGCGCCGAAGGCAATATCATCGGTTTTAAAAACATCGAACAGCTCTCGGATCACAGCGTTGCGGAGAATATGGAGATCTTCCGCAGGCTGAAGGAAAAATACCCCACCAAGTTTATCCTGGCATCGATCATGGGCCAGGATGAAGCCGAGTGGGAGGAGCTGGCCCGCCTGTGCGAGGAGAACGGCGCAGATGCCGTTGAGCTCAATTTCTCCTGTCCCAATATGATGGAAGGGGGACTGGGATCTGACATCGGGCAGATTCCCGAACTTGTGGAGCGCTATACGGCTGCCGCAAAACGGGGAACCAAAATCCCTGTTCTTGCCAAGCTGACCCCCAATGTGGCGGCAATGAGCCCGGCAGCAGAGGCTGCCATGCGCGGCGGGGCAGACGGGATCGCTGCCATCAACACGATCAAGAGCATCATTGACGTCAACCGTCACACATATATCTCGGCACCTGCCGTGCACGGAATGTCTGCGGTCGGCGGCTACAGCGGCAACGCAGTCAAGCCGATCGCTCTTCGCTTTATCGCGGAGCTGGGGCAGAACCCGGCGCTTGCAGGCCTGCATATCAGCGCCATGGGCGGCATTGAGAACTGGTCCGATGCCCTGGAATACATTCTGCTTGGCGCCGGGACCGTTCAGGTCACGACGGCGGTCATGCAGTTCGGCTACCGCATTATTGAAGACCTGAAATCCGGCCTCAATTACTATCTGGCGGAAAAAGGACTGGACAAGGTCAGCCAGATCAAGGGCCTTGCCCTGGATTATGTCAGTAACACGACAGATGTCCTTGAGCGCGACACGGTGATCTTCCCCAAATTCCACCGCGACCGCTGCATTGGCTGCGGCAGATGCTCCATCTCCTGCGCAGACGGCGGCCACCAGGCGATTCGCATGGGAGAGGACCGCAGACCCATCCTGGACGGGAAAAAGTGCGTAGGCTGCCACCTCTGCCTTCTCGTCTGTCCTCAGCGCGCCATCACTTCCAGCCGAAAGAGGATCAGCAGAAAGTGAGCGAAAGCGGAGACAGGGGTTTGGAGACAAAGAACCGTCCCATGTCTCCAACCCCCTTTTTGATTGCATGGTTTTTCTCAAGGGAGTATACTAAGCGTATGCTTTTCTGCGATAAAGTGTTAATCTCTTCTAAACAGCATCAGGTCTTGTATAAAAACCCGCTATCGCACATGAAAGTACATTGCAGAGCAGCCCGGTTCCCGGAGAGGGAAGCAGGGCAGTTCTGTATCTGAATCTGAATCAATGGTTTTGCTCCGGCAGAAGACCTTTTTCTCCGCCGGGGTCTGGAAAGGAAGTAAACATGCACACAGAGTTCCTCATGGGAAATGCGGCAATTGCCCGCGGCGCCATCGCGGCAGGTGTGAACCTGGTTGCCGGCTATCCCGGTACGCCCTCCACAGAGGCATTGGAGACCGTTGCGAAGTACCGCACGCAGGACACCTATGTCGAGTGGTCTGTCAATGAGAAGTCTGCTATGGAGGTGGCGGCAGGCGCAGCCTATTCCGGCGCCAGAACCCTCGTCACCATGAAGCAGGTGGGCCTCAATGTCGCCTCGGATCCGCTGATGAGCCTCGAATATGTGGGTGTCAAAGGCGGTATGGTCATCCTGGTCGCCGACGACCCGGGTCCGATTTCCTCACAGACAGAACAGGATACCCGTCATTATTCTTATTTCAGCAAGCTCCCCTGTTTCGATCCTTCCTCTGTGCAGGAAGCCTATGAAATGATCCAGGAGGCTTTTGACTTTTCCGAAAAATACAGCACACCTGTTTTCTTCCGTCCCACGACCAGGATCTGCCACGCCTATGCGTCGATCGAGGTCAAGGATGAGGACGAATATGTTCATCACCAGGCGGACGGATTTAAAAAAGATACCTCCCGCTGGGTCATTTTCCCCCGCCTGTCCTACGCCAATCACAAAAAGATTGAGGCCAGAAATGTCGAGCTGTCCGGAGTTTTTTCCGAATACAGCAGAAATAGCTGTATTCCTGAAAAAGGTATCTATGCGGAGCAGGAAAATGGCAGTTCTTCCAAAGAAAGCCATCCTGTGAAAAAAGGCATCGCGGCGGGCGGCATCAGCCTGGCGCTGACCCTGGACAACCTGAACGATGCTGCCGACGCACCCAGGATCCTGAAAGTGGCTACGCCTCACCCCTTCCCCGAGCAGCTGGCTGTCCGTTTTCTGGAGGGGCTGGACGAGGTCCTGGTCATCGAGGAGCTGGATCCCGTCATCGAAAAAGAGCTGATTTATATCGCGGGCAAGTATCATCTGAATGTCACGGTCAGGGGCAAGCTCACCGGCGACACTGAGGCTGCCGGCGAGAATTCCCCCAACCTGGTCGCAGGATATCTGGACAGGTTCCTGGAAAGGACGCCTGCCAAAAAAGCAGACCTGCCTGCGCCGCCTCCGATTCCGGTCAGACCCCCCGTCCTTTGCGCGGGATGTCCCCACAGAGCTTCTTTCTATGCTGTCAAGACGGCCATGAAGGGCAAAAAGACCATCTTCTGCGGCGACATCGGCTGCTATACACTGGGCAATGCCATGCCTCTGGATATGGTTGACACCTGCCTGTGCATGGGCGCCGGCATCAACATCGCCCAGGGTGTTTTCCGTACCGAACCTGATACCAGCGCCTTCGCCTTTGTCGGAGATTCCACCTTCTTTGCCTCTGCCATTACAGGCATCGTGAATGCAGTCTACAATCAGGCCGAGATGACTGTCATTATCCTGGACAATTCCACCACGGCCATGACCGGCCATCAGCCCCATCCCGGCACGGGCCGGACCATGATGGGAGAGGTGGTCAGCAAAGTCTCCATCGAGGCCATCCTGAAGGGAATCGGCCTGGAGTTTGTCGAGACCGTCAATCCCCTTGACCTGGAAAAAGCCGTGGACACCGTCAAGCGGGCTTCTGAGCAGAAGGGTGTCAAGGCCATTATTTTCAAGTCACCCTGCATTGCCATCGTTAAGCCTGACAAGGCGCTCGCCATCGATCAGGACAAGTGCATCGGCTGTAAGCGATGCATCAAAGAGATCGGCTGCCCCGGCATCGTGATCAACGACGGCAGAGTCTGCATCGATCCCGGCCTCTGCACCGGATGCGGCCTCTGCGCCCAGCTCTGTCCGGTCAAGGCCATCGGCGCGACAGGAGGTGACGGCAAATGAGTAATTCTATGAATTCTGATTCTATGAAGAGTGATTCTATGAATAAAAATATCGTTCTCTGCGGTGTCGGCGGACAGGGTACCGTCCTCGCCTCCAAGCTGATCGCGGCGGCCGCCATGGAAAAGGGCCTGCGCGTCATGAGCGCCGAGACCATCGGCATGGCCCAGCGCGGCGGAAATGTTTTCAGCAATCTGCGGATCGGTGATTCCATGCACGCCCCCCTGCTGCAGAGCGGGCAGGCGGATGTGATCCTGGGTTTTGAGCCCGGGGAGACGGTCCGCATGCTGCACTACCTCAAGCCCGGCGGAACCGTGATCACAAACTGCAGGCCGGTCAAGCCCACCACGGCCACCCTGACAGGATCCTCCTATGACGGGACGGAAATGATCGCCTACCTCAGGGAAAATCTTGCCCCTGAAAAGCTTCTGGTTGTCGACGGCCAGGCCGCCATTGACCAGCTAGGCTCTCCCAGGATCCTGAACATGGTCCTTCTGGGAGCCGCCATCCGGACCGGAGAGATCGGACTTACGGAGGACGACATTAAAAAAGCCATGGACCGCCTGATCAAACCGACCTTCATGGAATTGAACCTGAAAGCCTTCGGCTTTTATCAGGCGCAGTAAGACTTTTTCAGGTGCTGTAAGGCTTTTATCAGGTACAGTAATTTTTGATCAGACGCAGTAAGACTGCAGATCAGTCAGGAGATTCACTGCGTACAGCTATGGCTTCGGCTTTGATTTACAGCTATGGCTTACGGCTTGGACTTACAGCTATACTTACAGCTTTGGCTTACGGCCGGTCCATCATTTATTTAAGTATCACCTATTGTTATTTCTTTTTAGTAAATATCTGAACTGAGACAGGCTGAGCCGGATTTATTTTTCTGACAGCGGCGGAATGCATTCGCGCGCTGTAGAGGGGATTATGTATGAAAATCAATGAAAAACAGTTGGCTCAGGTAAACGACAGGATTAAAGCGCTGGTCAGCGCAGGAAGTTTTTACGGAAAAAAGCTGATGGAAAAGAACATTACCAGTGTCCGTTCGGCGGAAGAGTTTGAAAACCTTCCTTTTTCCGAAAAAAATGACCTACGCGATGCCTATCCGCTGGGACTGATGACCGCGCCCGAGGAGGAGATTGTCAGGATTCATTCTTCCTCCGGCACCACAGGTCTTCCGGTCATTATTCCCTATACCGCCAAGGACGTCGACGATTGGGGAGAGATGTTCAAGCGCTGTTACGAAGTGGCCGGCATTACCAATAAAGACCGCATCCAGATCACGCCCGGCTATGGTCTGTGGACCGCCGGCATCGGCTTCCAGAACGGCTGTGAGAAACTCGGTGCCATGGCCATTCCCATGGGACCCGGAAATACCAACAAGCAGATCCAGATGATGCAGGACATGAAGTCCACCGTTCTCTGCTCCACCTCCTCCTATGCCCTGCTTCTGGCGGAGGAGATCGAAAAGCGCGGGATCAAGGACAAGATCATGCTCAAAAAGGGCGTCATCGGCTCCGAGCGCTGGGGCAAGGCCATGCGCGAGCGCATCAGCAGTATCCTGGGGATCGAGCTCTATGACATCTATGGCCTTACCGAGATCTACGGGCCCGGCATCGGCATCAACTGCAGCGAGAGCGAATACATGCACTACTGGGACGATTATCTCTATCTTGAGATCATCGATCCCGTTACCCTCAAGCCGCTTCCCGACGGGGAGTGGGGCGAGATCGTCATCACGACCCTGGTCAAGGAGGGCGCTCCCCTGATCCGCTACAGGACCCACGACCTGTCCAGGATCATTCCCGAAAAGTGCACCTGCGGACGCTGCTGGCCCCGCATCGACATCATCAAGGGCCGCACCGACGACATGATGAAGATCAAGGGCGTCAACGTATTCCCTGCCCAGATCGAGGAAGTGCTCAACCAGTTCCCCGAGGTCTCCAGCGAATACCAGATCCGCATCTCTCACCTGGACGGCAAGGATACCATGCGCCTCTATGTCGAGACCACCGGCGACGTCGAGTTCCTCAAACTCGCGGAAAGCATCGCCAAAAAGGTCAAATCCGTCATCGGCTTCACACCGCTTGTCAAAGTCGTCGAGGTCGGCGTCCTGCCCAGAAGTGAGAAGAAGACAAAACGAGTCATCGACGAAAGATATGAATAAACAGCGAGTCAAGCGGACGCAAATGCCGAGCTCGCTCGGGCATTTGCGGACATTTGACGAGCGTCCAAACACGAGGAAGGAGCCGTTT
>OCVV011361436.1_pt1 | contig 39338 bp, 6 predicted proteins | sample 1539721 | NCBI WGS metagenome assembly OCVV01 (sample SAMN02144230, study PRJEB22623) | gut metagenome | biome: sheep rumen | host: Ovis aries | place: New Zealand | reverse complement strand
TAATTGATTATGAGTACAAATAACGAATTATGCCCTTGTGGTTCGGGCAAAAAATATGGCGAATGCTGTGAACCAATTATCAAAGGAACTGTAAAAGCTCCTAACGCTGAAGCTTGTATGCGCGCACGCTACACTTCTTATGTAAAACACGAAATTGACTACATCATCAACTCTTGCGAAGAAGGCGAAGGAATTGCTGAAATTGACCGCAAGGCAACTGAAGACTGGAGCCGCGAATCTCAGTGGAACGGTCTCAAGATTTTGCGCACTGAAAATGGTGAAAAGGAAGATGAGCAGATTGTTGAATTTGAAGCTGACTATACTCTTCATAACATGCACGATGTTCATCACGAAATTTCTTTGTTCAAGAATATAAACGGTGACTGGAAATATGTTGCTGGTAATGTAATTCCTACAACTGTAAAACGTGTTGGTGCTAAAGTTGGCCGTAACGATCCATGTCCTTGCGGAAGTGGAAAGAAATATAAACAGTGCTGCGGTAGATAAGTCTACCATCACCCCGATCCTGAAACAAGTTCAGGACTGGGGGCTATTAAAAATGCTGAAACAAGTTCAGCATGACAAGTCGATAATAATATGGTAATAACAGGTTTTCACTCAATCGAAGAAAAAATCCGCGCCGCTAAGGGCAAGGATAACAATTCTGGTCTCAAGCTTTATTTTAGTAAGCCGGGTCCTCGTGTAAAAAAGATTCTTGCTGCGGCTAAAGAGGCTGGCATTACTGCTGAACAGACTCAGGATGCTGAGCTGGACAAAATGGTAAGCGGACTCGATGACTCTCTGCGCGACCATCGCGGTCTTGTAATGGAGATTTCGGGACAGGCTGGTGCTGAAAAAAAGACTGCTAATATAGTAGATTTTGATGCCTGGGTGAAAACTCATACTGGGGAAGGGCGCAGTACGGTTGTTATTCTGGACTGCGTAACTGACCCTCACAATGTGGGCGCAATTTTGCGTAGCTGCGACCAGTTTGGCGCCTCTCTTGTTGTAATTCCTGAACATAATAGTGCAAGCGATATTGCGGGCAATGAAGTAATTGGACGTACAAGTGCAGGTGCTAGTGCCTGGGTTCCGGTTGCAATTGTAAATAATCTTGTTCGTGCGGCAGAACAACTTAAGGCTGCAGGCTTCTGGGTTTATGGAGCTGATGCCGGCGGTGAAAACTGTACTAAAGTTGATTTTGCAGAAAAATCTGTTCTGGTTATGGGAAGTGAAGGAACTGGAATCTCTCAACTTTTGGAAAAGCAATGCGATACTATTGTTTCTATTCCAACCTGCGGTAAAATTGACAGCTTGAATGTTTCGGTTGCGGCTGGTGTGCTTTTGTATGAACTTTGTATGAGATAGATTTGTCATTGCGAGGAGTGCAACGACGAAGCAATCTACAATGGATTGCCACGCACTTCGTGCTCGCAATGACGCTTATTCCGATTTATTTTGACAAAAATGGCGAATAATGTCATAATGCAATTATATCACAAAAGAGAGGTCGTACTATGTCCAGACAAGATGAAATTGCAGAAAAAGCAGTTCGTAAATCAACCCTGAAATCACTCCAGAAAAAGAAGCGTTCTAGACTTCATCAGCTGAAAATAGATTATGAAAACGCCGTTCAGCAGGTAAATATTATGTATGCCGAAGACCCTGAACGTCTTAAGGCAAAATATGCTGCAGCTGAATATGCAAAAAATGAAAAGGCAATGAAGCGAGCTCAGAAACGCATTGAAAACGAAAAGCGTCTTATTGAGTTGAGCAAAAAATCACGCCGTCTTACTGTTGCCGAAGAAATTGCAAGTTCTATTGTTCAGGGAATTGGTGTTGCACTTTTTATTGCAGCAACTGCAATTCTGGACACTCTTGCAATGCGAAATGTTACTTCATTCTTTAATACAACAATCGTGTTCTACTCACTTTTTGGAACCTCGATGATGCTGATGTATTTGAGCTCGCTTTTGCAGCATGCTCTTACAAACATCACCGCCAAACAGGTTTTTGACAGACTTTCACACATTTTTACCCTGCTGATTATCGGCTTTGGCTATAGTGCTTATACTATTACAAAGATTCAGGGTAATACCGGCTGGATTTTGTTTGGAGTTGTATGGGCTGTTGTGTTCATTGGCGTTATGTTTTATGCAATTGCCGGCCAGAAATATGAAAAACTCAATGTAGTATTATCCATTATTGCAGGATTCTCTGGTCTTGCTGTTGCAAACATTCTTTTTGAAGTGCTTTCACCAACAAGCTTTAGTATGCTGGTTTCTGGTGCAGCTTTCTACCTTGTGGGAATCATCTTCTACAATCTTAAGAAAATCAAATTTATGCATCTTTTGAGCAATATCATCATGCTTTTTGGAAGCGTTTTGATTTTCTTCTCTTTGTTCTTTATTAATGCGTAGATTTTAAGACAGCTTAATATTGAAAGCGCCGGTTTCTATTTTGAGAGGCCGGCGTTTTTTTTACTTATTCAGGCTTTCCACCCACTTTTGCATCAAAATACCAAATGCAACACCTACATTCAGCGAGGCTTTGAGTCCTTTCATTGGAATGGTAACTGTGCCGTATGTTGCACGCGCCAGTGCTTCGGGACTTACGCCGAGCTCTTCTGAACCTATTATGCAGATTCCTTTTTCGGGGAATTCAAACTCTTCTATTGGAGTGCCTCCGGTTTCAAGGGCAAAAACGGGCAGGTCTGGAGGGAGTTCATCTAGAGAAAGGCGTTCCCAGCCCATTGTTTCTATACAACCCATTCCTGAGCGGATTGCGCGCGGCTGATTCGGGTCTATGCAGTGTGGCGAAATGAGAACTTTTTCGGCTCCCATGGCCTCTGCCGAACGGAAAATTGAACCTATATTGAATGGAGAACGAATATCTTCGGCGTAAACGCAGACTCCCGGGTAAAAATCGCGGGCGCGGACGGTGCCGTCTGGCGATTGGGTGCCCGCTGCGGCGGGATTGTGCGGCGCAATTACTAAGTCCCACTCGGCCGGGAAGGTTCCTAAGAGCTCGAGAAGTGTGTTGCGGGCGTAGTTGCATAGGCGGAGCTCGTCTAATGGCTCTGCGGCCAGCAGTTTGCGGAGTTGTGCGGCGGATTCCTCGGAAAGTTTGGGGTCGCGGAGGAGGACGGCTGCTACCTGCTTTATGTATTCGGCGCGAGGCAGGCTCGTAAATGAATATTCCGTGCCTTTTTCTGCAATTCCAAGAATATCGCGCTCAAGTGCTCCAAAAGTCAGTGCAAGCTTACGGCGTTTTTGCCCGCCTTCCAGCTGAAAAAGTTTTCCAGGTTCAATCATGAGGTTATTGTGCAAAAAAATCAGCGGGTTTGCAAGTGGGATAAATATATTGAAAAAACTTGAAAAATTATAATAATATGTTATTATTTAATCGCCCGCCTATAAAATATATATAGCAACGTTCAAGAGAGTTTTCAAAGCATATTAAAGAATCGTTATAATTAACCCGACAATAGAAGTTGTAGAAAAATATCCAATTAATAAAGTTTCTTAAAATCGTATATCAAAAAGTAGTGTAGTGTGTTTAAGCCGTATATTATTTGAACACACATCCCAATAGTTTGGAGAACAGCGATGAAGAAACTCTGTGCTTTTTTTACATTTTTACTAATTCTCATAATTGTTTCCTGCGAGATAGGGTTAGGATCTGCAGTCGACGTAGCAGTTCCAACAAGTGGAATATCTTATCCTCCTAAAAATGCAATAGTACGCGAAACTTTTGTTGTAGCCGGTGAATGTAATGATGATATGGGCATTTCATCGGTAAAAGTTACCGTTTATGATACAGAAAACAAGATAACTTACGGTCCTTATCAGGCTGATTTAGGTGAAGGGGCAAAAACCTGGAGCGTATCTTTAAATCAAAAAGATCCTTCACGAAGTACCAGCTTATTTGACAGCTATAAACAGTGGGAATTTCCAGATGGAAAATATATTGTCAGCGCAGTTGCATACGATTTACAGAAAAAAGCGTCTGCCGCAGCAACATTATCAATTGAAATAGACAATACAGCTCCTGTTCTAATTGTAAGTAAGCCACTTGCAACAGGTGTGGAAACAGCAACTATATACGGTAGTTCGTTAAAGCTCTCGGGCGATATAGCAGATGATCATGAAATATCAAAATTAGTTCTTTCGTACAAGAAATGTGCGGACGGTACAGATGTTTTCCCTGAGAATGCAGAGGTTGAAACTATAGAAATTACAGATTCTGCAGAATTAACAGCTATGTCTTCCAACAATCCTTTAGTTATAGCTAAATATTATAAGAATAAGGATGATGAAAATAGAAATTCTGATCAATTCAGCAGATATGTAAAGCTTTATGGCGACAACGAAAATGGACCAGATAAATATTACTATAGTGGATTCCTTCTGGAAGATACAGCAAAGGTTTATATAAATCCGGGTGATAATGGCAGTGGTACAGGAAATCAGACAGAGCGTTATTATCTGGTTGGTACAGACTTTAAGAACAAGCTTGCGGCAGATTATTCACTTACTGCATTACGCTTAAAGGAGATTTTAAAAGGGCAGAGCGCAGATTATTCAGCAAAAGAAATTGAGAATATTATAGAAATCCTTTCTATTCCTTCTGTTCCAAATAAGCCGGGTAACTATGTTCTTTCATCTCAAATTTCTGAAGTTGGCTCTTCAAAATTCAGCTTGAATCCTCATAATAATCCTACCTGGGTTCTGGATGAATATGGAGTACCAGAAAAATCAGCTGATTCTATAGAGTTTAAATCATATACAGCTGGTAGTTCCCTCATCCTAACCTTAAAAGCAGGACGTGATGCAAGTTATCCTGATCCAAAGAGTGTAACACTTGCATTGGTTGATTTGGGAGAAGAAGATTCTCCAGTTACAGATAAAGAAAAAATTCCTCTGATTGGTAAAAAAAATGTAGATGAGAATGGAAATGTTGTCCGCGAAGCAGGCTTAATTGCAGAAGAATGGACAGAAAGTGCAGACGATTCTACAAAAACTTATACATTTACTCTTAATACAGAAGATTATCCTCTTACATCTGGTCATTTGTATCAGGTAGAAGTTACAGGAACTGACCGTAACGGTACAGAACTGGAACCAGAAGATGGACGCTATGTGTTCAGACTTTCTACAAGCAATACGGCTCCAAGAATCACTATTACAGAACCTTTAGATGACCTGACTTATGGTACAGAACTCAATTCAAACGGCCTTACAATAAAGGGACTCATTGTTACAGATAATGTTTCCTTAAAAGATGTAGCTAATGGCGGCATAACAGTATCAAAAATCGTAATTTCGGATTTAGCAAACGGAGAGCCGGTTACTTCTGTTTCTTTGAATGATTTTGATATTACCGCCAAAAAGGAAAATGGCGACAAACGTTATAAATATCTGTTTGAAATTTCTATGAAACCAAAGGCTGGAAAAAGTTTTATTCCAGCTGATGAAAGTAAGTACTTTTATACTCTCACAATTCAGGCAGAAGATACTGGTGATCTTACAGGTGAAAAAACTCTTAAATTCTATATAGATAATAAAAAGCCAGATGTAACTGTAAATTCTGTAACTCCTGTTGTAATGGATGGAAATACAGAATTTGTAAATGGTACTCTTAAAATCATTGGAAGTGCATCAGATAGTGGAAACACTGGCAGCGGTTTAAAATCAATCAGTTATGAAATAAAGGAAAAAGAAAGCGGGACTGTCGCAAAAGAAGGAAGTCTCACAACTACTGAATCATGGAATTTTGAACTTGTTACTAAAGATCTTGATGACAACAAAGAATACATTATTGAAGTAAAAGCAGTAGATACTGTAGATAATGAAAACATTGCAGAAAGAGTCTTAAAACTTAATCAGACAACAGATACTCCAACCCTTGCACTTTCGAATGCAGATGGTTCTATTACATCAGTCGATGGGCTTGGTGTGAACAAAAATATGTTCGGTACTGTAAGCAATAACAAGTTGTATGGTCTTGTAAAAGATGATGATGGACTAAGCAGTGTAACAGTAAGCTGTCTTAAAATGGGTGCATCTGCAAGAACAACACTTGCACCTGCTACAGCAGTAACAAAAGGCAGCAAAGAGTACAGCTTTGAATATACACTTCCATCAACTCAGGGCCAGTATCAGATTTTTGTTGATGCAAAAGATATTTATGCCGATGGAAGCCAGGATTTGCGCCAGACAGATAAAGATACTCTCAATACAAGTTTCTATATAACTGTAGATGACGGTGCTCCTGTTTTTGAATCTGTAAAACCTGCATTACAGGAATCTGTTTATTATCTAGGAAGCAAAGATGGGGCTCCAAAAACTCTTACAATAACTGGAACTATTTCTGATGGAAACGGTATTCCAGGAGTAGTTGAAGGTAGTGCTGCGGGGCTTGAAAGTACTCATTATGTAAAGAAGGCTGATGGAAGTTTTGAAGAATCAAACGCAACAACTTCAAATATTACAGGATTAGGAACATCCGCAGAATTACGAAAGAATTTTTCTGATGTAATCACTCTTGCAAACGTAAGCGGAACCTATAAGGTTATTTATTCAGCAAAAGATATTTATGGACAGGAATCTAAATACGAAACTGAATATTCAGTAGATGTAGAAGAACCTGCGGTTAAGAGCGTATCAATAGGTGGCGTTTCAGTAGCAGGAGACAGTGTCACAAACTGGTTAACAGAAAACAATATCCTGGTAGAAACAATTGTAAAAGATGAATATTCAGGTATTTCAGAAGTTTTATATTCTGTAGATGATGGTGAAACTTATAAACCAATGACACATTCTGTTTCAGAAGATTCAGAAGAGGGCGAAAAGTGGAGTTCATATGTTACTTTTGTAGATGGTAAAGAAAAAACATTCCTTATAAAAGTAAAGGATTCTGTAGGTAATGAAAAAGATAGAACTATAACTGTAAATGTTGATAAATCAAAAACTAAACTCGAAGCAAAGTGGTATAAAATAGCAAATTATAATGATGGTATACTCAATCAGGGAACCTTGCTTACACCTATAGGAACTGCGTATGTAAATGCAAAAGACCTTGTTCTGTTTGGAAACTATTCGGGTGGTATCTACGGAAGTGGTGTAACAGAGCTTAACTTAAAAATTGGTGAAAATGAAGTTACTCCAAAAGAAATTACATATTATAAAAAAGCCTTTACAGTAGAAAATGTTATAGATTCTGTATTGGCAGATGAAAACAAGATTGCTTATTCAGAAGAAAACGCTAATCAGATAAAGTCTTTTATAGCTGTAATTAATCATGAAGATTTTGCAGATGGTGAGTTAATTATATCTGGAAGCGACAGAACTGGAAACGTTAACAGCCTTGTTACTAAAACAGTAATGAAGCTTAGAAACGATAATGTTGCACCAAATATCAGTGGAATAAATCTTACAAAAGCTTATAAGGCAAAAGACGGAAGATATTACATAAGAAACAATACAGACGGATTCCTTACAATAAGCGGAACCTCTACAGATAACTGTGGCATAGATAAAACTGTACTCAAAGTTACAGGCCAGGGAAGTTTAATTTACACAGCAGAATCTGCTTCAACCAGCTGGAACTTTAATAAAGTTGATTTATGTAATTGGACAGCAAATAGTGACCCATCAATTGCAGATGCAACAGTAACCATTACTACATTAGATAAGGCTGGAAATGAAAAGTCGGTTTCTGACATTCTTCTTGTATTTGATGAAACAGCACCAGTTATGCTCATTGGTAGTAAAGGTAAAGATTCGGAAGGACATTATATAGAAATACCTCAGGAAATCTCTGAAGATATGAATTATCCTCATATTGCCAGCGACATTTCTGATTGGGATGATACTTCAAATCCATATGAGTCAGATTATACTCTGCGTGGTAAAACCGCATGGAAATATGCAGGAATCAAAATTGGTAACGGAAAGTATAGCGAAACTTCATATGGTAAAGAAACTTCATTACAGCTTACCGTAACATTCATTGGTGAAAATGATGGAAGTGGCATTGCAAAAATGGAATACAAAATGCTTTCTGCTAGCAATGCGCAGGATTATGTAACTGCTGTAACTGGTAGATATACAGGTGAACTTCCGTCATCATGGAATGCTTCTGGTGAATTTGCTGTAGAAGAAAGTTCATACACACACTATGGGGTTGCGGGAGAATATCCTTGTTATGTTGGAAGTGCCACAATAAATGGTTTTGAAAGAACAACAACTGGAATCCCTAACCTTGTATTTGTACGTGCAACAGATAACTGTGATAATTCAGGTGACTGGTTTGTTCTGCAGGTACAGATGGATAATGAGAATCCAGAAATAAAATCTGATTCTACAAATCCAGAGGCATTGCTTACTAATGGAAAGACTAATCTTCAGGCGCTTACTGGAACATTTAAAGATGGTTTATATGGCTCAGGTATAAAGGCAGCTCGTGTTTATGTAGACGGTACTCTCGCCTTTGAGGTTAATAGCAGTGATGATGTTGAAAAAGGTTATGTTGAGAATGTGCCAAAATCAATTACAAATGATTATGGAACTTTCTTAGTTACAGGATATGGACCAACAGAAGCACAGTTTGCTATGGCAAATCCTGCTGAAGGTGCGGCCATTTATTCATTTAAGAATGCAGCATCATATGCAACCTGGAGACTTACTCTTACACCACAGAACGGTACAAATGATCAGGGAACCGGCTGGTTTGATAAACTAAAGAGCAAATCTAACCCTCAGGTGTCTGTTGAAGTAGAAGACTGGGCTGAAGATGCTTCTGGTAGTGGTAATAAAACAAGTCTTATTATTACCTCACTTGATATTGATACAGAAGATCCAAGTGCTTCAATTTCTAGTCCAAACCCGGCAGATATTTTGAACGGAAAACAGACAATTAAAGGAACTGTAGAAGAAAATCGCACTCCAAAATCTCTGGAAATTTATTATTCAAATGCTGATACTGTGCCAGTTTCAAAAGATGGCTGGACTACACTCTTGCGTAAAATTACAACAGAGTCAGCTCCTGCAGGAAGCTCTTCCGATACAGTTACAAAATATGGTGCGACAGTACAGGAAATCTATAGCTTTGAGTTTAAAGATATAGATTTTAATGATCTCATTGGAAAAGATACAGAAGGAAATCCAAATGAATCTGGAACTGTACATCTTATGGTTTTTGCAGAAGATAAAGCAGGAAATACCAATGTTTCTCCAGATGATGTTTCTTCAGCCTGTTACACCTTTAATGTAGACAGTAATTCCGATCGTCCAATAATAACAGTACTTACTATAGAGCTTGTAGATGACGAAAATTCAAATCCTCTTTCACCAGATAATTATCTTCTTTTGAATACAAACACATTAAATCTTACAATTACAGATGATGATGGAGTTGCAGAAGCTAAATACCGCATCAAAAAAACAGCGGCTGATGATCCAAAAAATGAAACCTGGAAAGATATGAAACTTACTTCAAGCGGAGCTTCAGTTAAGTTTACAAATGAAGGTAAACAAATACTCGAATTCTATATTAAAGATAATGCTGGAGCAGAATTCTCTTCAGATGGAATTAATGCACCAGGTCTTATTCCAGATTCAGAAGAAGCCGGAACTCGCAAAATCCGCAAAATCTATCTTACCGACCTTGAAGTAGATGAAAACGATAATCCTTTACACAAATATGGAACAGATGAAGCCGGCTACACAAACCCAACTGTTTACGCAAATGTGGATACAAAGGCTCCAGTTCTTAAAATTACTGCGCTTCAGCGATTAGATAAAGACAAAAAAGCTGAAGAAGATGAAGATGGCAATGCTATATGGTGGATAAAAGATCAGTTCACTAATGTAATTGTCGGTGGGCCTGCTGCACAGTATTTGAAGGTACGTGCTGAAGCAACCGATGAAGGAAGTGGTATTGATGAAAGCAAGCTTTATATTTCTGCAAAAATCAAAGACACAGAAATAGAGTTTAATAAGAATTCAGGTACTAGTGAAAAAGTTTCTTCAGACGAAGTTGATGGAAAAGATTATTATTATGACTTTGTCATTCCATGTATATTACCTGAAGGAGAGGATGCAATTGAAAAGGTAAATTACATTGCAACCATAACCGTAAGCGATAATGCCGGAAAGCAAAAATCTGAAGGTATTACAATAAAGTTTGACAATAAAGCACCAAAAATTGTAATAAAATCACCATCTTCTATAGAAAAGTTGAGCGGTGCAGTTGCTGCTCAGGGTGAAATCGAAAACAAAGAAAGTACAGTCTTTTATTATGCAATTTCACCTATAGAAGCTTTTCCAGACGGTTATACAACAGCAACAGAATTTAGTTATGATATGTATTCTGGACCAACTGAAACTCCAGTATTAGGTAATACTACATTCTTAGACTCTTCGGAAAATACAGAGCCACTTTATACACTTTGTGGTTATAACCTTATGTATGAAGATGGAAGTAAATCAAATAGCTTCTATCTTAATTTTGATGGAAATATCAATAATACAACCGGTAGTCATTCTTATACCTTGAATGACTGGATTAAAAAAATGAGAATTACAGATGATATAGCATTGAGTTCACCTGAATTCTCGAATGTATATAAGCTTTATCTCCATATCAAAGCAATAGATGATGCTGGTAACATTAGTAAAAGAGCTTATCCTATTTTGTTAGATCCTCTTGGAAAACGTCCAAAAGTGTTTATAAGCTATCCTACTAAAGACGGCCTTACACTTGGAGGTGCTCCTTCTATTATGGGTACTGTTACAGGTACAGGAGTTCAGGATGTATGGCTTCAAATAGATTGTACGGGAGATGGCCACTGGACTGTTGAAGATTTAAACATCCTTACTACACTAAAAGATGATGATAATAAACAGATATACGCTATTGCAAACATGCAGAATAAAAAATCTGTTACAGACACTCTTCCAGAAACAACAACAGAAACAGAAGTTGCTAAGTATGCAATAAGAATTCCTACATCAATTTCAAGCTGGAGTCAGCAGATAAATATTAAAAAAGAACTTGAGCCGAAAGCAGAAAACGTAAGTACAAAGAATGTAAAAATATGGGCTTATGCTACCGATAGTCAGGGATTCACAAGCAGCAGAGTAGAACGTAGTTTCATAATAGATAAGGATAAACCTGTAATAGATCAGGATATTTGGCTTGTTCAGTGGAATACAGACGATAATTTCAATGGTGGTAACGGCTTTGTAACAGACGCTGAAAATAATATTTTACTGGATGAAAATGGAAAAATTCAGTTCAAAGAAGGTGCTGTTGCAGTTAGCCGTCCATATAATGAAAATGAAAATATCAAACAAAAATGGTTCATTATTGGTAAAGTTACAGATGGTAGTGGAATTGGCACAATAAAATATCAGTTAGATAAAGGGCAAACTGAATATGCAATAACACCAAATAGTAATAGTGATGGTGACTATTCAAAACCAGATCAGGGTGTATATATTCGCAAAATTGAAGGTCATAATTATATTTTCTGTCTCCCTATTGGTAATACCGATGATGAAGTAGGTGAATCTTCAGTTTATTTCTATGCAGAAGAGATAAATGATACAACAACTCCTAAAAACGTCGACCCAACATTTAAGGTTAGATATGACAACAAAAAACCTGTAATTAAAGCTAACGAGAAACTTATAGATGTAGAAGATATTGAAAACGAAGATACAGTTATTGAGATTGCAAATGTTAACTCTGCCTATATGTTTAGTGGAATTGCCACAGAAGATGATGTAAGGGGTATCCAGCAAACAGGAGTTAAACGAATTGCATTCTATTTTACTAGAGATATTCATAGCCAGCCAAAAACTATTTTTGATCCTATGATTCGCTCAAAGAAGAATGGTGCGGCGGTTGAAGGTAATGCTATAAATTATGAGACTGAAAGCCTGGTTGTTGAGGATAACTTATATTGGAAAGCTTCAACATGTAATATCAGCGGTTCAACACTTACCTTAAGTTCAAAGCTCATCAATGTTCATAAAGGTGGTCTTGTAAAAGTTTATGGAACTATCTATAGAATTGAAGGTCTGTCTACTGATGGCAAGCAAATAACTCTATCAGAAAGACCTGGAGATGGCTCTTCAGTAGAGGTAAAATTTGCCATTGCAAATATTGTAGATAATTTTACTCGCGAAGGTGAAGGTTCTACATATATAAAAGACGATGAGTATGGTTACGGCTATTATTCTGATGCTGCATTTGATGATGAAGACCTCATGATAGAAAGCATTATTCCAAAAGGAACTCAATATATTTGGGAAGCAACTATCAATTCTAAAAACATAAGTGATGGTCCTGTAATTTTAAATTATGTAGTATTTGATGAGGCCGATAACGTTTCTGATTTACAGACAGTAAAATGCTTTGTAAAGAATAACGCACCTCGAATTGCAGGTGTAACTTTGGGTACAGATAAAAACGGAAATGACAAAATAGATGATGATGAATACATAACATCATATTCATCAATGCATCTTTCTGATGATAAAAAAACAAAATCAGAAACTCTAAATATTCCGTCAATTCCAGATAACGATGAACCGTTCTCTGTATTTACAATAAAGGGATACACAGTAATTAAGCCTGAGATTATTGGTGGTAATGGAGATATTGGTTATAAGTATTCTGTTGCCAAATATATTTCAACCAATAAGAAATGGGATTCTCCATATAAGAGTTTTTATCAGGATACTTTGAAATTCTTTGCAAAGGGGCAGGAAGCAGAAGACAGTGTAATACAGACTGAAGTACCAGACTCTGATCCAACAGAATATACATTACCTTCAATTGAATTTACTGTAAAAGATTTACTTAATAGTGGAATTGCTGATTTTGCAACTCAGAAATTCAGTTTTGAATTCCTTGATGAAACCCCGACTTGGGATAAAGAATCTGGTGAAAAAGATTATATTCAGCAAACCGCAACACTCAATATTGTTATGGGATTAAAATTGCGTGATGCAGACCCTGCTGAAAATGTAATTATTCCATTCTATTGGGAAAGTAAAGACAAAAACTCATTAGAAGCTCTGGATAAAGGACATATTGAGTTGCCTAAAGATTGGAAACTGTCTTCTGGTTATGAAGAACCTGGAGAAGGCGAGCCAAATACAGAATATGATGCTGATCCAAAAGTTTCCGGAGCCTTTAAGCTCGAAGGAATTGCAAGAGACAATTCTCTTTTAACTGCACTTAAAGTTAAGATTAATGGTAGTGAAATAACAATAGCAACATACGAGACAGTTGTTGAAGATGAAATTGAGACAGTACGATGGGTTCCAATTGAAAATATTACAGGCTTAAGTGTAGAAATAAAATCGGCAACATATGGAGAATACAAAGCTGCCTATGATATTTCAGATTCAGATATTTCTGCAGATTTGAATGAAGCTGAAATGCCAGAGTTAAGTCAGGACTATGGACATGTTGTTCATTGGATAATGCATATAGACACAGAAAAGATGGAGGGTATGGGCCCTGCAGCAGGTATTACAATTACAGCCTCTGCAGATGATAAGGGAAATCCTGGTGTTGTTGAAGGTAATATTGAATATACTCCAAATACTCCAGTAGACAGTGATGATTATGTAATAGACGTAGTTCCATATATCCGCGGAATAAAAACATTCCTTTCTACAAAGAGTAAAAAGAACGATTCTTCTGAATACGACAGAACAGCACTTGGCCACTATCCGGTAGCAAGTACAGAACAGATTTATATCTATGGTTTCAACCTTGCAGGTGGAAAACTTTATGATAGTAAAAATCATAGTATTGACCTTGGTACACCTAGTAACGGTTTGTATCCAATAGTTGTAAAGACAACAACTGACGATGAGACAACAGAAACAAAAGTAACCGTTGAAAGTTTTACTAGTGGTGAAATAACAGTAAAGGTTGGCGATATTGAAAGCCTAAATAATAAAAACAACAATGACTCAAAGGGTAGTTATACAGGAGCAGGAACAGACTATAGTTCATACTGCAACTTCTACAACCGTAAGCCAAATGAAGCAAATAATTATACTCTTACAGATGATGTAGTACTTGATGTTTGGCATTTTAACAGTACAGCTGCAAAACCAAATCCTAGCGGGCGCCTTGATGAAGCAATTATGAAAATTAATCCTATAACTAAGATTATTGGCTTGGCGTTCCTTAGTGGTACAAAGAGAGTTTCTATTCCTAGAGGAAAGAACAATTCTTATTCAGATGGAGGAGACACAGGAGCAGGCCAAAAAGATTTCCGTTCAACTATGAGTCTAGCCTATGATTACAGAGGATGGTCTTATTATACCGAAGCAGGAGGAAATGAAGGAGATAGAGTAAAATTCAGAGTTTATGATGTAGATAATAAGGAAAAACTTAACATTAATTTTGAATATATAAATCAGAGTACATTGCGTGATGGGGAATCACTTTATATGGATTTAAGATATAAAGTGCGTAGTCCTTCAATTGCAACATCACCAGCATTAAATTCAAATAAAGAGAATGATACAAATATTTATATGATATATTATGATAGTTATAATGATGAAATTCGTTATAAATATGGTACTATAAGTAATAATGGACTTTTGCAAAAAAGGAAAAGTGATAATACAGAAGCATGGGATAAAAACAACCCATATTCATGCAAATATGCTCAGGTAATTGCTACTAATGCAACAACAAACCTTCCTACAAAAAAAGAGGGTGAAAACACAATAATAGATCCAGAATACAAATATACAGGAACACCATTGGCTAATGCTGGAGAATTTGTCGATATAGATGTTATTCCTGGCGCAAGTGTAGGAGATGATGGTAAAGTCGTAGTTTCTAAAAATGATGTTGTTGTTGTTGTCTGGTATGATGCTAAAGCAAAGGCCTTAATGTACTCATATAATACTACTCCTACAGATTATTCCTGGAGAACTACTAATAAGGATATAAAAGAAGATTATCGTGGACTTAACAGAAAGAACTGGGAAAATGCACAAACAATATTTACAAATGCTGGAGAATTCTGTCAGGTAAAGGTAGACAAAGCTGGCGGTGTACATATAGCTGCTTATGATATTAATTCAAAAGATTTGAAATATGCATATTTAAGTTCTTATGATTCGACACCTGTTACTTATACAGTAGATTCTGTAGGTAATGTAGGCTCTTTCATAAGAATGGATGTTGCTCTGGATAGTGTAGGTAACCCAATGCCTTATATTTCTTACTGGGGTGGAAACATGCCAAAAATTGCCTATCCAAAAGCTACAAATACTTCGAATGGAGCTTCTGGAGATATGTTTACAGGTGATTGGGAAATTAGCTACATTCCAACTGGTAGTACTTTGTCCGATTTGGAGCAGAAACGCATTGGTAATTATGATAACCGAATAAATGTTGCTGTATGGAAGGATGCTGATGGAAAAATCACAGATTCAAAGAAAACAGATGGTACAATAGGTACTTCATCTTCGGAAACAGGCAGCGGTACCTGTTGGGGTAACGGAACGTCATATCCAGTCGTAGGTTATTCAATTACAGATAACGGTAACGATACTCTTGAAACCGCCCAGATGCAGTAAGGAGGAACAAGATGATGAAGAACAGATTTTTTACAACAGTAACATTCCTTATTATTTCAACCGCAGCTCTTATTTTTGCTTCCTGCGAAATTGGACTTGGTGATGCGGTAGATACTTCTGCGCCAACGGTAGACATTGTTTATCCTCCAAAGCATGCGGTTATCCGAGAGTCTTTTTTACTTGCCGGAAACTGTAACGATGATATTTCTGTTGAGGCTGTAAAAGTAAGCCTGACAAATACGTCTACAAAAACAAATTATGGGCCATTTGATGCAACTCTGGATGAAAAGAAACTTACCTGGAGCATTGTTCTTAATAATAAAATTGAATCAGAATTTGATGCTTTTAATGCCTACAAGCAGTGGGAATTGCCAGATGGAGACTACATTATCTCTGCAGTTTCGTATGATAAGATTAATAATGCATCACAGGAAGCTGCTATTCCGCTCAGTGTAGATAACACAGCTCCTGTTCTTCTTGTAACTAAACCACTGGCAGTCGGGGATGAAACTGCTTCTGTTTATGGTCGTACTCTTAATGTAACTGGAGACATTGCAGAAGCGCACGAAACTAAAAAGCTTACTTTTAATTACAATGAGTACGATGAAAATACAAAGTCATTTGTTTACGAAGAACCAAAACATTTGGAAATTCGTGGCTTTGGGACAATGTCTTCTGACAGTCCTCTTATAATAGCAAAACTCGATAAATCTACAGAAGAAACTGCTGCTTCAACTTTAACAAAGAATTACGAAACAATTTATGGTGATTCAGTTGATATAAATAATCCAGAAGCTTATGGTAAAAAACTTTACTATTGTGGATTCCTTTTGGAAGATAATGCAAAAATCTATCAGACACTTGGAGATGCTGGAGCAGGAGAAGGTAACCAGACAACACAGTATTATATTTTGAGCGATATCTTCAACGAAAAGCTTTTTAATGAAGATACATATTCGTTGAATGCACGAAATTTAATGAAGCTGCTCAGCGGTCAGTCTAATTATTCAAAGAATGAAATCTCAAAAATTACAAATGTGCTTTCACAGGGCGTTGGAAACTTTGCATCAAGTAAAGAAATTTCAGCTGAAAGTTCATCAAAATTTTCTATAGATCCAAAAAATAATCCAATTTGGGGAATTAATAATTTTGAAGAAGAAAGCGGAACATTTACCAGCTATGAACTTGGTTCTGCAATTCCACTCGTATTAAAAGCAGGTGGAGACGGTTTTGCAATAGACAAATCTTCTATAGAAATAAAACTTTATCATCTTGGAAGCGAAGAAATTCCTTCTGTAATTGATGACTTGCCTTATATTACTTTAGTAAAACAAGGTGAGTACGAAGATGGAAAACTTAAAGACATCGTAAAAGAAGTAGACGATAATGCCCTGCAGTTCTACATCACAAAAAATGGAAATGAAGTTCCTGCAGAAGGTGACGTAGGAATAAGGGTAAATCATTATTATGAATTCAAACTTACAGGAAAAGATATTGCAGAAAATCCGTTAGACAGCAAAAATACAAGATACGGTTTTAAGCGATATTCAAGCTTTGCTGCACCACGAGTTATGTTTGAAACTGCAGACGGCTATTTTGCAGAAAATGAATATTACAGTGGAACTCAGTTGGAAAATACTGGAATCAAAATAAAAGGAAAAATCATAACTGCAACAAAAGATATTGAAATTGAAAGCAAAGATAAAATAAAACTTTCGGACATAACAATTACCGATACTTCAACTAATGCAGATGCTAGTGAAGGTGTACAGTATGATTATGTAATAGAAAATCTTACAAAGATTTCTGATGGTTCTTTAACTGAAGGCAAGGTTTATAACTTTACTGCAACAATTACAAAGAAATCTGGCGCATCGCTTATTCCAGTTTCAAAAGGTGCCTATAAATATAAGGTTGGCTTTATTGCAGAAGATTCGTTGAATGGTAAAAATGAAGCTTCTGAGTTTGAATTTAAATTAGATACTCAGGAGCCAGAGATTCTTCAAAGTGAAATTTCTGTGACTCCAACAGTTACTCGCGAAGGTAAAACTTATGTTAATGGAACTGTTTCAGTTCGCGGAAATGTCTCTGATACAGGCAGCGGCTTTGCAAAGCTTTACTACTATAAAAAAGGCAGCGATACACCTACTTATGCTATGGGTACTGGTTCCCAGTGGGCATTTGATTTTGATACAACTCTGCTTACAGATAACGAAGAATATACAATCTATATTACTGCAGAAGATAAGGTTGGAAACAAGCTTACAATTCCATATATAATAAATGTAAATCAGGAAACAGACAGACCTGTAATAACCTTTACAAACGATAGTAATATTTTTACAAAAACAAGTAACGTTCTTGTTGGAAATATAACAGATGATGATGGTCTCAAAAAAGTAACTGCAACTTATGAACGAAAACAGCCTTTCCCAGAATTAGATGAAGCGGGAGAGCCTGTTGGTCCTCAGGCTTTGGAACTTGCAGCTCTTAATTCAGGTTCTACATCTTATAGTATAAATGCAAAGCTTCCGGATGCTGAAGGTGAATATGAAATTGTAATAAATGCAGAAGATACAGCCGGACTTTCTACAGGAAAAGCTACTAAAACTATAACTGTAAAAAAAGACAATGGTGCACCATCCTTTGCCATTACGAAGCCTAATGCAACTAAAGACACATACTATAATAGCGATGTAATTGTAAACGGAACAATAAAAGACGGAAGCGGTATCGCTGCAATTTCCAGACAAATTTATAAAGTTGAAGAAACAGACATTAAAGTTGGAACTGAAGTTACCCTCGAATCTGCAGCAACAATAGAAGAGATTGTAGCTGGTACAACCTGGGCAGATACAATACAAAAGGCTACAGAGAATGGTATTTATAAAGTAGTTTACACTGCAAAAGATAAATATGAACAGCCAGTAATTTATGAACTGGTATTTTCTATGGATATAGAAAAGCCAACTGTTGATACTGTAAAATTTGATGATGAAGATATTACAAATGTAGATCTTACCAGCAAGTGGTACAAAAAGAATTCTGGAGAATTCAGCATAATAACCTCTGACTCAGGTTCAAGTGTTGCTTCTGTATCATATTCTAAAGACGGCACTACCTGGATTAGCATGGCAGCAAACAGCGAACAGGAAAATTTGTGGAATTCTAACATCACTTTCGATGGTGAAGTTTTAACAAAAGACCTGTACATAAAAGCTGTAGACTTGGCTGGAAACGAATCTGAAATAAAACATTTTGAATTACAAATAGATTTAAAAGCTCCAGCACTTAACGTTGAAGTTTTAAATCTGAAAAACGAAGTTGTAGAAGGCAATCTTTATGTAAATGGAAAGAATTCTGTAAATATTAGAGGAACTTATTCAGATGCAGAAAGTGGAGCTTTACCACTCAAATTCACAATTGATGAAACAGACATAACCGAATCTGTTACTATAACTCCTGTTAATGAAGCGCAGGGAACTTTCTCTGCTGTTATAGCTAAAACTGCTTTGAAGAGTGGAACATTCAAAGTTATTGGTAAAGATAATGCAGAAAACGAAATAGAAGTAGATGCTACAACAATTATTCTTGATACAGAAGATCCTGAAATAAAAGAACTTTCATTATTTATGCAAAAAACAGAAGGAGAAAACACTGTATCAAAACAAGCCTATAAAAAGGTAAATGCAGAATCCGATTCAAATGCCAGATACTATATCCGCAATAAAAAAGATGGAAAGCTTAATATAAGTGGTACAGCAACAGATAATATTGCATTTGATAAAATCACACTTAATATAAGTGGTATTAAAATTGAAAATTCAGAGCCAGTTGAAATAGAGTTAGAATCTATAGAAACTGCCTGGAGTTTTGATAATATTGATTTAAGTGAATGGAAATCTGTTTCTTCAGCAAAACTTACTGCTACAGATTTAGTTGGAAATAGTGTAGAAGTTAATTTTGATATCATATTTGATGAAACAAATCCGGTATTAGATCTTACAACCGAACCAGCAGGCTATTATTTCCGTGATATTAATATTCCTGTTGAAAAATATACTAACATTAAATTTGGAAACGGTCGTTATAGCGAACATACTTATGGCAAACTGACTGCTATAGACATTACTACAAAACTTACAGAGCAGGGAAGTGGCCTTTCAAAACTCGAGTACAGATTATATGGTGCAGACAGTGAGACTAAAACAGAAGATGAATTAATTGATTCTTTTGATAGTTCAAACATAACCTGGACTGCAAGTGGAAATTTCAACCTTTCTTCAAATGTTACAGGAAATGATGTATCAGCAACTGCAAGTATTTCTGGTTTTAAGGCTACAACCGATGAAAAAATAAATTATCTCTTGCTTAGACCAATAGATAATTGTGGTAATGCAGCAGAAGTAACAGTGCTTTCTGTTCATGTAGATCAGATTGCACCAACCGTAGTCGCAACCAGTACAGACAAACTTACAAACGGAACCTCGTCAATTACAGTTTCTGGCGCAGCTTACGATGTAGATGCAGGTCTAAAGGCTTTGCGTGTGCTTATAGATGGCGAACCTGTATTAGCAACAGATGGAGAACTTTCAAATGAATATGGTACATTCACTTACACAGGTTATGCTCTACAAGATAAAGAATGCACTTTTGAAAATGCTGCTTCTTACGCAACCTGGACACTTACACTCACTCCTACAGATGAAGAAGACGGCTGGTTCAAGAAGCTGACAGCAAAGAATACACGCCCTGAAATTTCAATTGAAGCAGAAGACTGGGCAGAAGATGACAACCACGTTGGTAACATTGCACCAAACCCAACAAAGGTAGCCGTTCTCAAAATAGACTCTGTACCACCAGAGGTAAATATCACTAATCCAACAAATGGTCTTGCCATAAACGGTCTAAATACTATTCGTGGAAATTCAAAAGATGAAGGTAGTACACCTGTAGAGCTTTCTCTTTATTATTCGCTGGCAGAAACTGCTCCACAAACGATTTCAGGTTATACATTAATGCCGATAGATGCACCAACTCTCAAGACTACTGGTGAAAACTCGGTGAATGTTTCAAAGCTTTATAATTTTACATTCGATGTAAATTTTGATGATGCAACAAACAATAAATTCCTGCAGGAAAATGAAGCGTCAAAAGACATCTGGATTCTCGCTATAGCAAAAGATGAGGCTGGAAATGTCTCTACAATTCAAAATGGAAAGAATCTTGTAAAATATACAATTGACCGCAATACAGACCGCCCAGTTGTAACAATTACCGACGTAGATCTGAGCGATATGACAGAAGATGAACCTCATCTTTTGAAAGAGCAGAAATTGACAATCAACATAACCGATGATGATGGTGCAGTAAAATCAGCAGAATACAGAACTACTAAAGCAGGAACAAATCCTTCTGAAGATGATTGGCAGACTATTACTCTAAAGAATGGAAGAGGTAGTTTTGAACTTCAGCATGATGGAAAACAAGGTATTGAATTCAAAGTTGTAGATAATAATGATAATACATTTGGCCCTTCAGAGAATAAAGATTGGCTGAAAGTTTATGTAGAAGATACACCAGAGAATGCAGAGAATGAACCTAATCAATTTGAGTCTGCTATACATGTAATATTGGACCTTCTTACTCCTGTAGTTTCCTTTGCCGATGGGGCAGTAAAGTTAGGTATTGCAGCGACAGAAGAAGATTCTGAACCAGCAGATGACGATTGGAAAGCGGAAAAAGATTTTAATACAATGCTTGGAGGAAAAACGAAGTATCTTTGGTTCAAATTTAAGGCAACAGATGAAGGTAGTGGAATTGCTAAAGATGAAAATAATAAGGATAGAGTAGTTGCAGAAGTAAAATTAGGCGAAACAGAAGTTACAGATTCTCCTTATATTGCAGAGGCAGTAGATGCTGATAATGGTATCTATATAGTAAAGATTCCATGTGGCAAAGACAAAATTAGTGGCAACGGTCTTTTAAATGTAAAACTTGTTGCAACAGATAAAGCTGGCCGCGAAGGTGAAGAAGAAGTTCAATTTGATATTGATAATACTCCACCAGAAATTACTATTATTACACCAGATAACAATTCGGAACAAAGTGGAATAATAGAAGTTATTGGTACCATAAAGGAAGATGTAAAACTTTATTATGCTGTTTCACCATTAAAAATTTCACCGGATAAGAATCCAACAGAATTCTCTTTTAAAGCCAAGACTAGTGATACAGGTGCAGATTCTGGAGCAACTCTTCCTACAACCGATAAAGATGGAAATCTTATAGATTTAGGAAAGACAGAAGAAGAGTTTAATAATTATCTGAAAGAACTTTGTGCATACAAAGAATATGATAATGAACTTATTACAACCTTTGATATATTGTTTGATGGAGACAATTCAACATCAGATCATACGTCAGAATTAAACACATGGCTTACAAATCTGGGAATTACTACTTCAGATGATATTGGAAATACAGACCTTAAAAAGTGTTTCGATGATTATGTAACCCTTTATTTACATATTAAAGCAATAGATACAGCAGGTAATCAGACTGAGCTTGCATATCCAACTGAAGATAGTGAAGATGAAACAGAGCCATTTGCAATTCTCGTAAATCCTCAGGGAACCAGACCTAAAGTTGAATTTACATCTCCTAAAGCCGAGGAATCTATTCTCGGAGGAAGAATAAATGTTATGGGTACTGTATCTGGTAATAATAATAATTCTGTAAATAAGGTCTATATGCAGATTGATTGTAATGGAGATGATAAATGGACTAAAGCAGACGAAGAAATACTGGAAGATGATAATCATAAATATACATTAACTGCAATACCTGGATTAAAATATGAAGATGGAACTACTCCACAAAAAGGTATTGAAATAGAAGCCGATGAATCCTGGAGTTTATGGATTAATGAAGATGGTGAGTTCAACGATACAGATAAACCAATAAAACTCCGTGTATATTCTTATGATTCTACTGCTGAATTATTGAGTAGTGCAAAAATAAGAACAATAACAATAGATGATGATATTCCAGTAATGGATCCAGATATAAAATTAGTTCAGTGGAACGAAGAATTTACTGGAGATAAAAAATTTACAGTTGCTGACAATACCGGAAAGATTACATTTGCTTCTGATGCCGTAAAAGCAATACGTAAATTCGAAAATGAAATGTTTATTTCAGGAATCTGGTTTGTTGTTGGTACTGTAAGTGATGATAGTGGAATTAAAGAAATAAAACTTGGTGGTGAAAATGGAGATTTACTTGAAGATGTAGAAGACGCCATCAAAGAAAGCTACACCGTTACTAAAACAGATGAAGATGGAACTGAAAAAACAGTAACTAATTATGCATTCTGTTTCCCTATTGGTTCAGATGAACCTAATGCTGTAAACGTTTCTAATATTCTTTTCTACGCAAAGGATGCTGGTGATAACGATAGTACACAACCTTTGAATAAAACATTTACAGTTAATTGTGACAATAAGGCTCCATTAGTCAGTCAAATAAACGATGGCCTTAAAATCTATAATGACAACAGAAAGTTTACATTTGGTTCAATTGCAACAGAAAATACTGTTGATAACGGGGATAAAACTGTAAATCAAAGTGGTATAGAACGTATTGTGTTCTATTTTACGAGAGATAAAAACTCTACGCCTGAGGTAATCTATGATCCTATGCTTCGTAAGGGAGCCGAAGGAAATGAACGAGAATGTTCTGATGCATCAATTTCTTATGATGAACAGGATTACTTATACGGACAGACTGAAAGTGTCACAATCAAAACAAAGGCAAATGATACTACAACACTTACACTTGGTGCTGATGCAGATATAAAGAACATACATACAGGCGGCATTACAAAAGTAGATGGCGTTATTTATAGAATTAAAAAAATTGAAAACAATGATGTTACTATTTCGGGAGTGCTCTCGGATGATGTTAACGATGAAGTAACTGCATTCTTTGCAATTGCAAATGTAATAGACCATACACTTTCAGAAAAGTTGCCGTCAAGTTATAACGATCGTGAAACCGATTATGGTTATGGCTATCCAGATGACAGCAATTGGGATAAATATGATGATGGCGACCTTATGCCAGAAACCTTTACAAAAGGAACAACCTGTACCTGGGATGCAAGTATAAACTCTAAAAATCTGAGCGATGGCCCTGTAACTTTGCATTATATTGTATTTGATAAAGCAGGTAATCCTACTAATAAAACTGTTAATGCAATGGTGCAGAATAACGCTCCACGTATTGCAGGTGTAAGCATTGGTACAGATGATAATGATGATGGTGAGATTGATGATAATGAATTAATTACAGCTTATTCAGGCAAGTTTAAGTATGGTTCTCTCAATGGTTATAATACTGATGGAACAAAAGCCACAACTGTAACAATTCCTTCTGAACCAGCAGAAGAAGGTAAAACTATAGAAGAATCACCAAAGAGCGTAATCAAAATAAAGCGCAAGACTGTAATTAAGCCAGAGATTGTTGGTGGTAATGGAACACTTGGATATACATATAAAGTATATGAACGAAAAGGAACAGCATGGGACGAAACTGAGTATACAGAATTAGCCGATCCTGTTACTTTGGTAGAAAGAGAAACAAGTGATGAGAATGCTCTGGTAACTCCAACAATTGAACTTACAGAAGAACATTTACGAGAGCTCGAAATTAAAACTCAAGACAAACAGAAATTCTCATTTATAATCTGGGATTCAACTCCAAATCTTACCTTCGGAGAAAATACACAGAACGCAACTTTGAATTTGATTATGGATGTTATTCTGGATGATAGTGAACCTGCACAGAACAAGATTATTCCGTTCTATTGGAAAAACAAAGACAAAAATTCTCTTGCAGATAATAATCCAGAAAAAGGACATATTGAGCTTTCTAAAGATTGGAAACAAGCTTCTGGTTATCAAGCAGCTTCAGGTACTACAAACACAGAGTATGATGCTGATCCAAAAGTTTCCGGGGCATTCAAGCTGGAAGGTATTGCACGAGATAATTCTCTGCTCAAAAAACTCACTGTAAACATAGGTACAGATTCATACAAGATTGCTGAATACAAAAACGGAAACTGGACTGAATGTGCTAACCTAATGGTTACCGGTGAAGGAGAAACTGCTTCGGCATATATGGATGTATATAAAAAAGCAGGAAAGTGGTACATAAACGATACTGAAGCTGATAGTGAAACTGAAATTCCAGCTGAAAGAATTAAAACTGATGATTACAAATGGAAGTCAGAAATTCGCGAAGCTACAGCAGCTGAATATACAAATGCTGAATATCCAGTTCCACAGGGTAAAACTCTAACCTCAACAATTCCATATACTAGTCAAGACTATGGACACGTAGTTCATTGGACGATGACTATAGATACTGAAAAAATGGGTATAACTCCACAGGTAGGAAAAGTAATTATTGCCAAGGCAGACGATAAGGGAAAACCAAACTCTGAAAATAATTACATATCAAATACTTTTGTAGTGGACGAAAACCAGACTGGCGGACAAGATGGTAGTGAAGCTCATACTTGTAAATATACTATAGATGTAGTTCCATATATTCAGGGAATAAAAACCTTCCTTTCTACTAAGACAACAAAGAAAGATTCTTCAGAATATGACAGAACTGCACTCGGTCACTATCCGGTTGCAAGCACAGAACAAATCTATATCTATGGTTTCAACCTTGAAGGTGGAAAACTCTATGATAGTGCAAATCATAGTGTAGACCTTGGTACTTCTAGTAACGGTTTGTATCCAATAGTTGAAAAGACAACAACAGACGGTGTAACAACAGAACCAAAAGCAACTCTTGAAAATTTTACAAGCGGTGAAGTGACATTAAAGGTTGGCGATATTGAAAGTCTGAATAACAAGAACAACAACGATTCACAGGGCAGCTTTGGAGCTGCAATTCCAGCAGTTGAAAGTTATGGAGAAACTTCAACAAAAGATACTTTTAGCAACTTCTATAACCGTAAGCCAAACAGTACAAATAACTATATTCTTACAGACGATGTTATACTTGATGTATGGAAGTTCAATGATAGAGCTGCAAAACCATATGGCCCAGGAACAATTTCAGACCCTGTAATGAAGATTAACCCTTCTAATGGAATGATTGGTTTTGCATACCAGAGTGGAACCCGTGCCTTTAGCATGGCTGATAAAGATAATTCCTATATAGGTTATCTTGGAGGTTTTGATAACTTTACTGCGGTGAGTTTTGCTTATGACAGTGCTGGAAACACTTTTGGAACTGTTTTAGGTGGAGATATTAATAAAAAGGCATCTGTTTCAAAATTCTCTTTAATGTCAAGTATTTGGGGATCAAGTGGTATGGGATATTATATGGACAAAAAAGGAATAAAACATCTGAGAATTGAACAGATTGGGCAAATAGGAACTAAAGCAAATAAGAATTATGAAAATGTCACAGGTGGAGAAAATGCTTTAGACGTAGCTGGTTATAATATTGACAAAAACCGTATTCTTAGTCCAAGTCTTGCAATAAGTGGCAGTGGAGAAAATGAAAAAGTTTATCTTGCATATTATGATCATTTTAATAAAGAAATCCGTTTTAGGTGGGCAGAATCACCAAAAACAACTGAAAAAGGCTTTAATGGAACAAAAAAATATCTGGAAGATACATTTGGAACAGATTTGCTTGGAGGTAATGGAACAGACACAGATGGTAATGGTAACACTGTAGGTAAAGATAAATATAACATTCTTAATTTCCAGATTATTGCCGAAGATGATTCCTATACCTATCCTAATGCAACAACAACTTCAGATAAATCTGTTGGAACCCTTAAAGAAGAGTCTACTGCACTTGGCAAAGCTGGGCAGTATGTCTGTATAGATGTCATTCCTGCTGGCACCATAAGTGGTATTACATACGATATAGTTGTTCTTGTCTGGTATGATGCAACAAATAACAATCTTATGTATACCTATAATAAAGTAAATCTTGCAACTCCAGAACGAAAAGATTTTGAAGGTTCAGTAAATACAAAAGCTCATTGGGCTGGCCCATTTACAATCCTTCAGAATGCCGGAATGTACTGCCAGGTAAAGGCAGACAAAAATGGTGGAATTCATATTGCAGGGTACGACAAAGATTCTGGAGACCTCCGCTATGCTAAACTCAACAGTTATACAGCAGCTGGATATAATGAAAATACAATGTCATGTATTGTAGACTCAAATGGTTTTTTAGGAACTGGTATTACCCTTGATGTTGCTTTTGATAATGAGGATGCAACTGGCAAAGCTGTTCCATACATTGGATATTATGGTGCTTATGGACCTAAGATGGCATATCTTTCATTAAATGGAAAAAATGCAGAGGTGCTTACAGCCGGAGCCAAGAACGACAGATTTACCGGTTATTGGGAAGTAACTGAACTTCCAACAACAAGTAATGCACCAAAAGACCGTATTAATATTGGCTTATGGAAAGATACTGATGGAGTTATATCGGCTCCAACTACAACAGATTCTAGCAATGTCGAGCCTGTACAAAACAAAGATTATACTTTTAAAACTGGTACAAAGTACAATACAGATCCAGGTACAAAAAAAGAAGTTTATGAGTTAGATACCACCGAAGCCAAAACTTACGGCAACGGAACAAGCAATCCAGTGCTTGCCTACCAAATTCGTCCGTCAAGTGCCAGTGGCTTCATTGAAACCGCTCAAATGCAATAGTTTCAAACCCTAAAAAATACTAAAAGAGCTTGCCATTTCGGCAAGCTCTTTGCTTGTAAATACTAACTAACGTTAGTTGGTATAAATAAGCAAATCTGCGGGGCTGTTTTTTTTATTCCTGCGTTGTCTTCTGTTTAAGCTGCATCTGCAATTCCTGAACTTTTTCGACTGGGAGGTCTTGGGCTTGGGCAATCTGTTCAATAGAGAGTACTTCCATTTTCAGAAGATTAATAGCAGCTTCTATGGCTTTTTCAGTACGTCCTTCAGAGCGACCTTTTGAACGACCTTCAGAAAGTCCTTGTTGTATGCCCTCCTGACGCCCTTTCTAATCCTTTTCTCCCTTTCTTGAATCCTTTTATAACATTTTGTTTTTTTATCAGGAGTGTTATGTTGATGGATTTAGCAGCTAATGCTCAAATAAAAGAAAATCTTCTTATTTAAATATTTCTAAATAAATGTTATAAATATATCTTACAACTTTGCATTATCTCTTCTTTGAGTAAAAAATAATAAAAGGCAATAAGGTAAGTTAATAAGTTTTTTAATAACGTATTGTTCTCTTAAGTCGATTCATTTATTCTCCGACAAACAAAAATAGAGTAGCCTCTTTAGTTTTTGCATCATTCTAAATTTATTAAAAAAAATTATTAAAATACCAAAAAAGTTTTAGCGATTCAGGAGTCGTTATATGAAAAAGTGTGGTTTGTTTGTTACTTGTTTTTTGATGGCTGCAATGTCTTTGACTGTTTTCAATTCATGTGACATTGATATTGGTTTGGGAGCTGCTATTGATACAGAAGTTCCTTCTATCACTATCGAAAATCCGCCGACGGATTCAATTATCTGTGATGCTTTTGTAATCAGCGGTAATTATTCTGATGATGGAGAGATTTCAAGTATTTCTCTTGATTTAAAGAATACAGAGAATAAAAAATCGTACTCATTTCCTGGTAAATTTGATGATGATTCTAACTGGAGTGCCGAAATTAATCCATTGGATGAAAAAACAAGAATTCCAGATGGTAAATACGAAGTAAAAATCACAATCTCCGATAAAGGTGGCCATAAATCAAACACAACCCGCTCTTTTGTGATTGATAATACAGCACCGGTTTTGGTGCTTTCTCGTCCGTCTTCAAAAGACGATGAAAAAGATGCAAACAAAATTGAATCATATGGTCAGAATCTTACTCTTAAAGGACAAGTTTCTGATACAAATAATGTTGAACGCCTTGTAATTGATTTTTATAGTGAAGATAATCCTGATAAGTCTCTCTATACAGAAACAATTCAAAACATTTCTCCTGATATTGCACTTGATGTTGCACACTTTCTTGATGGTAAAGCTTATAATGAGCTTTTTGGCACGGAGATAGAAGGTCCAAAATATTTAGCAAATATTGAAAAAAAATTCTATTGTACTGTTTCTGTTTATGATTTTGCAAAACGCTATCCTGCGGAAAATGGAAAAGAGAATCTTGGAAATAAGGAAAGCGAATACATTTTGATGTCAGACTGGCAGAAGTTCCAGAATGATTATCTGCAGAAAAATGGTTCTTCATTACAGCTTCCAGACTTATATTCTATTAAAACAACACGCACAAAAGATGGATCAAATAGAAGTGCAGCGGAAGACGGTAAAGACGACTTTGGTTCATTATTTAGTGGAGCTATAGCAAAAGGTAGTTTTAAATTAAATCCTAAAAACAATCCAACCTTCTTAATTTCTACTTTATCTCTTGAAGAAGCATCTGATGTTGAAAGTGAGCAGCCACTTACAGTTCAGTTGTTCCAGGGGTTGGACGGAATTGAGTTAAAAGATGCCGATAAAATGGCTGTATATTTAATTCCTCTTGATGATAATGGTAATAAAATTGAAGGAGTAAAAATCTATCCACAGAATCAGGAATATAAAAATACTGGTAATGATCAGATTAATATAAAAATTATTAAAAATGATTGTAAAGACAAATCTCCAAAATCTGAAGATATTAACAAAGCATCTTATAAAACACTGGAATATGGAACGACCTATATTTTAGGTGTTGATGGACAAGATATTAAAGGTAATGAAATTTTGCCATCTCTTGATGGAAAAGAATATAGAATCAACTTTAGAGCTAAAAAGCAGGCTCCAGAACTTAAAATTGATAATCCTTCACTTGGAACATCTTATATTGCAAAGGGTAAGTCTGTTACAATTTCTGGAACAACTTCACTTCCAGATGGTAAACCTACAATTTCAATCACCTGTAAAATAGATGATGGTGATACAGAAGATATAGAACCAGTTGAGCTAGAATTAGATAGAATAGAAGATAATCAGATTGTTTATAAGTTTTCAAAAACACTTACAACGGAATTCTTTAATCAGGAAAAATCACATCAGTATACATTTGAAATTACTTCTGATATGGATGGCTGGAAAACTTCTATATCTAAAACTGTAATTTATGATGTAGACGGCCCGACAATCAGCATAGACAGCATGCTTCCTACTGCAGAAAAATACACTGGTGACGAAAAGGGATCAAAAGAAGAGGGAATTTATTTGAACGGCAAGGTTACAATGAAAATTGCCATTCTTGATGATTATGATTCTGTAAATACCGAAGAAAACAAAAAACCTTATTATATAATTACAGATGAGAACAATAACGAAATAGAAAAGAATTTCATATCAACTCCAACAAAGCAGTCTTTTACAATAAATACAGAAGATTTGCCAAGTGGTAAAATTAAAGTAAAGATTTATGCAGAAGACCGAGCTGGAAACCTGGGGGTAGATATAGATGACCCTGAAAATACTTCCTTTGAACGTATTTATATTGTAGATCAGTCAACTGATGCTCCTGTTATTTTACCGTATAATTACGAATCTGTTACGTTAACACATTCTACAAAAGACAGTATTGAATCTGCAATTACAAAAAATGATTTTAGAAGTGTTCTTACAACAGGTAGTCTGCTTCAGCTCAAACTTATTGATGATGATGGAATTAAGTATGTAACATTCAAGATTGGCGAAAAAGATATAGATGAAGATCTTGAAAATATAGCTGGTAAGACTGAGACTCAGAATAATCAGAAAGAAATAATTTATTCATATCAGGTGCCGACTTCAATTGGTAGATATAAATGTGCTATTACAGTAGAAGATATAAATGGTAAATCAACTACAAAAACATTCTGGATCGTAACAACTGGTGCTGCACCTCAGGTTAGTATTTCACGAACTGCGCCAAATAATAAGATAATCACTATGGCTACAGATGATGTAAACGCAAAAACAGAATTTGTTAATACTATTGAGATAGATTCTGCTTATGATAATTTTACTGTAAGCCGTTTCGAAAAAATTAAGATTAATGGTATAGAAAAAGATGATAAAACTGTACTCTATGGAGTTGATGCAGAAGGAAATGCTGGACTGTATGGTAAAAAACTGACAGAAAAAAAGTTTCCAGATACATTCAAGCCTGCAGTAAACCGCTCTACAAATAAGGTGCGATATGTTGTTACAGATGAAATGGGGCATTCTTCTCCTGAGCGTGAATTTATTTATGATGTTGATAACACAGCTCCTGTTATAGCTCAAAATACAATTGTGGTTCCAAATGTAACTCAAACAGAAGGTCTTTCATTCAGATTCCAGGCAACTGCAACAGATACTCCTGCTTCAACTTCAGAAAAAGAAAGTGGAATATCAAAGATTCAATATACTTTTGATGAATCAAAAGCAAATTTGCGAGAGATTCCAGGTGTTTCTTCATTGACCGAAACTGTATTGTTTGGTGATTCTGAATTAGCATATGCTTTTGAAAGTGAAGGCGAAAAGACAATCTATGTCCGCGCAATAGATGATGTTGGAAATATTGGACAGTGGACTCCAAAGACGTTTATTTACGATACAGGAGCTCCAACTCTTGAGATAAACTCATATACACAAAAAGATAGAGATTCAGTAACCATTTCTGATACATCTGTAAACTCGCTTGAAGTAAGTGATGAATTTACATTAGGCGGAAAAGTTTATGATGAAAATGGAATTGAAAAATTTGAAATCTGGCAGAAAACAGATGGTATTGATTACGAGTCTGGAAATACACTTGGAGTAAAACTTTTTGAAACTGCAACTCCAAATAAATCTTGGTCAATCAATAAACTTCCAAGGAACGAATCTAATCTTGAAAATGCAAATGTAAATTCCGGCTCATATCTTTATACACTCATTGCAACCGATAAGGCTGGAAAAACTACTACTAAAACAATTACTGCAAAAATAGATAAAACTTCACCTGTCGTAACAATCGATTTGGCTGATGGCAATTCAAATGATTCCACTGCTTATGGTGAAAACTCTCTCAAGGGTAGTGCATTCACTTTCCGTGGAACAATTACAGATCCGCAGGAAAATGGATATGCAAGTCACCCGGCACAGCTTTATTATGCATTCAACACAACAGGCCTTGCTCCGACACTTTCAGATTATCATTCAATAACTCCTTCAACAGACAACTGGAATATCCCAATGACCCTTGGAACAGGGCTTAATACAAACACTGCCGATACACTCTATGAAGGTAAAACATATCTTTTTGTATATGGAACAGATAAAGCTGGTAATAAATCAGCTCCAATTTCAGTCGCATTTATGATTGACCAAGAAGAGCCAGCTTTGACTACTGCGCTCTACAAGGTAACTGAAACTACTACATCTGAAGAAACAGCTGTAAACGGAACATTTACTCTTAACAAAGCTTCTGGGGCTGTAAAGTATCTTCTTCGTGGTTCTGTTTCTGATGCAAATGGAATCAGTAAAGTAATAGTAGATGGAACTGTCGTTTCTGTTCAGAATGGAAACTGGAGTAAAGAAATCAGTCAGCAGGGAAAAAAGAATCATACAATCGTTGTTTATGATAATTCTGGAAAAACACCAGCAACTGGTAAAATAAAAGAGTCTACTGTTTCTGTAATTTTCGATACAACTGATCCAGATGTTTCAGTTGATGGGTTAGATGTAACTAATATTGAAAGAAATGTTTGGGTTTCTGGTACAGGTGATTATTACATTAACGGATCTGCTGGTGATGGAAATGAAAGTACAAGTTCTGGAATCAAAGAATTAAAAATTAGCTTAGATTCTGGTAACTTTGAAACACTTCCTCTTTCATCAATCTGGAGTTACAAATATAAGATTCCTTCAGATTTCGAAGAAAATGAAGATACAAATCAATCATATCATACTGTAACTGTAAAAGCTGTTGATAATGCAGGTAACGAAAAATCAAAAACTTATTATTTCAGATATGATAAGACTCTTCCTTTCGCAAATCTCAGTTTAGACAGAAATTCTCAATATGCAAAAGCTTCAGATTCAATAACATTCTCTGGTTATGTACATGATGGGCAGACTCAAGGACGAGCAGTTGATTCTGCGGTTATTCTTGTAAAGAAAGATGGGCAGGAACGTTCTGACCTTACAATGAATGTTGTTTCAGATGATTTTGGTTATATAACAGAAGCTGGTAATACATTTGGTAATTTCTCTAAAACTATTTCAGCTTTAGCATTTGAAGATGGAAGTTATGAGTTTACATTACAGGTAAAAGATAAAGCTGGAAATTCTCCATCTGCAACTTCTAACCTTACAGCACTTTTATTTGTTGATAAAACAAATCCTTCAATATCAAATACAGAATTAACAGATTGGAATGAAAGTCATTCACGTGCAAAAGTTAATGTAACATTTACAGATTCAAATCCTGATTCAGCGTACTATTACATAAATGATTATAGTGATACATCAATTACAAGTTTTGCAGATGTAAGTACTGATGACTGGATTTCTATGCCTGTAAGTGCAGGAAGCAATACATACCTTGCATATAGAGTTCATTCATTTAATGATGGTAATGGTGAAATTTATACTAAAATTGTAGATAAAGCAGGAAATGTTTCTTATGGAGAAACACAGACTTATATAGTAGATACAAAAGCTCCAGATGTTTGTGTTCTTAATACAGTTGATGGTGCAGCACTAAACGGAACAAAACTTATTAATGGTGAAAATTCAGTAACAATCAAAGTTACTGCAAGTGATTATAATGATAATCGTGTACAGTCCACTGGTAATGTGTATGGAGATGATGTTAATAAGATTGCAAGTGTGAATCTTACAAAACTTGGAACAACTGTTTATTCTGGCTCACAAGTTATACTTGGACAACCTGGTTTGACAGGAGAACATAATAATGAAAAAACTGGTGAGTGGACAATTACAATTCCAGCAGCAAAATTCAGTGAGCTGGAAACTGGTTCATATCCTGTAACAGTAACTGTAACAGATTTAGCAGGAAATAAAAAAGATTTCCAGCTTTTTACATTCGATATTGATAATGTTAAACCGACAATCACAAGCTGGGATGTGAGTTCTTCTTATGATGCAGGAACTAAAGATTCGGTTCGTACATATTATATGAATAATGAACAAGCTGGCCTTGAGATTTCGGGAATTGCTTGGGATGATCGTGAGATTGGTACAGTAACTCTTACAATAACTGGAACAAATGCTTCTGGTACTGCTTTGACAGAAAACCAAACTAGTACACAGGCAGCATGGAATTTTGGTATCGCACAGAACATCTGGAATAACTGGAAGAATTATGCAGATGTCACAATCTCTGTAAAAGATAAAGCAAAAAATGATATTGAAACTCCAGTAAACTTCAGAATTGTTTTTGATACAGAAGGGCCTGCAGGAAAACATCTTGTTGATGAATCTGGTAAAGATCTTTACTTCCGTATTGGTGAGCAGGCAAATGATGATATAAATGAAAATTCAATTTCTCCAGCATGGAGCGGCACTCTTGATACAGATGTCGGCGGAATGTATTCTACCGGTACATTTGGTAATAAAGAAACAATAAAAATTCGCGGTAATTTTGATGATGGTACAGGAAGCGGCGTAAAGATGATTTACTACAAACTATTTACTTCTGAACCATCTGAAAATGATATCGAAGCATTTGTAGAAAACTATGCAGCTCAGGCAATATCTGATTCAAATCATGTTGGATACTTCTCTCCTTTGAGTGCAAGTGCAGCGCAGAATGCAGAAAATCGTGTATTCTATAATGCCGATAATTCAAATGGAAATCTTGGTAATAAGATTATTCCACTTGGAAGTGTAACATCTGTTGCTCAAAATTCAAATAACGCAACAAAATACTATGTAAATATTATTCCAACATTTAAGACAATGATTACTGGTTTTGCAGCTGGTCATAACTATCTTGTCCTTGTTGCTGTTGATAATGTAGGAAATGCAAAGGCTGATGCTATAAGTAATACTTCAAGTTTCTATACTATAAATATTGATACACAGGCTCCTGAAATCATTGTAAATGATGATATTTACACACAAGCTACAGAAGATCTTCAGCTTGCCTTTACTGTAAATGATAGACCAGATGGAGTTGATGCAGTAAGAGCTGGTATAAGAAGCGTAACTGTAAATATGAATGGTGTTGCAGAATCAAGAACTGCAGAATTAGATGAAAATGGAAAATGGGGTGTAACAATTCCTAGTTCAGAATTGCCAGATACAGATGGTTCTTATGCAGTTTCTGTAACTGCTGTTGATAATGCAGGTGACGGTAATTCAGATACTCGTTCTGCAGGTACAGTAATTGTTGATACTGCAGATCCAACCATTTCAAATATTAAATTTGAAGAAATATCAGGTACAACTGTAAAGCCTGCATATTCAGATGGTTCAGCATATTATGTAAACAATAGTATTAATGGAAAAATATTTAGAATTTCTGGTATTGCTTCTGATAATACTGGTGTAAAGAATGTAAGTCTTTCAGTAACAAATACAGGAAATCAGGCTCAGAGTCTTGATACTCAAGTGAATAATAATATATCAAACGGAAACTGGAATTTCACAATCAGCGGAATTCAGTCTTGGACAGCAGGCGCGACTGCAACCGTAACAGTAACTGATAAAGCTGGTCGAACAACAACAGAAGATTTGAATATTGTATTTGATACATCATTGCCTTCTATCAGTAGTGTTGTAGGAAAGTTTACAGTACCAACAGAAAATCAGAGTGAAGGAAGCCTGTTCAAATTCGAAGGAGCAGCTGGAAGCGTAAGCGATAATGGAAGCGGCCTTGATAAAGTAGAACTTGCATTTACAAGTGCTCCTGAATCAGGAACTCCAACAGCACCTTCAGCAGCCCAGGCAAGCGTAACACCAGCTGCAGACGGCTCATGGTCAAGTACAGTAGAGTTTGCAAACAGTGCATTCGGCACAGTATTCAGCAGCGAAGGAACAAAATACCTTTGGGTAAGAGCATCAGACAAAGCTGGAAACGCAAGTGAATGGAAACAGGTTAAGTCATTCACATACGATAAGTCAGTACCTACAGTAAGCCTTACAGCGACAGATGGAAACAAAAACCCAGCAGCAGGCTCATACAGAAACAGCGGTTTTATCCTTGAAGCAGCAGCAGGCGATACATACGGCGTACAGAAAGTAGAAGTACTTTACGGCGACCAGAGCGTAGAGATGTCAAAGAATGCTACTAGTGGAAAGTATGAGAAAGCATTCCGTGCAGGCTCAGAGACAACAGCAGGCGCAGTACAGCTCAGCGACGGTAACTACACATTTACTGTAAAGGTAACAGACTTTGCCGGAAAGACAAACACAGTAACAAGAACTGTAACTTTAGATACGGCAATGCCAGAAGGAAGCTTTGAGACAGAATTATTCAGTCCTTCAGGAACAGTAACAGGAAGCGGAAGCAATGCAAAGACCTGGTACAAGTCAACTTCAATAAGGTTTGCAGTCAGTGTAACAGAAGCAAACCCAGCAACGGTAGAAATAAGTAAGGACGGAACCGTCTATGAGGCAATGAGCCTTTCTGGCACAACATATAATGCAACTCTGTCTGGACTTGAAGAAGGTCTCAACACAATTACAGTAAGAATGACAGACCTTGCAGGAAACACAGACAGTATGAGCATTCCTGTATATTCTGATGTGTCAGCACCAAGTCTCGGAGTAGAGACATCGACAGTACTCTCATACATGGGAGATAATGGATTTATCGTAAGCGGAAGTGCGGCAGATTCAGGAGCATCGCTTACACCTGTGACAGGATCTGGAACAGCAGACCTTAGAGTAAAGGAAGAGCATAGGGCAAAAGATGAAGAGGGACACTGGAGTGAATGGGCTGTAACAGATGAATCTGGCAGCAGTGGAGCTGTTGTAGATGTAAGTGGCAACAGCTGGACACAAAGCGTACCTCTTGGAAACAGCACCGCAGATGGTGAATACAGATATACATTCATTCTCAGCGATAATGCTGGAAATACAGCAACATCATCATTTACGACAACAGTAGACAAGACAGCTCCTGAGGTAGTAATTGTAAATCCTGCTGCAGAAAGACTTGGTGAAAATGCAGTAAACAGTACACCATATCAGTTCTCAGGAAGCATAACGGAAGCAAATACAGTAACAGCAATTTATTATCAGATAATAAATGTAAATTCTAATGCTCCATCAGCACCTGCAGTAACAGAACGTCTTACAGCTACATCATGGACAGGATTGGGCTGGACATCACTGACGGCAGAAAAGAACTGGTCATTCTACCGAGACATCGGTTCAGCAAGCGGAGCAATTACAGAAGGTAAATACAAGATCCATATGTATGCACTTGACGGAGCCGGTAACATGAGCAGTCTTGTAAGCCGTGAGTTCCACGTCGATATGGCAAATCCAGTTGTAGAAATTACAAACGCACCAGAATATGTAAACTACACAACAGATGCTACAAATCACTCAAGAACAGTATCTATGAGCGGAACAGTAACAGAAAGCCAGCTGGACACATTCTACATCAAGCGTAACGGCGAAACCGGAAACGGAACTCTGGTAACACCGGCAGCAGACGGAAGCTGGACATATATAGATACACCTTCATCAGACGGAACTTATACATATACCTTTACAGCAACAGATAAGGTAGGTAAGACAGCTAGCCTTACAGAGACCGTTACTGTTGATACAGTTATACCGACAGTAACAGCAGCAAATATAAAAGTGCCAAATACATCTCAGACAGAAAGCTCAATGTTCAAGTTTGAAGGTACATCAGGCAGTGTGAGCGACGCAGGAAGCGGCCTTGATAAGGTAGAACTGTTATTTACAGATACAACTTCTACTCCGGCCGCAACAGCAACAGCACAGGCAACTGTAACTCCAAACTCACAGGGGGTATGGAGCTCAACAGTAGAATTTACCGGTATTAGTGCATTCAGCAGCGAAGGAACAAAATGCCTTTGGGTACGCGCATACGATAAGGCCGGAAACGCAAGTGCATGGACACAAAAAACATTCATGTATGATACGTCTGCTCCGACAATCGATTTGACATCAGCAACTCCTTCTGCCAACTCATATAAGAAAGCAGGCTTTAAGCTTGAGGCAGAAGCTGAAGATACAAACGGCGTACAGTCGGTAACTGTTTCATACGGTACACAGACAGATGTGCCATTAACACAAAATGAATCAGGAAAATGGGAAAAATCATTCAGAGTCGGTTCAGAAACAGGAACTGCAGCCCTTCTTGATGACGGAGCATATACATTCACAGTAAAAGTAACAGACAATGCTGGAAAGACAAAATCTGTTACAAGAACTCTTACTGTAGATACAACAAATCCAACAGGAAGCTTTGCAGCAACAACTCCAGAAGGAACTGTAGCAGGAAGTGGATCAAATGCAAGAACATGGTACAAGACGTCATCAATCAGATTTGCATTTGCAATTTCTAATACGGAATTAAATATTGATACCGTAAAGATTTCAAAGAACAGTACCGACTGGGAATCAATGAGTCTTTCAAACGGAGTATATGTAGCAACACTCACAGATTTTGAAGAAGGTTCAAAGACAATTACGGTAGAAATGGCAGACCTTGCAGGCAATACAAATACTGTAACCAAGACAATTTATGTAGATACAACAGCACCAACCATAAATGCAGATACATCAACAGTACTTTCATTTATGCCATCGGCAGGATTTACTGTAAGCGGAAGCGTAAATGATACATCAACAGCATCTGTAGTTTCAGGAGTAAAGAGCCTGAAGGTGAAGGAAGAGCGAAAGGCTACTGGTGCAAACGGATTCTCAGAAACTACAGCATCAGGCAACGGTGGTGTAGAAGTAACTGTTACAGACGGTTCATGGAGCAGACACGTTCCTCTTGGAACTCTGGAGGACGGAGAATATAAATATACATTAATCCTCACGGATGAGGCAGGAAACCAGTCTACAAGAACATTTACAACAAAGGTAGATACAACAGCACCAACTCTAAGCTTCACAAATCCAACAAATAAGACCGGAACAGGAGCAATCAATGCCTCACCATATATGTTCTCTGGTAATGTAGTTGAGGCAAATGAAATCAGGGCAATTTACTATCAGATTATTTCTGACACAGTAGAAGCTCCATCAGCACCAGCTAATCCTATATCTGGTAGTTGGACAGACTGGACATCTGTAACACCAGAAGCAAACTGGTCATTCTACAGAGACATAAAGACCGGAACAAATGCAATTGCAGAAGGCAAGTACAAGATTCACATGTATGTGCTTGACGGAGCCGGAAACCTCAGTGATGGAAACTCAACTGAAGCAGGTAATCAGCCATATGCTCAGGAGTTCCATGTAGATATGGCAGCACCGGTAGTAACAGAATCAATGATTACACCATATGTAAAGAAGACTTCAGCAAATAACGGAAAGGTGACATTAGGCGGCTCAATTACAGAAAGTCATGGAGTAAATAGTTTCAAGGTAACTCGTGGTACTACAGTATATGAAATCGTAAAGAACGGCAGTGTACAGACA
>OCVV012835229.1_pt1 | contig 39342 bp, 63 predicted proteins | sample 1539721 | NCBI WGS metagenome assembly OCVV01 (sample SAMN02144230, study PRJEB22623) | gut metagenome | biome: sheep rumen | host: Ovis aries | place: New Zealand | reverse complement strand
GACTTTCGACTTTCGACTTTCGACTTTCGACTTTCGACTTTCGACTTTCGACTTTCGACTTTCGACTTTCGACTTTCGACTTTCGACTTTTGCACGCACACGCAGGCACACGCATACGCACGCCCGCACGCACGGGAGATCAGATGCCCTCATTACAAAAATGTAATATATTCCCGATCCTGGCGGTGTTACGGGTTGGTAATATTACGGAAAAATAGCACCATTTGAGCCTGGGGTAACATCGGCAGCCGCCCCGGATCATTCCAGGCGGGGCGGGTTATTCCAGGCGGGCCGCCCCCTGGCTTAATTCCGGTGGACATTGTTACGAGTTATATATAAAGCCCTTTATAATCACATACACCATGATATATGCAATTTACATAAATCAAGATATACGTATTTAGTAATTTTGCATAATTGTAATTCCGTATATCACGGTTTACAATGCAAGTATAAACAAGGCAGCCGACGACGGCAAGCACCAATAACAGGAGGTAAAAATCATGAAATCAGTAAAAGAGATTGAAGCAATTATCAAAAAGCTTCAGATTCAGGTCAGCGAGTTAGAGAATCAGGGCAGCCGCTTTTTAGACGAGGCTAAAATAATTGGTGGCAGTCTTACTGGTTCGAGGTTTTTTGAAAAGACAAATGATCCCAATTTTGAAAAGTGGCAGGAGCTGCATAAAAAGGCCGACGATAGTTATATTAAGGCCGGCGAGCTTTCCAAGATTATAACCGTATGGAAGTATAATCTCATGCACGCAAAAAAGGCCGAATTGATCCCGATTTGGGCGGACATTATGAGAGAGTACGAGGGCCGCAAGATAGGCACGGTACGAGAGCGAGAGATCACCGACAAAATGCACGCCGTAGGCGTGGCCGGTTATTTTTCAAAATACGAATATAGCTGCCCAAAAATACATTTGGCTTTCTTAAATAAAAATGGTTTTTGCAGCGGTTCGGATTATATCGAGCTTACAGGAGATTATAACATCTCGTTTTATGACGAGGCCGGCAAGTTCAAAATGCCTGATCTTTCAAAGTTCTATTTTTACGGTGAAAACACCGGATATATTGATAGCCCTAAACAGTATGTAAAGAGCTTGGAGAGGTTAGCAAACAAGGCAAAAAAGGCCGCCGCCACATATGACACCGCTTTGCATCAGTACAACGCCGCCGCCGTTCCTGGGTTCGCTCAAATTGACACCTATAAAACCGCCCCGGCTTCAATCGCTGAATATTTCAGGATCACAAAATAAAGGAGGTATATATCATGAAAAGATTAGATAATGTTTATCCCGTAGACATCGACGGCAGAGAGGTTTTTGTTACTTTTGATCATTTTACAAACAACGGGCAGCCCGTTTACAACGCTGAATTTTTAGCTGCTACCCCTTCAAAGGTTTCATATCTGGTTAGGTTCAAGGGAATCAAGGCAGCAAACCGCAACGAGGCCGCACTAATAGCAATCACACAGGAGGTTTAATAACATGAGAAAGTATCTTGGATTTGAATATGACACCGCCGGCGAACTGACACCGGCATATGCTTATACTATCACCCCCGAAGAATTAGAAACTATTGAGAATATGATTGGATATTATAACCGCATCAGTATTGAAGATTTAATCACCCGCCGCCCCGGCTTTGTGATTGAAGATTTTAACAAGATCCTTGCCATACTCGAAAACATTACTACACAGGAGGTTTGAAACATGAAAACATATAATAAAGACGGGTATATTTATACACCTGCAAGCCGTTGGATTAAAGTTGAGTATAAGATCATTACTCCCCGCCATAGTTTGTACGAATACGCCGACGGGAGCGGCCTTGAAGAATACGGCACTAACAAGGAATTAAAAGAGGTTTGCTGCTTTAGGCACTCCGGCAAGCTATACGCCCTCAATCAATTTATGAGATTGTCTTATCCTATAATGCTTGAAGATAATAACGGCATTTTTGCGATAATTGGCGGGTGTGATGCTACTACATGGTATAAGCCTTATTTGATCGAGATACACCCCGGCGGTGAATATATAAGGCTTTGGAACGAATCAACGCAGGAGGTTTAATAATATGAATATCAACGAATTAACAAACATAACAAATCACGCAATAGGTAAGAGTTTTGATATTTTAACGGATAACAATTATCATACTGACACTTCAATATTTAATTGTTATATAGCTTTGGGAGTTGTACCACCTACAAACAAGGATCATGATACAATTTGGGACATCTTAAACGGCTTGAAGGAAATTGATATAAAATCTTATACAGTAGGTTCTTTAAGATTTGAAGATTTAGAACGCCGGGCCACCCTCGATAAGCAGCTTACAGAGATAGTAAAGAAATACATTTGAAGGGGGTTATAAATGATTGAATTGTTATTACTGCTATTGTTTCCCTTTTGGATAATTTCAGATGTAGTTAAAAAATCAAAGTAAATCAATACACCCGCTATTATAGGCGGGTGTTATTATTGCTGCTATTTCAGGATTAAAGAATAATATCTCATAGTAGGATTAAATAATAGCATCACATAACACCGGAATTAAAGCCCCTCATAATTAGCCCGTATTGCACGCCACGGCATACGGGTATATATTTACATTTAGGCAAGCACGCCGACGGCATACAAGGCAATCTACAAGCAATTAAAGCCATTTGTAATTGAGTATAACAAGATGTTATATAATGCTCATATTGGGATCGTTTGCAATTTGCAAAACATTTGCAATTTTGAAATAGGTTAAAAGTCCTGAAGTCCTTATAAATCAAGGGTTAGCGGGTGTTTTTGCTTGCCTTGCGAATTGTAAACCTATTTCAAAAGGAGGTTTACAATTGAACGCTCATTCATATGTCAAATTCCATTGATACACCCGTATATATTCACCAAAAGAATAATTTTGCCGAATTTCCAAATTCGTATAGCACCCTCAAACCCTTGAAAATAAAGGGTTTGAGCGTTATCTATACTCGATCTATACACGGGTTTTATAATTCGGGTTGTTTGTCCGTGTGCGGTGGACATTCCAGGACATACCCCCAGGGGCTGCCAGGCACAGAGAGGGGGCGGGGGTGGGCGTGAAATCACCCGAACCCCTTAAAAGCCTTTTATATCAACCCTTTCCACCATTCTCCACCCACCAACGATCTGCAAATCTCCACTATGTCAAAAATACTCAAATATCGTTCTTTTTACGATACAAATTCACAATAAGTTGGAGATATGTCGTAGAAAAACAAATACGAACCTCGTTTAATATGTTAAAAATTCTTTTAGTTTTATAGTTGTTTTACGACGATATTTTTTATAAGTTTCTCAAATACAAAGCCAACCTACCTATATAGGGAGAACTTATAGGAAAAATCGTTCAAAAAACTCACTTTTCACTTAAAATACCCAAAATTTTGTGAATTTCTGCGAATTTGGCCTGATGCTGCTTCAGCCGTTAATAGTGAATTTTATCTGATTAGAATTCTTTGAATTAGTCAAGAAAAATTGCACCCCCTATTTTCCTCAAATTCTTTTGTTTAATTTTTAAGCAAAAATTCAAAAGGCTATAAATTTTCGGGTTGATGCACTTGTGAAACGGTATTTTGTGTGTTATTTTAACGATATATGAAGGCTGAAAAGGAGGAATGTTCCATGAGGGGAACGAATGTAATCGAACGGCTGCTGACATTAAGGGGAGAAACACCGCTTATAGATGTAGCTAATAAATGCGGTTATAAGTACGCTGCAAGTTTAACGGGGCTTACGGAGAAGAACGATGTTACCGTTGCTACGCTATACAAGGTAGCGAAGTATTTTGGGTACATCATAGTTGTTATGAATCCTGCTGACGACACGGGGAATTCAGATATGGTTATCACCCAGGAGGACGAGCCGTTACCGTTTGAAGTGAGCAGGACTACTGATAAGAAGCCGAGGGGCAGACCGAAGCAAGGGTATCGAAAAGGCAGAAGAGTGAAGAACGCCGTTTTTAAAGATCCGTATACTGGACAGTTGAAGAAAAGAAGGTGATAACATGGCAAGACTGAAGGAAGTTATATTTGAACGGTTATATGAGAAGGGAATACGCTCATTTGAGCCTGATCCGATATTTAAGGGAAGTGCAGGACGGTATTTTAAGAAGCATATATACGATTTTACCTATTCAGATACGGAGCTGCGGCTTTGCAACCTGGCGAAGCACATGGGCGGTAGATTGGTATTTCAGTACGAGGGCAAGGACTACCCGATTGACGGAGTGAAGCAATTTGATGTTCCGTTTGAAGAAATGGATAGAGATTTAGATGCCTGGCTTGTAGGGAAGATAAAGGAGAAATGATATGAGTAAGTGTGAGAAGTGCTTAAACAGAGTTCCCGTAATGTCAGAGAATGGACTACATTATAATTGTGGTTTATCTGAAAAAGCGGCTTTAGAGTGTCTTACAAAAGAGAAAGACCATAGTGTTATTCTACACAAGGAGGACTAAATAATGGAAGGTTTTAACCCGACACCCGTAACACCGCAGGAGCTATTAGAAACGGCTATGTATAACCGTAATACTAATATGCACAAGTTGTTTTTGGATATTAAGGAAGAAAACATCGTTGACGGTGAGATAGTAGATCGTAGCATCGAGAACATGAAGTATTCCACATTCCACCAAAAGGTGAAGCCGAGAAGCGGTAAGGATATTCAGCTTCCCTTCCTGCTTTATCTGTTGGATTGTATGGGCTACGCCGTTTTAGTGCAGGATCTTCACAATCCCGAAAAGATATACTCGCTTTATTCGGAGAACGATCCCTTATAACAAAAAAAAACGCACCCTCAACCGGAAGGGTGCGAAAAAATCGCCGAAAGTAGAAAAAGGCTTTTTTATTTATATCTACATCATATAGATATGTTATAAGGAAGGCAAGGAATATGGATAATGAGAAGAAACGCTATCAGCGTACCGAGTTCGTGAAGTCGAGTAATATGCCTGCGTTGCTTGCTAAAGATAAGCAGCTCAAAATACAAAATGAAGAACGGGGTAGGCTTGACGGGCAATCACCTACCTACAAGGCCACGGCAGATGCACATAAGGGAGCTATGCTTGCCGACAATCTTATGCAGGTGAGTAATGCCGTGTCGAGAAAGCAGCTTCGTAATATCAAGGCGGTAAACCTGGACGATCTCAACGAGGTAATAGATAAGACGGAAGAATACTTTGCATCGTGTGCGGCAGCACAACACTTTCCGTCTATGCTGACTTATACCTCAATCGGGTTAGGAATTAGCCGTAGTAAGCTGAATAACTACATGAATACTCATAAGAACGAGGTTACTGATTACCTCGAACGAGTACGGGATCTGATAGCCGATGTTCTTACCAATGCTTCACTTTACGGCAACGCAGATACGGTGTCGGTAATCTTTCAGCTTAAAAATCTCCACGGCTTTGCTGATAAGATAAATGTAGACACTTCAGTTACCGTTCCTGATGTTCAATACGATAAGGAAGCTATCAGGCGTAGGCATACATTTAAGGATATTACCCCGCCCGAAGAAGGTGGTGTCGTATGAGTAGCGGTGTAGAGCTTGTAAATCAGATTATCTATGAGATCAAGAGCAATCCGCATGAATACCAAAACTACGAGGACTTATTCGGGTTAGTCTACGATGCACCTGGCGAGAATGTAAACACGCTGAAGTGGATAGCATCTATGCTCAATCGTGAGTTGCAAGAGTGTGATGTAGATTTTGCGGAACAGTTCGACGACCTGCTCAAAAGGGTGTTTACGAAGGTAGCACCGTATGACTTCGATTCTTACATGATAGCTTTGGAGTGGAACAGAGAGCCGAGGGATAGGTTTTACTTGCCGAGAAGGAGCACACTTAAACCGCTTGCCGATGCTATTCAGGATTTAGCCGACGATAAGTTAGACGAGTTATTTTTGTCGATGCCGCCGAGAGTTGGAAAAACATCTCTCTTGATGTTCGCAATTACATGGCTTGTAGGCCGTAATCCGGAAGCAAGTAATCTGTATTCTGCTTATTCGGACTACATCACTAACGCCTTTTACACGGGTTGCCTTGAAATCATAGGCGATAAGGTTACTTATAGGTGGAGTGATATATTCCCAGGTAAAGTAGTAGCCGACACTAACGCTAAAGAAGAATACTTCAATATAGACCGTAAGAAGCGTTATGCAAGCATGACGGCAAGATCATTATACGGAACGCTAAATGGTGCTACGGATTGCAACGGGTTTCTGATAGCAGACGACCTTATAGGTTCTATCGAAGAAGCTATGAACAAGGATAGGCTTGTGAATGTATGGCTTAAAGTCGATAACAACCTGCTTCCCCGTGCAAAGCAGACGGCTAAAATACTTTGGTGCGGTACAAGGTGGAGCTTATCAGATCCTATCGGGCTTCGCAGGGAGTTAGTAACCACATCTAAAGAGTTCGCTAATCACCGAGTACGGATTATCACCATTCCTGCTTTGAATGAGAACGGGGAGAGTAATTTCAATTATGACTACGGGGTAGGATTCGACACTAATTACTATAAGTCGAGAATGGCATCGTTTGAGCATAACAACGACCTTGCATCGTGGGAAGCTCAATATATGCAAGAGCCTATCGAGCGTAGCGGTAGTCTGTTCGAGCCTGCTGAAATGCTTTACTACAACGGTGAGTTACCGCCGGACGATATGCTTGTAAGAAAGTTCATGGCGGTAGATCCTGCTTTTGGGGGTGGCGACTACACGGCAGCTCCGGTTGTATTTCAGTATACAGACGGCTCATGCTACATAGTGGATTGTGTCTACTCTAATGAAGAAAAGGGGCGTACACAGGCTATGATAGTAGATGCTATTCAGAAGTACGGTGTTACGGCGGTACGCTTCGAGTGTAACAAAATGACTATGAGTTACAAGGAAGAAGTGGAAACGGCTTTGAAGGCTAAAGGGCTGAAGATAAATCTTATGACGAAAGCCGCCCCGAATAATCAGGCGAAGGAAGCTCGTATTATGGATAAGGCCGCTACGATACGAGGATTCTATTTCCTGGAAGATAACAAGCGGAGTAAGACCTATCAGGCGTTTATCCTCAACACATTCTCGTTCAAGATCGTAGGCGGTAACAAGCACGACGACGCACCCGATAGCCTTGCTATGGCAGCAGATTTTGTCGAGCGTCCGGTTACTAACCGTGTTGAATTTATGAAACGCCCGTGGTAACATCGAGGTATGAAGTGGAAGCCCCCCTTCCGCTTCGTAATCTTCCCATGTTTCCCCGTGATGTATTTAGCATCACGGGTTTTTATTTAGTTGCCCGAATGAAACGATAATGCTATACTTCAAGTAGGTAGACGATCACCTTGTATTCTTTTGTGAGTTATCTCTCCTAAACCCCGTAGTCAGGCATCTACGGGGTTTAACTTTGCTCGAAAAAATTGACAACCGTTTAATTATGTGTCATTTATGTAATTAAAGAATTTGCAAACGGTTTGCAAATTGCGAGGTAGAGATATGAGTAGTGTAAGTGCGATAGAAAAGGTTACATTTGGCAGGAAGGTGATTTTTTCCGATGCGGAAGAAGTTACCGTCAATAATGTTGGCAAGATAGTAAACGATGCTATCACCGCTCATACTATCAATTCTACTGACATAAACTATCTCTACAATTACTATAAGGGCAATCAGCCGATATTAAACCGTGTCAAAAAGGTTCGTGAGGACATAAACAATAAGATCGTGGTAAACCACGCTTTCGAGATTGTTACCTTCAAGACCTCGTACCTTATCGGAGATCCCGTACAGTATGTAGGACATTCGGAAAAGGTAGATAGTGCAGCTATCTCGAAGCTGAATGACTTTATGTATTCAGAGAACAAGGCAAAGAAGGACGAAGAAATAATCGAGTGGAATACGATTTGCGGTACGGCATACCGCTTCGTAAAGGCCGACGAGCCTACCGAAGTAGACGATGCACCGTTCGAGATTTTCACACTTGATCCTCGTAACACCTTCGTAATCTATTCTTCAGCTATCGGTAACAAGCGCCTGCTTGGTGTTAACTACATAGTAGACGAGTATGGGGTAAAGCACTTCACGGCATATTCTGATAAGTATGTATTCAAGTTCCCTGACGGTTGCCTTGTGGAAGCACATTCAGACGGTTCGGGTGTTAAGGTAACACCGAATATGCTTGGTACTATCCCGATATTTGAATATCCGGCTAACAATGCCCGTCTTGGTGCGTTTGAGATAGTTCTTCCGCTTCTTGATGCTATCAATAGGCTTGAAAGTAACCGTCTTGACGGTGTAGAGCAGCAGATTCAGAGCTTCTTGAAGTTTGTGAATTGTGATGTAGATACGAACGATCTTGATAACCTGGCTGAATACGGAGCAATCAAGCTGAAGTCGGTTGATTCTTCCCTCGCTGCTGATGTAGAGCTTGTAAAAACAGACTTCTCGCAGGCCGATGCACAAGTGTCGAAGGAAGATTTGTATGCAGCCGTAGTTAAGATTTGCGGACTTCCTACCGTAAACAACGGCAATTCGGGTATATCCGCTAATAACGGAGCATCTATTGTAGCACACGGTTGGGAGCAGGTGGAAAAGAGGGCGGCAGCTTCAGAAGCTATGTTCAAGGCTTCCGAAAACGAGATGCTAAAGCTTATTCTTCACATCTGTAAGTATGTAGGCGATAACGACCTGCATCTTCGTTCTATGGATATTGAGCCGAAGTTCACCCGCCGTAATTACGATGATATTCAGACTAAAGCCCAGGTACTTTGCGAGATGCTTAATAATCCTCACATTCACCCGAAGCTTGCGTTTGAGCATAGTGGTATGTTTAGTGATCCTGAAACGGCATACACAATGAGCGAAGCTTACTACGCAGAGCAGCAGGAGAAGTGGGAGATTGAAACGATACCGGACGAGGACGGAGTAAATGGCACGATATGATTTAGCAGACGAGCTTCAAAAGAAGTTAGATGCTGAATTAAGACGAGAAATAAATAGGCTCGATGTTATAGGGTTTGACGAGTTGAACGCTATGACAATAAAGAGCAAGACGGAAGAAATGGTAGAGCGTTTGCTTAAAGCAAATGCCGCCGCCTTCAAAGCGATAGCCTATGCAGCTATGAAGGAAGCCGTCGAGGATCTTGACAATCTATACGGCACTAACCGCAAGGCAAAAGAGATACCGACGGGTAGCAAAGAAGTAGATAAGGTGCTTAAAGCATATAATCCGGTTACAGACTACCTTTACTATCCCGAAGCAGACCGTAAGAGAAGTAGGTTATCGGAAGCCCTGATAGTCGCTTTGATGTTAGATAGCAGGGAGAAATACCACTATCAGTTACGGAAATTTGCACATCTTTGGCACACGCAGACTAAACAGTACGGCGATACGATAGTCGATACCTTCAGGGGTGATACCTTCAAGGCGAACGGCATTAAGTATGTAAAGTGGCAAAGTGAGCATGACGATAAGGTGTGCGGAATATGTGAGGATATGGACGAGAAGATATATAAGATAACCGAAATACCCCCAAAACCACATTATAATTGCCGATGTTGGATAGAGCCGATAGAAAAACCTGATAATAAGAGGCCGGAATGACTTTTATTATAAACACTTTGTTCCACTTGTGGAACACGGCAGAGAAGCCGTAAATCACGAAAACGCAGAGAAGCGAGAAATCACAATACTAACGGTTAGAGAAAACCTAAAAACGCAAGGAGAACATTATGAACATTGACATTTCAAAGATCGAAGGCTACGAGAACATGACGGCTGAAGAAAAGGTAAAGGCCCTTGAAGCGTTTACCATTCCCGATCCTGATTATACGGGCTATGTGAAGAAATCTCGTTTTGACGAGGTTGCTTCGGAGCTTGCCGCAAGTAAGAAGGATCTCAAAGCCCGAATGAGTGCTGAAGAAGTCGCAAAAGCAGAGCAGGAAGCTGCTATCGCAGAGCAGCAGAAGGCACAAGCAGACTTGCAGAGCAAGTACGACGAGCTTCTTAAAAAGACGGAGATTGCCGATAACAAGGCAAAGCTTATCGCAATAGGTTACGACGAGAAGTTAGCTGAAGAAACGGCTACGGCTATGATCGAGAAAGACCTTGCTACCGTCATTAAGAATCAGCAGACGGTAATGGCTTCGATTCAGAAAAAGGCAAAAGGTGAAGCTATGGCCTCCACACCTACACCCGATGCGGGCAAGGGTACGGAAACAATCACCAAAGCACAGTTTGAGGGTATGACCTATACAGAGCGTAACAAGCTTTATACGGAAAACCCCGAATTGTATAAAACACTATCAGAATAAAGGAGAAATGAAAAATGGCACTTGATCCTAACGCTACAATGCTTACTAACCTGGTAAATCCGCAGGTAATGGCAGACATGATCGACAAGAAGCTTGTCGATTTTATGAGATTCGCACCCCTCGCTACTATCGACACTACTCTTGAAGGTAGAGCCGGTTCGCAGATTTCGCTTCCTTCGTATTCGTACATCGGTGATGCTGCAATCGTTGCTGAAGGTGCTGACATTGGTATCAATCAGCTTACGGCATCTCCCACACCTGTAACAATCTTCAAGGTTGGTAACGGTGTTCAGATTACCGACGAGGCGGTTCTCTCCGGTTACGGCGATCCTATGGGCGAAGCAGCAAAGCAGCTCGCACTTTCTATTGCTTCCGAGGTAGACAATCTCACACTTAATGTACTTTCGGGTATCACATCACCTATGGTACACACCGCAGCTGTCGCAGGTACACTCGCTTTCAACGATATAGCAGATGCCCTTGAACTCTTTGGTGAGGACATTGACGAGGGTGGAGTTAAGGTACTTCTTATCTCACCTAAACAGTACACCACACTTCGTAAGAGTGCCGCTTGGCTTCCTGCTTCCGATGTTGCCGCAGATATTGCTATCAAGGGCGTAGTCGGTATGGTACAGGGTTGCCAGGTTGTTATCTCTAACAAGCTGAAGGAAGCTTCTTCAAAGGAGAACGCTTACATCGTTAAGCCTGGAGCACTTCGTATCTTCACAAAGCGTAATACTCTCGTAGAGAGCGATAGAGATATTATCAACAAGTCTACTGTCGTTACGGCAGATAAGCACTTTGCACCTTATCTCTATGATGCTTCAAAGGCTATCAAGATCGTTGTTAAGTGATAGGTAACGCTTATGGGTATGCTTATTCACAGACACGATTTGGGTGATAAGAAGGTAACGAAAGTTGCCGATGTTACACCCGTAGCGAAGCCTGAAGTCGAGAAGAAGGCTACAAGGACAAAGAAGGCTGAAAAGCCTGAAGCGTAAGAAAAAGGAGTGTTACTATGACGGACGCTGAAAAGTTGGCAAAGTTAAGACAGATGCTTGATTCTACCGATACCACATCGGACGACATTTGTAACACTTATCTTACGGCTGCTGAAAAGGCAATCATACAGTTGGCTTTCCCGTACGGCGACGGTAGCGAAGTGCTACCGTCAAAGTACGACTACGAGCAGATTGAGATTGCCGCTTATTTCCTTAACAAGCGTGGAGCAGAAGGTGAAACATCACATTCAGAAGGCGGTATCAACCGTGTATTCGAGAGTGGCGATATTCCTACGAGCTTAAAGTGCAGGATCACACCGAAGGTTGGTGGTTTTGGCGTGGAGGCTGACAATGAGAACGATGCTTCGTAATAGGCAATCCTTTTACTATGCTTCCCTTGTATCTGCTGATATGGGTACAAGCGGTGGTATGTATACGGAGCTTACCTATGTTTACAGTAATCCTACTGAAGCAAAAGCGGTTATCACGGCAGCTAACGGCGAAGCTGAAACACAGTTATTCGGTGCTGACGAGCGATACGACAAAGTAGTTACCCTTAACCCAGGTGAAGATTATCTCGAAGTCGGTTCGGTTCTTTGGGTAGACACCCTTCCGGTAATCAACGAGGACGAGAGTACAGACACACCTTATGACTATGTGGTAGTGAAGGTTGGTAAATCGCTTTCGGGCTTCGTAGTAGTAGCTATAAGGAAGGTAGATGTATCGTGAAGGAAATATCTATTGATTTTTTATCAGAGAAATCATTAGATGCTGCAATTCGTGAGATTGAAGCCTACACCGCACTCGTACCTACACTTGTTAAAGAAGTACAAGATAAGATAACCGAACGGCTTGCGGTACTGATTAGGGCTAACTTGATAATAGCGAAGCACGATCAGGTAGAGAAGTATATCGGTAAAGGCACTTACGAGAAGGTAAATGTATCTTCTTCGATAAGCGTAACGGTAACGCCTATGGGCGATGCTTCCGTTGTATCGGTATCAAGCTATTCGTCTAACCCGAAAACGGGTGCTATGCAACCTGATATAGCATTTGTGGAATTCGGAGCAGGACGATACGCAAGCGGTAGTAACCCTTTAGGACTTAACATCTCAACGATGCGAGGTTCATTCGGTAAAGGGTTGGGCTTAAACGATAGGTGGTTTTTTGCTTCGGGGTATTCGTCAACGGGTACGCCCGAAAGTAATGCTATCTATCACGGATTGGAGATGTTGAAGGGAGAGATCCCGAACATAGTACGAGAGGTATTTGAAACGGTATGATAGACATTTTTGCAATCGAGCAGGAAATACAGACCATGACATTTACCGCCGTGCGTGCGGTGTATACGGATTGCACTATCACTAATGCAACGATAGCCGCACCTTCAAAGTTCCCGTGTTTGGGAGTTGTCTTATCTGACAACGGCACTACTCAAAGTATGCGTGATAGTTCCGGCGAGGATAATTACCACGACATTACTTTAAGGGTAGATGTTTGGAGTAATCAGGTAAACGGAAAGCAGGCAGAAGCAGAAGGCATAATGAACATCGTTCGTGGAGCACTTCTTTCGCACAATTTCCGTCAAGTTTCATGTAGACCTACGAGCGATATAAATAACGCTACGGTTTACAGAATAACGGCAGAATTCACGGCTACCGTGGACGCTGATAATAACATTTATTACAGAAAGTGAGGGCAATTGATTATGGCAATCAATACTTATCAGACCTATCTTATGACATCTGACGACGGCTCTACCTACACGAAGCTTCTTGACATTAAGAGCTTCCCTGATCTTATGGGTGGGCCTAACAACCTGGAAACGACAACGCTTTCAGACGAAATGAAAACATACATTCCTGGACTTAAAGATCCTGGAGATGCACTCGAATTCGGTGCTAACTACACCGCCGCAGATTTTGCAGCCGTTGAAGCACTCGAAGGTGTTGAGAAGTATTATGCGGTATGGATTGGAGCTTCCGGTACACCGCTCGCACCCGACGGAAGCAAGGGTAAGTTCTCATTCAAGGGCTACGCTTATGCTACAAAGAACGGTGCAGGCACAGACGAGGTTCAGGATATGACCGTAGGTATCATTCCTTCGACACCTATCACATTCTCCGCATCTTAAAAACATTATTATCGAATAGGACGGTAACTAATCATGGCACTTATTTTTACTTACAAGGACAACGAATATACCCTGGAATTCACCCGTAATACAGTAATGGAAACGGAGCGTATGGGCTTTGATATGGATAAGATTGATTCAGCCCCCGTTACATCACTTACCTTACTGTTTAGGGGTGCTTTCCTTGCACATCACCGTACACTTACTATTGCAGAAGTTGACGAGATCCTTACTAACATCGACAAAGACGGATTGCTTACCGCATTAGGCAGGCTTTACATGGACGCTATTAAGCCCCTTATCGAGAATGAGGAACACTCAAAAAACGCAATAAAGTGGACGGTGAAAACATAACTTCGCTACCGTCCTATTCGGTAATGGGCGGGGGTGGCGATAACATCAAAGCCTTCGCTTCCTACCGAGATATGTTTGAAGAATACTTTGCCGATTACCTTGTTATGGGAATGACCTATGACGAGTTTTACAACGGCGATCCTAACCTGGTAAGAGCATATCGCAAGGCATATAAGACGAAGTTAGAAAATCGCAATATGGAGATGTGGCTACAAGGAGCTTATATCTACGATGCAATAAGCAGGCTAACACCGCTAATGCAACCGTTTGCGAAGAAGCCTAAAGTCGTGCCGTATCTGAAAGAGCCGTATGACATTAGCGGTGAGAAAGAGGGTACGGAGAGTAAGAAAGATAAAGCCGGAACGGAAGCAGCATTAGACCACATGAGGGGCTTAATGACTTTGATAAATAACCGCTTCGGAGGTTGATTATGAGCGAACAGAATATAGATGCTATCAAGCTGAATGTATCTTCAAATGTAGATACAAAAGGATTAGATAATCTTGTTAAATCCCTGAAGTCGCTGAAAACGGGAGCAGGGAATGTTAGAGAATTGACTTCCGAACTGAAAAATCTCAAAACTACCTTGAAAGAGGTAGGTAAGGGAAGCACCGATGTAGATATAAATATCAGAAAGTCGGGTGAAGCTGCTGAAAAGTCGGCAAAAGGCTTTGATAAAATGGCTACGAAGGTAGGCACTACGGCTATCAAGCTTACGGCACTTTTAGTAGGACTTCGTAAGTTTGCAACCCTTATCAGCAACGGCATATTAGAGAGCATGAACTATACGGAAACACTCAATCTGTTTACCGTATCTATGGGCGAGTATGCCGATAATGCAAAGAAGTACGCAGAGTACGCAGGTGAAGCACTTGGTATAGATCCTGCTGAATTCATGCGTAATCAGGCTATGTTCAACACCGTTATCAAGGGATTTGGTGTCGGTGCAGATGCAGCCGCTTACATGAGCCAGAATGTAACACAGTTGGCTTACGATATGGCTTCACTCGATAACATTACTATCGAAGAAGCTATGCAGAAGTTAAATAGTGCTATTGCCGGCGAGTTAGAGCCGGTAAGACGAGTAGGTTATGACTTATCACAGAGCAGACTTACTCAAATGGCACAAGATCCCTCTAACTACGCTACAATGACTTACTCGATAAACGAGCAGACGGGAGCTATTGAAGCTAACACGGAAGCTTACGAGAGTAACAGTAATGCCGTAATAGCAAACTATAACGATATGACGCAGGCTGAAAAGGTGCAGCTTCGTTATATTGCACTTATGAAGCAAGTTCCGTGGACGCAGCAAGACCTTGCTCGTTCACTTAACGATCCTGCAAATCAGCTTCGTATATTCAAAGCACAATTAGTACAGACTTCAAGAGCATTGGGTAATGTATTCATTCCCGTACTCAATCAGGTTCTTCCGTACCTGCAAGCAGGTGCTATGATGCTCAAAGAGTGGTTAAACTACCTTGCAGCACTTGCAGGGTACGAATTACCCGATATGAGCGATAGAGCGTGGATTGATAGTGATGTAACCGATGCTTACGACGATATAGCCGATGATATGGGTAGTGCGGCAGGTAGTGCAAAGAAGCTCAAAGATTACCTGATTGGTATAGACGAGCTTAATGTACTTAATCCTGACGACGGAACGAGCGGTAGAGGTAGCGGGCTTGATAAGGCTTATTCTTCGGGTTTAAGCTTCAATCTTCCTGGATATGACTTCTTCGGTGAGGGCATTAAGAATCAGGCGAAGGAGATTAAGGAAAATCTCGAAAAGGTTTTCAAAGACCATTCCATTTGGGAGATTATGTATCGGGGTGGCCAGACATTAGGCTCAAAGTTTTGGGAAGGTGTCTTTGGTGCATCACCTGAAGAAATGGGTGCAGCTATCGTAGCTAACGGAGATGCCGACAAGTCGTGGGGCGAGTTGGTATTCAAGTGGTTTGGGCTTGGTTTTCAGGAGATTGCTAATAACCCCGATACATACGCACCGTATGTTCCGAATGGACTTAAAACGGGTGTATTCGGTGCATTGTTAGCACCGTTTGAAACGGATAACAAAAATCCGTTCGGCCCTCATAGCGGCGGTGGCGGTAGTGCTAACGCAGGTAAGAAGTGGTTTAGTGGCTTCATATCCGGTATGAACTCGCAGACGGATATGTTTAACGAAGCCCTTAACGAGTTAGTAGATACCGCAAAGATAGGTGTTCACGGCGAAGAAGTAGGACACACTTTTGCTGAAGCTATACACTCTACAAAGCCGAAGTTTGACGATGCTATCACGGACATTAAGAGTGCTATTACATCACCGTTCACATCTGATATGTCAGGCTTTGAGAAGATTGGTAATAGCGTAAGCCTTTTTATTCACAACGGCCTTTTAGCGAGAAGGGGTGATCTTCACAACGCATCAGTAGAGCTTCACGATGTAGTGCTTCACGGTATAAGCAATAACGGAGAGTACGGACATTTTAGTACGATAGGGCATCAGGTAGTCGTATCGTTTAGGAACGGAATTCGTGGTATGCACAACGAAGTCGAAGTCGCTTGCCATGACATATATAACACCGCCGTAAACGGTATAAGCAATAACGGACACTATAACGAGTTCACTAATGTAGGACATTGGATAGGATATTCGTTTAATCAGGGTATCTTTGACCGTGGTGGTGAAGCTCGTAGTGCAGGTGCAAATCTGTATAACAACGCTGCAAGCGGTGCAAGCAATAACGGTAACTATGGTACATTCCATGCTATCGGTGAGCACATCACTAATGGTATGGCAGAGGGTATTCATAGCCCCGAATCGTTTAACCGCTTGAAGAATTCAGTACGAGAAGCATCTAATACCGTCAAAGACACCTTGAAGAACATATTTCAGATACATTCACCTTCAAAATGGGCTGAAGAAATGGGTTCTTTTGTAATCGAGGGTTTCAATATCGGTATAACGAGCGAAGAAAGCGAAACGCTGAAGGTAATGGATAATTGGGCGAGAACGGTTACGAATAGCGTATCTAATATCGCACTTAATCCTGGTAACTTCTCGCTTCCGGCTATCAATCAGGAAGTTTCCGCTTCCGTACAAGCAACGGCTGATAGCTCGTTCGGTAATATGGCCGTAGGTATCTACGAAGCGGTTGCTAACGCTTTGAGTAGCGAGGATAGGACACACGAATTCAAGATCATGCTTGACGGCAGAGAGCTTTATTCTTCGATGCAGGCAGAAGGTAGAGCGAGGGGCTATCAAATGAGCAATAACGGGTTCGGAGGTTAAATACTATGGGCGTAGAAAAGAATGGAAAGTTTATTAAACTTACCGCAGGCAACGATAGCATAACACTACCGTACCCGTCTAACGCTTCAGGCAAGCAGATACAGAGCACAATGGTAAATCAGGCACGAACGGCTGACGGTGTTATGAGGGGTGAGGTAATAGGCACGGTAGCGAAGGTAGAGCTGAAGTGGCGAGTGCTTACACCTGCTACTTGGAGTGCATTGTGTGCGTTCTTCGATAAGCACTTCACCTTTTCGTGCGAATATTACGATATGGTTACGGGTAACTTTTCTACGAGGACATTCTATGTAGGCGATAGGAGTGCTCAACCGTTTCTCGTAGATCCCGATACGGGCGTACCTAAATATTGGCTTGATTGCCAGGCAAATGTAATCGGTGTAGGGGGTGATTGATAGTGCATAGAGCAAGTTTACAGTATAAGGCTTTAATGCAGAGAACATTAAAACCCGCTACACAAGTACGCTTCCGTGAAGCGATAGACGAGGGCTATGTTGCGACGGGTTCACCTGATAATGTAGATACGATGCTTATGAGGGGCTTTAATACACCTTCCGTTCCTAATTATAGGCGTTATGCAACGCTTGATACATTCGGTTGGAAGATAGACGATACTTCGTATGCGTGTGCGAGTTATGAAACGCCTACGGGTAATAACTGTTTTATTACCAAACCCCTTACGCCTAATACCAATGTACCTATTCAGGACAATATCAGTCTAAATACATACGCAGGCACACTTTATCTGAAGGTAGCCCCAATACATTGTGATAGCTTAACTATCAAGTTTGGTGTAACGGATCATCATGCCGGTTTTGCTGAAACACCGCAGGAAGTAACGATTGACGGTACAACAATGACAGACTTTGTAACCGTAGAATTTACGGCTAATAACAATATGTATCTGTTAGCGTTTAATGTATCGGAAGCTTGCCGTATTTCTTACTATCCGTTATCGACAAATAATGAAGATCCCGTTCCTATCTTCGATAACAGTAACATTGTGTCGGTAGATATTGAAGAATTTGTCGATTTGTACTCGCAGGAATTACCGAGATTTAATGTAGTGGCAAAGATATATGATGCTGAAGGTAAGTACGATCCTATCAATCCGCAAGGTGAATTCTCGAAGTTCGTGCAGGATTATAGTGTCCGTATGCTTATAGGGTATGAGGTAAACGGCTTCTTTGAAGCACCTTTTGATGTAGTGTTATATCTGAATGATACACCGAAATATGAGAAGCATGAGATTACACTTTCGTTTTCCACGGTAAAGAGTGCTGATAACAAATATGTAAACGCCTTACCTACAATATCGGGTAATGCGGGAGATCCCGTAGCAAACAAAACTTGGTATGCGAGAAATTGTCATATAGATAGTAGTGGATTTGAATCTTTAATCACGAAAGAAGAAATCAATCAGATCGTTTGTAGCATTTACGGGGAAGGTTTTGTAAATTTACCCGAAGGCTTTTCAGGTATTAGAGCACTTTATCATAATGCTAAAATTCTAAAGCACTTCACGGGCTATGAGGTCATAGATAAGAACAGTATTAAGATCGAGAGAAAACCCGTGCTGAAAGCACTTACTATTAAACAGTATAGTAATACTATACCTACAAGCTATCAGGAAACGGTAAGCGGTAGTGCTCCTAACTCGAAGTATGAGCGTTGGAGCACAACAGATGCAAGGCCGTTCCGTATGATAGTCGAAGTAGATGCCGACACTTCTGATATTTGTAGAATTGACGAGTTATCCTTGTCCGGTGCTACGAATATGGCGTGGGCGATTACTAATAGTACAGATCCCGATAGCGGTGCTACAACGCTTCAATTTTGGATATGGTGTTCAAGTTACAATGCTTCAGGTACTACGACCTATACATTAGGCTTATCTCATGTAAGGCAGGTTACTAATGATGTTACGGAAACTGTCAACACAGACGGCGAGAATATGGTAATTGATAACCCGTTTATTACGGATAGCTCGTTGTTAGCATCTTGTAGTAAGTTAGTAAAGCAGATAGCTTGTTATCGTGATTACTACACCTTCGATGCAATAGCGGATTATTGCACCCATGTAGGCGGTTGGATTATTGTAGACACACCTTACGAGAAAGCCGTACCGCTTTTCGTTACGGATATTAAATATCAGATTCCAGGCGGCACTTGTACGATTACGGGTAATCGTAGATTTGCTTTAGGTGATAGTAGTTATGCACCGACAAGATCGGCTTTTGCTACTTTTAACGGCATTAGGTATTTAGGCACGACTGATAGTGCGTTAGCAGGCTATTTCCACACTACGGGTGGGCGTACAGATGTTGTGTTAATATCACCTGCTTCAGATTGGTATGTTGGAAGAATTATAGTGTCCGATATTGGGTATGATACCGTAGACGACGGTAATGTTATTACTATTACCGATAGCATGAATCTTGTATGGCACACGGATATAGCAGATCATTCGATACCTGGAGAGTGGACTACCGACGATTGTATGTATCTTGGCACATTCGCAAATGTGGAAGCGGCAGCTCGTTACCTGATAAAGCAGGCATACGCAGAGCAGGGCTATGATGTAACATTGGAGGCTTAATATGGCATGGAGTACACCTAAAACAAATTGGGCTTCGGGTGAGTTCTTCACCTATGCGGATTACAACCGCATAACCGAAAACATTGAATATCTGTATGCTTACTGTAATACTAATATTGGGTACATCGGAACGCCGTATGACTTCGATACAAAAACCGCATCTGATTACTTATTTGATACGGGTTATAACGAGGTACACAACGCTTTGAGGTATCTATATGAGAACACGGGAGCACACTTTGCACACGATGTGTTAGTGGATAAGGACGAGTACGCTATGCCCTGGAGTAGTGCGGAGCTGAATAACATCGAGAATATGTGCTTGGAATTCAAAGCCTACTTCGAGAATTTCACCGTAGAATGGCCTGTAGTGGTAGGCAATACAATAATGTTTCCTGCATCTTGGGCGAGCGTGTCCGGCAATACAGTAACGATAGCAGACACTTATGGAGTAAGTATTGAAGATAACACGCTGATAATTCCCGAAAGATCATAAAGGAGGATATGCTAAATGACAGAGATTGAGAATTTGAAGATAGGTAATGGCGGTACGCTTCACATCGTAGGTAATGAGGATATAGTAGCAAACGCATGGCAAGCGGGTAAAACCTATGTGAAGAATAAGAGTTATGTTATTCGTGAGCATCGTCTTTATGTATGTAATGTAACTCACACATCGGTAGAGCCGTTTGATGCTACGAAGTGGACGGAGATAACGATAGGTGATGCTATCGACAATGCCCTCAATATGACAGATACGGCAAGCGGAGCGATAGCAACTTTTGAGAGCGAGTACGCACTCCCGCTCCACAACCTTGAAATCGAAATAAATGCGGTGCAAGAAGGAAGTGGTACACCTTCACCCAATAATGTAAGACCGATAACAGGGTTTTCGAGTGCGAATGTTACAAGGTGCGGTGTGAACTTAATGCACGTTGATAGCCGTGTTTCACAGACAACTGCAAACGTAACATATACGTCAGACGATAACTATATCTATCTGAACGGTGTGAAAAACGGTGCAAGTTATGCTGAGCCGTCAAATCTTACTATGACCTTACCAAGTGGTACTTATTACCTTAAAGCATTTGTAATTAGCGGAACGGCAAGCAATACAGTTTCACTTTATGCGTTTGACGGAACGAATGTTATATCACCTAATATATTCGGTAGCGAAGCGTCTATGACTTTGAATAAAACAACAACATTTAGATTCCGCTTTGCTATTTGGGCTGACGGTACTGTTTTGAGCAATTGTAAGATTGGAATAGTAATAAGCAAGGCAAGTATTAGCGAATATTCAGAATACAACGGTTCAATTTACAATATCGCCTTTACTGACGGCGACAATCCGTTGACAGTTTACGGTGGTACTCTTGATGTAACGAGTGGGGTGCTGACGGTCAACAAGGGATATTATGAGTACACCAATATAAGCACATCAAGTGGCACGGCTGTTGCTAATGGGTGGCGATGTAACTTTGTTTGTCCTACCGATGACAAAAACAGAGGCAAGTGGAGTGTACAAAGCGGTGCGACACCTATATTTAGTATGTTCGATGGCACAAAAGCGTTAACCAATGGTGGCATAAGCAAAGGCTATGCAGCCAATGAGTATACTGTTATCGTTCAAAATGCAACGAGCAAGGCTGAAGCCGATGCAATACTTGAAGGCTTGCAACTCTGCTACGAACTCGCCACACCTCAGACAATACAGTTGACACCTACACAGATTAGTGCAATCGTGGGAACTAACAATGTATTCACGGACACGAACGGAGATACGAGCCTCGAATACTACACCAAGAGGGGCGAGCAAACTGTTCGCATAGCCGAGGGCGTGGCGGTTGATGTAATCAACAACAAGAACATCGACACGCTCAACACGACCAACAAGACTTTGGTCGGGGCGGTGAATGAGGTTGCGGGGGCGGTTGGGACAAAAGCCAACAAGGAATGGACTACATTAGGTAATTATTCTGGAACAGATACCGCTGATATATCGGGGATATTTTCAACCGCTAATGAAATCAAGATTGTAGCAAGGACATACACAAGCGGACAGTTAGGTTCTTCGCAAGTATATACCACTATTGCAACGACCAAAGAAATCACCGATTTTTTGTCGGGCGGTTTTACTGAATTGCATTACATTCAAGGTATGAACAACGGTCAACAGAATGTAATTGACTTTGGAATTAGTAATACCGCTATCAGACTTGCGACATTTATACTAAATGGAAATGATGTCAAGAGCACCAATACGGGTTTTAAGATATATTACCGATAAGCAAATTCGGCAAAATAGGAACTGAACCGACTTTCCTATTCCATAACATCAAAACCTAATTCTTTGTGTTATGAATTAGTGTGTTCTATAATCAAGTTATGTTCCACTAATGGAATGCTTACGAGGTACAGAAAATGGATAACACAATTATAGTGGCAATAGTAACGGGATTAAGCGTAGCCGTGCCGTCTATTATCGCTACTATCGTTTCAAATAACGCACACGATAAGGTTGCTGACGAACGGCTTAAAAATCTCGATGCAAAGATCACGGAGAACGCTAAACATTCAGAAGAACGAATCCAGGAGTTATCCGCTCGTATCGAGAATTATAACAAGCTAATCGAGCGTGTAGCGGTTGTGGAGCGTGATGTTGAAACGGCTTTCGTTAGGATTGACGAGCTACGCAACGATATTAAGAGGGAGGTTTAAATTGACAGAATTTGTAGCATTTCCGGCAATAGTGGTTATGTGCTATCTCGCAGGAGCAATTTGTAAGACCATTGGTAACGAGAAACTTGATAAGTTTATTCCCGTAATCTGCGGTGTTATCGGTGCGATTTTAGGTGTTGTTATCTTCGCATCTATTCCTAACTTCATACCTGCTGAAAATTGGGCGGTAGCGGTTGCTATCGGCATTGTAAGCGGTTTTTCCGCTACGGGTATCAATCAGATTTACAAGCAGATTAAGGAGAAATGAGTATGGGTAAGAGAAGCGAGTTCGTTGCTAAAGCCGTTAGTTGGCTTGGCACAAAGAAGGGTTCTTCAGGACATAAGCAGATAATCGCAGACTATAACAAGGGTTGTGATGCAGGGCGTAAGAACAGTATAAACGATCCGTGGTGTGCAGACTTCGTAGGTGCGTGTGCTTATGAAACGGATAATATACTCAAAGACGGTATCGGCGTACCTTGTGATTGCTCATGTGGTACGGGCGACCATTCCCTTATGGCGAAGGCTAAAAAGGCGGGCATTTGGGTTGAATCCGATTCTTACATTCCGAGAACGGGTGATGTGATTATCTACGATTGGAAAGATAAAGGTAATCCCCCCGAAGATATAACCGGACACGATCATACGGGTATCATAACAAGTGTCGGTGCTAATTCCTTCGTTGTTACTGAAGGTAATAAGAAGGTAAACGGCATCTATCAGGTTGGTAATAGAACAGTACAGTTCAACGGACAGTACATCAGGGGTTTTATCACACCGAAGTTTGCTGACGAAGTAGCACCTACACCGCCTACGCCTACACCCGAAAAGCATGGTTACACGGGTGAATTCCCGACACTTCCTTCAAGGGGTTACTTCAAGAAGGGTGATAAAGGCATCGAAGTACGCAAATTGCAGAATCTTCTTTTGTGGATTAGCCCTGGGTGCTTACCTCGTTTTGGTGCTGATAGCGAGTACGGCAACGAAACATATAACGCCGTCAAAGTATGTCAATCAGTTCTTGGTGTAAAGACAGACGGATTGTGGGGTAAGAAGTCGCAGCTTGCAGCGAGGGAATACAAGAAATAGTTACCTTCAGGCAACGCTAAAATTTTCTTTAGTACCGTCCAAAGTCCCGTCCTCGAAAATCATAAACCCCGCTAACTCAATGTTGGCGGGGCTTTTTGTGGAGCCAATGGTGGGAATCGAAATCTCGTTTGTCCGTATCAGGAGATAGTTACACAAAGTAAACACCCCGAAAAATAAGGCTTTTTCCGTTCCCCGAAATACCATTGTCCTCACCTGAAATACACTACTTCCGTCCTAAATCCCGTCCTGATGCTGATTTTCGTTGCACAAAGAGAACGGTGTACCTATAATATAAGTGGCGGTTGGTTTCTTTTGTTTTCCCTTAAAGCCTGTGACTTTAACCGCCGTGCGCAATCAGGCCGCATCGTTCCTTTTTCACACATACCTTCATAGTTCTTCACGGTGCGGCCTTTCTTATTTTCTCGAAGGTTGTATCAATCACGGCAGCCGTTTTCTGCAATTCACCGTCTACGCTATGATTGTAGACACCGTAAGTGTCCATAGACTTCGAGTGTCCTAATAGCATCTTCAGATTACCTTCCGATATGTGGGATTGAGCAGATACGATAGATACGAATGTATGACGGAGTGCGTACGGACAACCTGGCAGATCCCGTTCACGCTTCAAGATATACCATTGTGTACGCAAGGTGGATTGATTACCGTGTTCACCCGAATATCCGCAGAATATCCACTTGGTTTGCAATCCGCAAGATTTGTTACGCTCAATCGTTTTATTGATAATCTCTAATGCTTGCTTCGGAGCAGGTATATCACGAATAGCGTTCCGGTTCTTACCGTGAGTTATTTGGTTAGAATCGTTGATAGCCCGTCTGACATGGATTATGCCGTCTTTTATATCGTCCACCTGCAAGCCTAAACATTCACCTGGGCGAAGCCCACATAGCATCATTACAAGGAAGCACGGGTGATACCATAGATTAGACGGTTCAAATAGTCGCTGAATATCCGCAGGTTGTAGTATTTCCTTGCCGATTGTCGGGTGTCCTTCGGGTATGTAGAGTTCACCACGCCACGCTTCAGTATAGTAATTGTTATAGCAATACTTCTGAAGTCGATTGATTACGGATCGGAGATTTTTAAGGGTTTTCTTCGATAGCACTTCAGTTTGGTTAGAGTGCGGTTTAGCGTGGTTTATAAGCGATTGCCAATCGGATAGCTTCACACTTGCTATTGCTTTGTGCCTAAAGACAGGAAGTATGTATACACGGGTGTATATTTCAGCTCCACGATAGCTCTCACTATCTTTACCATATCGGGTACATACATCTTCAAGGAAAAGCTCTACGGCCTTTTCTACGGTGATAGGGGCAGGGTTATCACCGCCGTAATCACGCCACGCTTCGTACTTGGATATGACTTCTCGCTTTCCTGATAACCCCTTCTTCGTAGATGTGAAGATTTTTCTCACACCGTCCTTTTGACCGTCAATAACCCACCGCTTCCGTGCATCGTCATAATAGGCTTTAGGCATCTTCGTTATCCCCCGTAAGTTTGTCGAGCAAAGCTTCCTTCTGAATAGCGGTTAAGGCACGATAGTAGGCAAGCAACCGTTCTTCGTCGGTGGTGACGCTGACGGGCGTAGCGGCAATCGGTACATCGTACCCTTTTAACCATTCAGGGTTCACATGAAGGGCTTTAGATAGGCGGTTGATGTTATTGTCTTTTGGAAATTTTAGACCGTTGATGTACCTGGATATTAAACCCTTCGCTACACCGCTTGATCGTTCCAATTCGCAAACACCTACATTTTGCATCTTCATAGCGTAAGATAGCCTATTTGCTAATGTATCGATCTTCTTAATCATTTAATCACCCCCCTTTTGTATTACAGAATTGTTACTTTAATGATACACAAAAAATTGTGAGTAAAATAGGGTTGACTTAATGAAACACAAAGATTATTATGAGTACATAGTCGCAAGACACAAAATATTGTGAAAAGGAGGAAATCAATTTTGGTACGCTATAAGCACGATTACAGTTTGCTTCAGCAGAAGATTAAGGAAGTCTACAAGACTAATGAGATGTTCGCAAAGCAGGTAGGTATATCTTACAATACGGTTTGCAATTATTTGTCTAACAAGACACCTATATCTTCAGATAAGATTGAGGTAATCAGGAGAGCGTTAGGCATCAAGGACTACGAGATCAATAAGTATTTTTTTGTGCCTTATGTTTCACAAGTGAAAGGATAAGATATGTTTATCACACTAACACAATATGACGAGCTTGGTGGATATACTCACCCGTGCAGCTTCAATATCAATCAGATTCAGTATTTCTATCCCGTTGAAACGGAAGATGCTGAAGAAAAGCCCGAATGGAACACGGTAATCGTAGTTGACAGTATACTTCACTATGTCATGGAAGATTTTGGTTATGTATCGGGGGCTATAAATGAGATCATATCGACCAGGACATAACGAATACCCGATGCTTTATGTTCACTTTGCGAACGCACAAGAGATAGCAGATGTTATCAACCGGAGCTTGGCTTATGTTCATAGGGCGTTAGGTGGTAAGGGTTTCACCCTTCGAGAGCAGGATATGCTTGCGAGATATTCAACGATACCTGCAAAGCGGTTGTTTACACCGAAGCAGAGGGGAGAAGCAATAGAGAAAGCTCATATAAGGAGAGATAACAATGCCAAAAGAAGCAAAGATGCGAAAGTACAAGGGGCAAATCTACCTTCATAATTGCCCTCGTTGCGATTCAGAGAACAGACAGATGTTTGTTACGGGCAAAGCACAAAGTATGGAATTCCTGGCGAAGTGCGAGGATTGTGGGCTTGAAATCAAAGACAGAAGTTCGGACTACATCAAATACATTTGGAATAGCCCGAAGGAAGAATTCTTGCAGCGTGTCTTAAAGCAGGTACGCATTGATCCTTACAATGCCTTCGTAAGCAAAGATCGTTTAGCGATTGTAGGTAGTGAGAATTTAATCAGTTACCTTGAAGAACACACCGTATGGGAATACGACTTGAAAAAGACAAGCTATTTCAAGGGCGGTTATATTGTAGGGAGAAAAGGCTATGTATGACAGATTGTTTAAGATTATGGGCATCTTCAATATCGTAGCTATTATGGGTATAGCCGTATCAGGGTTTTTATTTTTGTCGGCTTGTTCCACAAATGAAACGGAGAGCGAGATAGTACCACAGGAGATAGTAACACCTACGCCTACCGCTACGCCCACGCCTACGGCAACCCCGACACCAACACCTACACCGTCGCCTACACCGACACCTTCCCCCACGCCTACGCCCACACCTACACCTGCTATGGAATCGTTAGGTACATTTACTTGCACCGGATATTGTGCTTGTACGAAGTGTTGTGGAGCGAACGCAGAAGGTATTACGGCATCAGGCGTAAAGGTTCACTACGACGAGGACGGAGAAACCACTTGTGCCGTAGATCCTTCGGTAATCCCACTCGGTAGCTTACTTATGATCGACGGGAAATATTACCGTGCCGAAGATACGGGAAGTGCGGTCAAGGGAAAAATCGTAGATTTGTACTTCGAGAGCCACGATGCAGCGAATGAATACGGATCACAGAAGCATGAGGTATTTATCGTTTATGAATGAGTTTATTGTCGGTTTATTTGTAGGTTTAGCCGTAGGAATGGTAATGGGTATGTTTTGCCTTGCGTTGTTAGCGGTATCAAAGAATAACGACCTTGAAGGGGGAGAGTATGAAGAAACTGAAGAATGAAGCTGCTGACTTCACCACTTGCCCGTGTGAAGCTTGCGGTATGAAGGTAGACACATGGGATATGAACGGCGAGCGGTTGTGCTTTGCTTGCCTTGACGATAGGGGGTTAGTTGACAATGAATATGATTTTGCTGAATAGCTTAATGGTAATCCTGCTATGCACTAACGGCTTCCTGGCAGGTATGCTGATAGCCACCTGTATAGCGAGAAATCTGTATAACACGGTAGTCGCTAAAGAGCTTAAAACGAGAGAGCGTACTATCGAGCAGCAGAAATCCCTTATCAAGCAGATGCAGGAGAAGGGTACGGTGAAGGTAGAGGTTACTACTCAAGCAAACGAAGATTTGGACTTTCCGAAGGGGTGATGCAGATGTTTATTTGTAGATTTGGCGAGCCTTGCCACTTTAAGGGCTACAAAGACGAGTGCGTATGCCTTAAACCCGAAGCAAAGCCGTTTCCGGCAAGCTATGAGGATTGCCCGTTTAGGGTAACGGAAGAACAGTTTGAACAGAATAAGAGGGCTTATCCATTCAAAAGCCACTACATACAGTACGGAGATCACGATGCGAGCGAACAGTAATAAGAAGGAAGGTACGGAGTTTGAAGTCAAGCTGAAGGACTTGTTTTACGAGAACGGATATTGGGTACATCTGTTTCAGCAGAATCAAGCAGGGCAGCCTTGCGACCTGATAGCCGTTAAAGGCGTAGATGCTTTTATCATAGATGCGAAGGATTGCAAATCAGGTCGTTTTCCACTTACGAGAGTTGAAGAAAATCAGTTCTTATCCATGAGCAGGTGGGTTGAAAGAACACAACACGAAGCGTTCTTTGCACTTCAGTTACCCGACGACGAAGAAGTTTACTTCATACCGTTCAAGACTATCTGTAATTGCCTTGATAACAATGTTCGTAGTCTGAATTCGGAAGCTATCAAAGAGTGTTCATACACATTTAGGGAGATATTCTAATGTTCTTTACAATCGACAATGAAATCAAAATCTCATATCCGACACCTGAAGTGCTCAAAGCAATTAAGCGGGATCTGACTTTCGCTAACCCTGATTATGTAAATCGTAAGCGTATGGGTAAGTGGACGGGTAATGTACCCCGTGAGATATGCTTGTATCGTGAAGAAGGCGACGATTATGTATATGTACCGTTCGGTTATATGTACGCACTTCAAGGCTTCATGCGGAAGGATAACTGTTATTCGTGGCTGAAATTTCAGCCCAGGGTTGACTATAAATGCACAATAGAGCTTCGAGGGTATCAGGAGAAAGCGGTAACAAATATGCTTCGACACCCTTACGGCATCTTACAGAGCCGGCCGGCATCAGGTAAGACGATAATGGGTATCGCTATGATCGCAAGGCGAGGTAGGAAAGCCTTGTGGCTTGCTCATACGAAGGATCTCGTAGACCAGGCTTATACGCAAGCAAAGAAGTATCTCGATAAGAGCCTTCTGACAGTTAGCACCGAAGGTAGAGTGAAGATAGGCAACGGTATCACATTTGCTACCGTACAGACTATGGCTAACTTTGCAGGGCTTGAACGCTACAAAAACTACTTCGACATAGTTATCGTGGACGAGTGCCACCGTGTATGCACTTCGGCTACATCGGTTGGTATGTTCTACAAAGTAGTAAATACCCTTGCAGCCCCATACAAGTACGGGTTATCCGCTACGGTGCATCGTGCAGACGGAATGATAGGTGCTACATTCGCTATATTGGGTAATGTAACCTACGAAGTGCCGTTTGAAGATATAGAGCATCAGGTAATGCCCGTGAGCGTGGAAGCAATCTATACGAATGTAGGCTACAACGATTGTTTTCTCGATGCAGACGGCACTATGGTTTACACAAAGTACATCACTTACCTTGCTGAAAATGTGCATCGTAACAATATAGCCGCAAGTATGCTCGCATACGAAACACACCCGACATTAGTGCTGACGGATAGGTTATCTCAATCAGAAGCCTTATTCAAAATGATAGGTAGGGAAGATGCGAGGGTGATAACCGGAAAGACAAAGCGAGAAGTACGGCAAGCAGCACTCGAAGATATGAGGGAAGGTAGAGCTAACATTCTATTTGCTTCCTACAATCTCGCAAAAGAGGGATTAGACATACCACGACTATCCAGGTTGTATATGCTGACACCGCATCGAGATTCAGCCGTGATTGAGCAGGCTATCGGAAGGATAGCGAGAGTTCACGAAGAAAAGACCGATGCAAGGTGTTATGACTTTGTGGATAACACTATATACGCTCAAAAGTGCTTCAAACGGCGATTGAGGATCTATCGGAAGATAGGCTGCGAAATTTATACATAATTGGAGGATTATATGAGGCTTTGGGGCTATGACTATGAAGTTTTTGCACACGATTGGCTTGTGTGCTTTAAGAATAAGGCAACGGGTAAGTGGCTTGATATAGTCAACGATAACGATGCGGTCAAGGAATTGTTCGACGATAAGGAGAATGTATTTATCGGCTACAACACTAATTCCTACGATAAGTGGATTATGCGTGGTGTAATCGAGGGCTTCTCACCCGAAGAATTGAAGGCGTTGAACGATTGGATTATCGCAGGTAATCCGGCTTGGAAGTACCCTGACTTCGCACCTGGCGGCTTTAAGCTGAATAACATAGATGTTTACCTTGATGCTTACCCGACTTCGCTGAAGGGGCTTGAAGGGCATCTGTATATGAACATCGTAGAGAGTTCGATACCGTTCGATTACCCGAAGAAGCTGACGAAGAAGCAGATTAAGGAAACGATCAAGTATTGTAGGCACGATGTAGATGCAGCCCTTGCTATCTACGACCTGCGTACAGACTACTTTGCTAACAAGGTAAAGGTAGGCGACCTTGCGGGTATGGAACAGTTAGATGCTTCCGCTTTGACTAATGCACAGTTGACGGCAAAGATGCTTAAAGCAAACGGAGCGGAGCACAACGACGAGTTTTGCCTTACATTCCCTTCCGATGTTATTTACGAGTACATACCGCAGGGTGTAGTAGACTTCTTCCAGGAAGCTATCGACAATGCGGAAACCTACGATCCTAAAGAGAAGTGCTATGACTTCTTTATCGGAGATTGTCCGGTCAAAGTAGCGTGGGGCGGTATTCATGCAGCTATCCCTCAATACGAGTTCAAGGAAGGTAACGGAAGGCTTCTGTTTGATGCAGATGTAGGTAGTTTTTACCCTCACGATATGTCATTAAAGGAGCATCTTTCAAGGAATATCCCGTCTTACAAGATATTCGAGGATATATTAGAAACCCGTATGAAGGCGAAGAAGGCAGGAGATAAGGCTACGGCTAATGCCTTGAAGCTGATTGTCAATACGACATACGGAGCATCAGGAGCACCGTTTAACGACCTTTACGATCCCCTCATGGCACATTCGGTATGTATGGACGGACAATTATACCTTTTGGAGCTTGCGGAGCATCTTTACAAGGACATTCCAGGACTTGTTATCGTGCAGCTTAATACCGACGGTGTTATGTATGAGATAGATGCGGAGCAGAAGAAAGCCGTAGATGCAATCCTCAAAGAGTGGCAGGAGAGAACGGGCTTCACCCTTGAAGTCGATAACATCAAAGAGCTTCACCAAAAAGATGTGAATAACTACATTTGGGTAGAGCCGGACGGAAGCATCAAGACGAAGGGTGGCGATCTCGTAAGAGGTATATCTACCGTAGGACAATTCAAGGTAAACAACGATGCGGTAGTCGTAGCAGAAGCTATTGTCGAGAATTTAGTACACGGTGTAGATCCTGCTGAATATATCAACGCTTGCGACGACATAAAGAAATTTCAGTTTATCGCAAGGGCAAGCTCGAAGTTTGACGGGGCGGTTTATATCAAGGACGGAGCAGAAATCCAGGTGCAGAAGTGTAACCGTGTCTATGCCACTACTGATATGACCTGCGGAACACTCTACAAGACGAAGGGCGAGCAGAGAATAAAGATACCGTCGATACCCGACCATTGTGTAATCGACAACGATAATCATTGTGCAATAAGTGATGTAGATAAATCGTTCTATATTGCTATGGCAAATAAGAAAATACAAGCGTTTAAGAAGGAGGAAACCATTATGGACGCTATTAAGGAAGCAGAAAAGAAGGCCGTTCCCACGAAGAAGGCTACGGTCAAGAATGAAGCCCCTGCACCCGAAGTCAAGAAAGCCCCTGACTACTCGAAGCTGAATGTATATCAGAAGCTTAACAAGGTTAGAGCGGAGATCCTTGACGGAAGCGTGAAGCAGAGCGGTAAGAATTCGTCTATTCAGTATGAATACTTCGAGCTTTCGGACTTCGTACCCCGTGTTACTAAACTGTTCAACGAGTACGGGCTTATCAGCGTAGTAAGATTTACTGAAGATTTGGCGGTGCTTACCATTGTCAACACGGATAACCCTGACGAGAATGTATCGTTTACATCACCGATGCGTTACCCGACGGAGAACAGAGCTATCAATCCGGTGCAGAGTTTGGGTGCATCACACACTTATCTTCGTAGGTATCTTTACTACCTCGCATTAGACTTGTGTGTAATCGACGAGATTGAGCCTACAACCGTTCCTAACAACGAAAAGGTATCTACTATCGTTTCCGCACCGAAAGCCCCTCTAACGGCAAATGAGAGGGCAGAAACGGCAAAAGAAATCGTAGGTGCTGACGAGCCTGCGAGCGAGTTGCAGATTAGCGGGCTGAAGAAGCTTATGAAGAAGCTTGGCAAAACCGAAGATACGAAGTTGAGAAAGGTTATCGCAAAGATCGGTACGGAAACTACTAACCTGACTAATGTAACGAAGGCAGGTTGCGAGAAGTACATTAAGCTTTGCAATAAGGCTTACGACGAGTGGGAGAAGGCTAATATGCCGTCGGAGGTAGACGCATGAAGTTTGTAGATAATCACATAGAGGTAGATCCCCCGAAGCGTACAAAGAAGCTGACGGGTACGAGATTCGGAGCGGTGCTCGGAATGAATAGGTGGAATACACCCTTTAAGGTGTGGTGTGAAATGACGAAGGTTTACGAAGAACCGTTCGAGGATTCCATTTACACTATCGCAGGTAAGACTATCGAGCCGAAGCAGATTGAGTATATGAAGGAAATGTATGTCATGGATAACCTGCGTACACCTACTGATGTATTCGGTGAGGACTTCTTCAATAAGACACACGGCGACTTCTTCAAGAGCAATCCGATATTCGGCGGTATGTGGGATAGTATTCTCGTAGACGATAACGAGAAGCCCGAAACTGTATTGGAGTTCAAGACCACAAAGAGGGCTGAAGATTGGAAGAACGATGTTCCTGAATACTACGCACTTCAGGCAGCTTTATATGCCTATCTGCTCGGTACGGAGAATGTCATTATGGTATGCTCGTTCCTTAAAGAGAGCGACTATTCTCACCCTGATAAATTCGTACCTTCCGCAGAAAACACGGTTACGGTGGAATTCAAGGTGCATGAGCGTTACCCCGACTTTGACGGTATGCTTGCAGATGCTACCCGTTTTTGGAATGAGCAGGTGTTAAAGGGTATCTCACCGGATTACACCGATGCTGATAAGGACATTATCAAAGAGTTACGGACTAATTACATTTCCGACGATGTTGACCTCGAAGCGTTGACAAAAGAAGCCGACGAGCTTATTCTTAAAATATCCGTTTCACAAATGGAACTCGAAGAAAAGATCGGTGCAGATGTGAAAAGGTTAGATGCTTTGAAGGTGGCAATCAAGGAAAAATTAGTAAGTAATCTGACAGAGAGCGATAATCACGCCGTTTACGGCAAGTGGTATGTTACACGCACCCCTGGACGCAGGAAGTACGACGAAAAGGCTTTACAAGCTGACGGGTTGTTAGATAAGTATTCAACGGTAGGCAAACCGATAGACACACTTAAATACAAGGAGGAAAAATAAGAATGGGTATGCTGAAATTATCGAATGGGTTTTCCGTATTGCCGGAAGGTGAAACCGTCCTTTATGTTACGGGAGTAGACTACGACGAGAAGTGGGGAAAGATCGAGATTCACTTTATCAACGCTGACGGTAGTAAGCACTCGGAGCGTTATAAGATTTACAAGGATAATGGCGACTTGAATGAGCCTGCGTTGAACGCATTTTCTTGGATTGCTCGTACAATTCTTAATGATCCTTCTGTAGAAGAAATAGATCCTAAATCCCTTGCAGGACACTATGTAGCTTGCACCGTATATCACGAACAGTATACGGGTAACGACGGCAAGGCTCGTACATACGCTCATATCAAGGACTATGATGCAGCAGATGCATTCGATAGACCTATGAACGATAAGGCGAGAGGTATTATCGGCGGTAAGGGTATTATTCATGCCCCAAAGGTTGCACAAGTGGAACAGAGCGAAGCACCCGTCAAGAACGACGAGGAGTTTGATATTGACAGTTTTTTGAACGGAGAGGAGTAAGAGTATGGCAGATGTAAAGTTTACACCGTATAAGGCTGACAAAGACCTTGTAGAGTACATCTATCCCGCAGGAAGTTCATTCGGCAAGGCTACTATGCCTATTGCGAAGGCAAAGGCTATGGCGGCTGCAAAGAGCGTTTCCGCTTCTGATAAGTTTGAGGGATTCGGCATCGAGATCGACGGTAACTTCTTTGCCGGCAAGGTTGCAGCAGAGAAGCCTACTGCAAAGAAGGGTAAGTAATCTATGAACTATTCGGCAATACCTGACGAGCTGAAAGCTATGCCTAATTGGGTGTGTGCTAACAGAGATAGCAAAGTACCGATGCGAGCTTACGAGCTTAAAGCTGCAAGTGCATCTAATCCTAACACCTGGGATAGCTTCGATAGCGCCGTTGAAGCGGTAAACGAAGGTGTCTATGACTATGCAGGCTATGTTTTTAGCGATTCGGGTATTGTCGGGATAGACATAGATAAGGGTTTTGACGACGATTATCTGCTTACGGATCTCGCAGAAGATGTAATACGAGCTTGTAATTCCTATACGGAGTTATCAAAGAGCGGTAGGGGCTTCCATATTCTCGTTAAGGGTGATTTACCGTTCAACGGCAAGAATAACGGAGCAGGTTGTGAGATTTACAAGAACGGGCGGTTTTTCATTTGCACGGGTAATGTTCTCGAAAATCACTCGATGCTGATAACAAATCAGGAAGCTATTGATTATGTAGTGGAGAAGTATTTTCCCGAAACGATAAGAGATAGCAAGGTGTCGGAGCATCAGAAGATTTATTCGTGTAAGTACGAGCTTTCCAACGGCAAAGTGTGCGTTATCTATCCCGAAATAAACCAGGGCTGCAGGAATGTATCGTTGCTTTCGATATGTTCTCAATTACGGGTAAGAGGGTTGAAGGGTGATGCACTAAAGAAGGAAATGCTACGACTTAATCAGAAGGTGTGTAAACCGCCGTTACCGGACGGGGAAGTGTTAGCGATAATCAAGAGTTCTTTGAAGTACAAGGTGTGAGGTAAAACATGAAGGATTGGACGGGGGGCTTGAAAAGTGCCTATGCCTGCATCGGGGCTAATAACCATTCTGATTCAGTTCGTGAAGTGAACGACTATTACGCTACCGATCCTAAATGCGTTGACGACTTACTTTCAAAAGAGAGTTTTTCCACTAACATTTGGGAATGTGCTTGTGGCGAAGGACATATCAGTAAGAAGCTTGAAGAAGCCGGCTACAATGTGTTTTCTACCGACTTGATAGATAGGGGCTTTGGAATACCCGATGTAGACTTTCTGAAGCAGGAAGGTAACGGGAATCTCGATTACGATATTATCACCAACCCGCCGTATAAGTACGCTACGGAGTTTGTAAATAAAGCGTTGTCTATTATAGGCGACGGGCATCGTGTAGCTATGTTCTTAAAATTGACCTTCCTGGAAGGCAAAAACCGCTATGATGCGTTATTTAAGCCTACCCCCCCCCCATTATGTTTATGTATATACCTTCCGTGCTTTGTGCTCGAAGAACGGCAAATTTGACGAAGCATCTTCAGGGGCAATCGCATACGCTTGGTACATCTGGGATAAGGGTTATAAAGGCGAGCCGATAATACGGTGGATAACAGAAAAGGAGAATGACTAACAATGATTGAATGTTGGAATGAGAAATGCACTTGTCCTCATTGTAAGACAAAGATGCTTGTCGAGTGTGAGGATCAGGCAACGGGATTTAGGCAAATGAGTTATCTTATTTGTCCTCGTTGTAAGAAGGAAATAGACCATAGCATGAGCGTAGATTATTTGGGTATCGAGGTAGAGAAGTGAATTTTACAGACGAAGCTACGCAGCTTAAATACGAAAAGATTTGTGCTATACAACCGCATCTGCGTTTCCGTGAGGGTGAGTTAGCCTACGAGTATAACGAGCTTGGACTTTCCGACTTATTCAACGAGATATACGGCGAAGAAGCCCGATATGTACCGGAGTGGAAATCGTGGGTTATCTATTCAGAAGGCCGTTGGGTAAAGGACGAGCAGGGAATTCTCGTATCGGAAATGCTTAAAACATTCGTACGACTTCTCGCTTGCTATGCAAGAGAGATTATAGACGGCGGTAAGGACGATTATTCAAAGTTCGTATTGAGAACGCAGGATAGGCGTTTCCGTAATAGAATTAAGGACGATGCTACTTCGTGTTGTGCGACTTCAGCAGAGTTATTCGATAAGAACGAGTACCTTATAAACTGTAAGAACGGCACTTACGATCTTCGAGATTTTTCTTTCCATGAGCACAACCCGAAGGACTATCTGACGATGCAGACACGCTTTTCTCACACGCCTAACAAGGAAGTGAAGTGTGAGCGTTGGGAACAGTTCATATCGGAAGTATGCAACGGCAGAGCTGATAAGATTGATTACCTTAATCGTGCATTAGGCTACTCGTTGCTTGGCAGGGCTAACGAAGAATGTATGTTTATTCTTTACGGTAAGACGACCAGGAACGGCAAGAGCACCCTGCTAAACACCGTAGAGCGTATGTTAGGATCGTATGCTACCGCAGCTCCCGTAGGCATTATATGCCGTAACGGTGCATCGGTAAGTACAGAGCAGGCATCACCCGTACTTGCATCACTTAAAGGCCGTAGGTTTGTAACAATGGCTGAATCGGCAGAGTACGGCAAGTTCGACGAAGAAAAGATTAAGCAGATTACGGGCGGTGAAGCAATAACCGCAAGAGCGTTGTTTTCAGCACCCGTAACATTCATACCGCAATTCACTATTTGGCTATCGTGTAACGACTTGCCGGAAGTGTCGGATAAATCCCTTTTCAATTCAGAGCGATTAAGGGTTATCTCGTTCGATAGGCACTTTGCCGATAGCGAGCAGGATAAGACCTTGAAAAATCAGTTTGAGCAGGAAGAAAACATGAGCGGGATCTTTAATTGGCTTGTATACGGCTATCAGCAATACGAGCAGAGGGGATTATCCATGAGCAACGATATGCAGACTATCATATCCGCTTACGAGAGTGAGAATGACGATGTGGGTATCTTCCTGGGGCGTAATTCTGTAAGGGGTAGCGATTACGAGATAACGGCTGCCGACTTGTATAGGCACTTCATATCGTGGGTGAAGCAGAATCACGGGCGTATATTGCCGTCAAAGCGGTTTGTAAATGAAATGGCAAGACACCCTGAATTCTACGATATGTGCATCAACGAGCCTTCAGGAAGGGTATATAAGGGCTTATCGCTTAAATCAATAGTAGGGGGTGAGTAAATGAAGTGGTTATGCGAGAAAACGAAGCGTAAGAAGTACCTGCGTTGCCCGTTGTGTAAGGCTTGTGAGATCGTGGATTTGAACGGAGAAGCACCTACGACTTGCAGATGCGGTACGACTTTAGACGGCGAAGCGGAAAGCACCTGGGTAAGCGACTTAATGAGGGCGTGCGGACATGGGTAAGTGGTATGTAGAGCGGTATAAGCCTACGAGAGTATACATCGAGTGTCCTGCTTGCAATACGGGCATCATACGATTTGCGATAGATCCCATACCCGATAAGTGTCCGGTTTGCGGAAGTAAGAATGAAGGCGGTGGGTATCTGAATATAAAGGAAGGTGGGAAGATATGCGACTAATCAACGCTGACAAAGTAAAAGCTGAATCGAGAGAACATTGTAAGACTTGTACCTTGAACGGCACAAAACAATGTAAGACCTGCGTAATCAATCTGATATGTGATCGTTTAGACTTGCAGCCGACTATTGAAGAAAGAAAACGAGGTACATGGATTTTTAGCAGATGCGATAAGTGCGGTGCGTACCACGACGGTATGTATCGTAACTTCTGTCCTAATTGTGGAGCAGATATGAAAGGCGGTGCAGAAGAATGAGTATAAATACAAATTGTCGTAATGATAGTGTTGTAAACAAGCTAAAGAGCGTTTTGGATAATACAGACTACATCGACTATGCGACTATCACGATCAAGATAGCAAGGGGTGAGGTTAGCGAAATTAGGTACAACATCAACGAGTTTATTACACCTGATAATGCGGAAGGTGAACAGACATGAACATTCACGACTATCTCAAACGAGAAGAATTAAGCATCGTGCATCTGAAGGGTACATGGGATAAGCGTACTCGTATTTGGAAGTACGAGGGTAAGTGCAGGAAGCCTGACGGCAGAGAAGTAGAGATACATATTGAAGGTGCGACTTTGGCAAAGATAAAGGGTGAGTAACATCACCCTTTAATCTTGCACTTCTATTCGTACTTTAACTATCCGATACCCCTTACCGACTTTCCGCTTCCTGAATTCAGCTTCAGCATCTTCTTTTCTCGCAAACATGAGCGGTGCATCTTCTGATAGAATCTGATGCGGTGGGTTATAGCGGTAATCCGTAGCACACACCCACTTATAAGGGTACGACTTTTGTATTATAGCGTACGGCATTATTCACCTTCGACTTTCTGAAGCCTTGCAAAAAGAGCAGTGATCTCGTCCTCACTCAATTCAGACCTTCTGTTTCCGGTCATAAACGCTTCCACATTCTTCATGTAATAATCAATAGGCTTGTCCTCGATGCTCATTGTTACAAGAGCCTTGCCTATACAATCTAACATCACTCGTATATTTTCAGCAGGAACACCGCTTGCTTTGAGATTAAGCAGGACGGTGTATAAGATGTTATTGCATACATACGCCTGATATTCGTAATCCTTCATTCAGCATCACCTTCGACTTTCTTACCCCTTAAATCAGCCCCACACGCCGGACAATAATTCCATGATCCTAACGGCTTGGTGCGTTCACCGTTAGCACCTTTAATCACCGTGAAGAAGTTATATTTGCTCACACCGCACTTCGGGCAAGTATCGGCAATCCAGGTAGTTTGTGTCATACCGCACCTTCCTTTTCAAGATAAACTTTTATAACATCTTCAGCTTTTGCACTAAACAAGCACACCTTACGATTCAAGAATTCGGGTGCTATATTGTCATTCCATTCGTCAATCCCTTCCGACGGAACTATTAAAACCGTTGCGTAGTTTTCGTCAGGCCCTTCGACTATCTGAACGGTGCTTGTAGCACAATATAAGAATTCTTTAAGCGTCATTCAGCATCACCTTCGACTTTCGACTTTTCGGCCTGCTGCTTACGGTATTCTTCCATTTCAGCACGGCTACGACGATGTGCGACTTTGCTTCCCTTCTTCACACCTGGCTTGTGTGCTTCCCACGGCTCGTTAGATCGTATCAGGATCATGCACCGCCTACCCGTGCCTAATCGCTTGCAGGGAAGATAGCCACGGTTTATCTTCTGCCTCACCGCTCCGATGCTAACATTGTGTCTTTTAGCATACTCGCTGACAGTAACATAGTTACCAATTTCTACAATCTGATCTGACATAGTATTGTACCTCCATTACCGTAATTGTATATCACAAGTGTATCAAAGTCAACACAAATGTAAAAAGTGAAAAACGCAATTACGACTTTCGACTTTCGACTTTCGACTTTCGACTTTCGACTTTCGACTTTCGACTTTCGACTTTCGACTTTCGACTTTCGACTTTCGACTT
>OCVV012830809.1_pt1 | contig 39346 bp, 15 predicted proteins | sample 1539721 | NCBI WGS metagenome assembly OCVV01 (sample SAMN02144230, study PRJEB22623) | gut metagenome | biome: sheep rumen | host: Ovis aries | place: New Zealand | reverse complement strand
GAGCTTGAACCTTTCGTTCGGAACTGATATTTCCAAGTATAAATTAGACAAAGATTAAACGATGAGACACAATAAGAAATTCAATCATCTGGGTCGCAAGGCTCCACACAGAGCTGCAATGTTGTCGAACATGGCAACTTCTCTGATCATGCACAAGCGTATCACCACGACCCTTCAGAAGGCTAAGGCACTCCGCAAGTATGTTGAGCCACTTATCACAAAGGCAAAGACTGATACCACCGAGTCTCGCCGCGTAGTCTTCAGCTACTTGCAGAACAAGTATGCCATCACAGAGCTCTTCAGCACTGTGTCCGAGAAGGTAGCAAGCCGTCCAGGTGGCTACACTCGCATTATCAAGTTGGGTAAGCGTCCTTCTGATGCTGCTGACATGGCATTCATCGAGCTTGTTGACTTCGATGAGAACATGTTGAAGACAGAAAAGAAGAAGAGCACTCGCCGTTCTCGCAAGTCTTCTGCACCAAAGGCAGAGGCAGCACCAGCTGCTGAAACACCAGCAGAAGCATAAGCCGAAACACTTTTACTTTTATCATAAGTATTTCGAAAAACCACATTTCCACCCTCGGAAGTGTGGTTTTTTTATTTGAATGTGTGGTTTTGAACATGATGATGTTTCCTTCAACGGTTAACTGGGCAGTGGAAACATAGGGATGAAGTAATGCTTTTGATGCAACGCTTTAGTGGATTTACTGAACCACTTTATGGGATTTTCAGAAGTGCATGTGAAGATTTACTGAACCGATTCTTTGGATTCAATTAGTTGCCGAGGGCTCGTCATCGAAACAACGAGGGCTCGGCGTTGCGATAGCGAGGGCTCGCTATAAAAACGTTGAGGGCTCGGCATTTTAGTAAAATCAAAGGAAAGTACCAGTTCAATTAAAGGAAATAACCAGTTCAATGAAAGGAGAGAACGAGTTCAATCAAAGGAAATGACCAGCTCAATGAAAGGAAATGGCGAGTGCAATGAAAGGAGAAATTCTGCATAATTGAAGGAGTAATCTCGAATTTGCGTATCCACTAAATTCGGCTTAAGGGTCAAAAGTACACCTCCAACGCAACATAAATTCATAATAATTCCTTTCTTTCATGGTTTTTTTGTAGATTTGCAAGCGATTGCAAGAATGTGCTTCTATTGAAGCTACATCACACCAACCATTAACTGATTATAATTCGACTATCTAACACGCCATTTATTTACGATGAATCGTTCTTTTTTCACTCTATTGCTTTTGTTTTCCACCATCGGAATCTCCTCTTCCTGGGCACAGGAGTGGATGCATGTGCATGTCAATTACGATGGCTATGAATGGGCATTTCCTTACAGCCTTCCTGACTTTTCCCATTTCGATTTCGACGCCGACTCCACCACCTTCCAGATGCATCGGAGCGACAACCCGCAATATGTGATTCCTTTCGCTTTGGAAAAGAATTCTAACTATAGTGCATCCATTGACAGCATCACCTTCTCTGACAGTCTCACCACCAAGACGCACGACAAGTGCAAGGTCTTTGCCATGTATATCACGACTGAGGATGGAGTGGAAATCACCTCCAAGGAGGACTATGTGCGTTGCTACGTATCCATCGATGGGCGAGGGGAGTACCAGTTCAATTCCCGTCCCGGAAAGATACGAGGTCGAGGCAATTCCACTTGGTTGTGGTATGATAAGAAGCCTTACCGCATCAAGTTCGACACCAGTTCCAAGATGTTAGGCATCGAAAAGAACCGTGACTGGGTGCTCCTTGCCAATTACCGAGATATGACCGACATGATGAATGTCTTTGGTTCCATCACTGCTACGTGGATGGGTATTCCGTTCACCACACCCGTCCGTTTTGCTGAGGTTTTTCTCAATGGCGAGTACATCGGCGTCTATCAGATAGCTGAGCAAGTGGAAGTGGCAGGCAATCGCGTTGACATCGACACGGACGAAGGCGTTCTGCTCACTCTTGATGTGGATGATGGTCCCGCAGAAAGTCCCAATTCAGGCGACAATTTTTACACCAGTGTCTATAACATGCCTATGGCAGTGAAATACCCCAAGGACGTGACCAGTGCTCAGCTCAAGCAAATCAAGGCAGACTTCGCCGAGCTGGAAAACGCTATCAAGTCGAAGAATTATGCCTTGGTCGATTCCCTCATGGACATTCCTTCCTACATCGCCATGGACCAGTTGCAGGAATACCTCTACAATGTGGAATTGGCAGCTCCGCGCAGCATTTATCTCTTCCGCGACAAGGGCGGCAAATACACCTTCGGTCCTGCGTGGGACTGGGATGCAGGCTTTGATTTCGATTGGAGCGATATGTACACCGGACACACCTTTTTTACCAGTTATACAGAAACCCTCTTCGGTTCCGACCCCTATCGTCAGAATGGTAACTATCGTATTCCCAAGTTTTTCACCGACATGTTTGGCAATGCTCAATTCATGCGTCAGTACAAAGAGCGATGGGACCAAATCAAGGACTCCCTCTTCATCCGCAATTGGGCTGAAACTCAGCAGTATGTGGATGGTTTGAACGAACTCCAGACGAAACGTACCGACGGAGGTGGAACTGCCTACACATCCCCACAAGTGAGAGAAGAGGCACGCTGGAAGATACGCAGGTTCAGTGCTGCCACCGAGACCCAAAAACTGCGCAATTGGTTGCAAAACCGACTTGCCTACTTGAACGAAATCGTTGCTTCCTATCCTGTTCCTGAAGAAGGAGGGGATGGTGAAATAACAGGAACCAAGATGATGGGGACGATGGAGAAAACGGTCAATGTGGATTTTTGGTCAGGCTATTCCCAGAGTGGCAATATCCAGATAGACAAGAATGAACTTGCTGCATTACTTGACGTGGAAAGCATCAATGATTATCGGATGGAACTCGTGCCTCTCGATTCCGATGGAAGCGAAGGTAACAATACTGCGGCAGGTACCTATGGAGCGTGGTTCGATGAGAATGGCGACACCAACAGTTGGGGAAACGGTCATGTTTACATTGAGTCCAATAATCTTTACAGATGGAATTACGGATGTCACCCCAACAACTGCTCTCCTTGGGATGGGAATCACACCGTCACCATGCAGTATCAATACAACGACAGTGGCACACTCAAGTTAGTGAATATCGTCGTTACGTTCCACATACAATGGTAACGATTATCACAAAGCCTCCCCCATAAAAGGAGGCTTTTTTCATGCTCGTTGGATTCGCATACCGTTAATAATGGCAAAAAATGCAAAAATAGAATCGGATTTTGTTAAAAATCAACCAATCTCGAAAAGATTAATCTTAAAATTTGTTTTATAATTAGAAAATTGCTTACTTTGCACGGAATATGCAGCAGTGTCTTTGGTGTTCACGGGCGCGTGACACTACAAGAGAAAGGTCGGCAAGTGCTGACGTCATTGCATGGTTTCTTTTTGAATTCTAACTAACGTTACCATTTGGCAAGAGGACAGAGTCAAGAAGGCATGGAAATCATGCGGAAAGAAAACACATGGAATGTAACCACCTAACAGAAGACACTAATGCATAGTAGGGAGGAGTATCAACTTATCCAATTAACCCCTTTAGACGTGAAATCAATTATATAATCATCTATTCTAATATTTATGTTGTACAACTCAAAAAGGAAAAAACTATGTAAACACCTCCTGGTAGGAGGCGTTGTATGTCTTGTGGGTTTCGCAGCATTCTCTTGTACCGATGCGTACAACCTCGATGAGGATCAGCCTTCGGGTCTGAACACCATCTATGGGTATATGCAGGAGAAGGGAACTTATACGAATTTCCTACAATTGATTAATGACCTTGGAGAGGCAGAAGTTCTTTCCAAGACTGGTAGTAAAACCCTTTTCATCGCAGATGACAATGCTTTTGCAAAGTTTTTTGCTTCTAACGATTGGGGGGTAGGCAAGTACGCTGACCTGTCGCTGGCTCAGAAGAAACTCCTGCTTTATTCTGCCATGATTGACAACCCTTATCCAACAAGTATGTTGTCAACTGCAGAAGGTCCTGTTCGTGGTGAGGTTTGCCGCCGTGTTTCTTCTCAGTCCATCTTCGACTCAGTTCAGGTGGTGAGCACAACTTCAGACGAACTGCCAAAGAACGAGCGTTGGACCATCTTGCAGTCCACTCATCCTGAAATCGTTCTTTTCAAGGATGCTTCGGGTGCAAGTCCAATGATTCACTTTACTCCTAAGTTCATCGTTGCCAACAAGTTGCAGAGCAGTGACATCGACTTCCTCTACAACGACCCAGCAGGTACTCGTGGAACTGACGACACTTATGTGAATCGTGCGAAGATTCTGAACAGCCAGTTCTGTAAGAACGGATTTGTGCATGAGGTTGACAGAGTGATTACTCCTCTCGACAACATGGCTGAAATTATCCGTAAGAATGGCGAGATGTCCATCTTCAGTAGCATTATCGAAAGATTTGCCGCTCCTAAGGATTCTTCGATGCTGACCTCTGCTTATAACGTGAACAAGGGCACTCAGGTGGACTCAGTTTACGTAAAGCGCTATTTTTCAGAGCGTTCTTGGGGTTCGGGTATTGACAGGAATTCGCGCAGACCATTTACTACCGACAAGGACGGACAGGTATTTGACGCTTCTTTGAAATATGACCCAGGATGGAACACATTTGTTCCAGAGGTGTTCAACAACCGTACTCCTTTGATGGAGGATATGGGTGTGATGATGGTTCCAACCGACTCTGCTGTTCGTGAATGGTGGGAGAATGGTGGTGGAAACGTTATCAAGGCTCAATACGGTACGATTGAGAACACTCCTAACTCAGTGCTTGCTGAGTTGATCAACGTGAACATGCTCAATTCGCTTGTTGCCAGTGTACCAAGTAAGTTCGATGCCATCTTGAATGATGCCAACCTGAAAATGGGTGTGACATTAAACGATGTGAAGAACGTTACGCTTGGATGTAATGGTGTGGTTTATCTGACGAAGAGGGTGTTTGCTCCAGCTTCTTATTCTTCGGTTCTTTTCCCTGCTGTGATTGACACGGATAATCTGAACATCATTAAGAATGCAATCGACAACTTGGAGTATGGTGCTTACCTCAACTCTATGGTTTCCAGATATTCTTTCTTCATTCCAACGAATGAGGGTCTTCTCTACTATGTTGACCCTGTTTCATTCGGCAAGCAGACAACCGAGCTTTGGGAGTTCCATTTCGACCCAACGAAGTCTGCTGCCCAGCGCATTTATGTGGATGTCTATGCATGTACGGTCAATGAAGATGGTACTATCGTTCCTGCAAACTCTCTCCGCAGGATTACAGGTGGTACGGGCAACGCTCAGATTAACAACCGTTTGCAGGATATTCTCGATAACATCATCGGTATCGAAGAAACCGTACCAGGTAAGTCCTATTATCTCACGAAGGGTAAGAGTTTCGTGAAGGTGGATGGCAAACTCGACATGCCTGGTCAGATGAGTGTGGCTGGTTCTTACCAGACAGAAGTGAATGCTCCTATCAATGTTCGCGAGGTGTTCAACATGGAGAATGGAAAGGCTTACGTTGTGGATGGCGTTATCAACAGCACTCGCAAGGCCACTTCGGACATTCTTGCTGAGCATCCAGAATTCAGTGAGTTCTACGAGATGTTGGTGAACTCTGGTTCTATCGCTAACACGAACACCGATGGCTATTGCTCTGCTTCTCAGAACAAGGACGTCAGCATCAGAGGTAACTTGGTTTCCACCTCTATTGGTTCGGATGGCAAACCAAAGACTTATTCACTCTTGAATGCTCACCACTACACGGTTTATGCTCCTACTAACGATGCCATGCAGAAGGCATACGCTGCAGGTCTTCCTTCGAACGAGGATTTGGCTCTTGCTGAAAGATATGACGCCATCCAGGATTCTTTGGATCATCCAACGGATTCTGCCGAGCATGTAAAGTCCATTCAGCGTGACTTCATCAAGTATCACATTCAGAGTAACTCCATTTTTGCGGATAATGGTTTCGAACCATCAGTTTATGAATCGCAAAAGACCCGATTTGATTATGTGATTGACGAAACTACAGGTGCCAAGGTGGTAACGGCAGACAGTTTGTATGAAGTGACTGCTGGTGCTCCTTATCGTATCACTGTTACTTCGGTGGATCCAAGTGGTATCTCCTTGTTGGATGCTATGGGTAATACGGTGAAAGTGGATATGAGTACCGGTCTTTACAACATTCAGGGCCGCGAATACTGGCTGAACGGAACAAAGGTTGAGAGTGCTACTACCATAGAGAACTCTTCTACCGTCGTTGTTCACGCCATTGACAGTCCTCTTCTTTACAGTAAGGACCAGTTCATCTATGTACCTCACAAGGTAGTTGCAGAGGAAAGTGTTAAACAGCGTAAATAATTTCATCCCATGAAAAAAATCATATCATTGCTCATGCTCTTTGTGTGCTTCTGCTCCTTGTCGATGGCACAGGCACCTAAAGCGGGCGACATTATTTCGGGTACCGTGTCGGATGATATAGAGCCTCTGATGATGGCGAATGTCATTGAGATAGACAACAACCGTCGTATTGTTGCTCATGGCGTTACCGATATTAACGGTAACTTCTCTTTCAAGATTCATAATCCCAAGGACCGTATTCAGGTTTCCTACATTGGTTACCAGACGGTGACTCTCCCTATCAACCAAAAGCATTTCAACATCCGAATGAAGAGTACCACTCAGATTCAGGAGGTTGTTGTGAAGGCTGTGAAGAAGTCTCAGACCACAGGTTTGCAGATTCCAGTGACTGAAATTTCCGTGGCATCTCAGACTATCGATATGAAGGAATTCGAGAACCTCGGTATGACTTCCGTCGATGAGGCTTTGCAGGGACGTATCTCGGGTCTCGATATTGTGTCGAACTCAGGTAACCTCGGTGCCGGTACAACCATGCGTCTTCGTGGTGTGAGTACCATCTACGGTAACGCAAACCCTCTGATTGTTGTGAATGGTAACCCTTTGCGTGAGGACCTTTACGATGCCAACTTCGACTATACGAACGCCAACGAGGAAAAGTTTGCAGAACTCTTGGCTGTGAACCCTGAGGATATTGAGAGCATCACGGTTCTCAAGGATGCAGCCGGTACTGCTGTTTGGGGTTCTCAAGGTGCCAACGGTGTTATCGAAATCAAGACCAAGCGTGGTTCGAGAGGTAAGACAAAGGTTCAATACACCTTCCGTTTCACGGGTACATGGCAGCCAGAAGGCTATAAGCTCCTCAATGGTGATGACTACACCATGTATCTGAAGGAGGCATACTTCAACCCTGAGTTGAATTCAAGTTATGGCTCGAAGGGCAATTCTGATTATATTCCTGAAATCAACTACGACAGAGACTTCACCGAATATAATATGTTTAATGACAACACCGATTGGGAGAAGGCTGTGAAGCAGTTCGGTACTTATCAGCAGCACTTCGTTTCCCTCACTGGTGGTGGTTCAAAGGCTCAATTCCGTATCTCTGCAGGTTATGATACCCAGAAGGGTTCCATCATCAAGCAGCACTTGGATCGTTTCACCACTCGTGTAGCTCTCGACTATTTTGTAAGTAATCGTATCTCGGTGAAAACCAACTTCAACTTCACCTATACGATGAACAAGAGAAACGCCGATGGTCTTTTGGGTATTGCTTACCAGAAGATGCCTAACCTTTCCATTTATGAGGAAGATGCCAATGGAAATGACACAGACCGATACTACACGATGAATCGCTATATAGATTCTCCTGTTGCTGCTCAGAGTCGTTTGTTGAAAGACCAGTACGACCTCGTGAACCCAGTCGCTTCCGCTCATCTTGCCAAGAGCGACTCAAGGGATATGAACCTGTCGCCTGAATTCATTCTCAATTACAAGCTTTTGAACACTGAGGATGGAGGACACAGGTTGGATTACGAGGGACAGGTTTATTTCAATATCTCAAGCCACAACAGCGAATCCTTCTATCCTGGAGAGTTGTTGTCGTCCAACTGGTCTGAATCGAAATATAACAATGCTTCGACCAGCTCTTCGAAGGGTAACTCCATATCCACTCGTCACTCTCTCACTTTCGTTCCTCATTTCAACAATGAAAACCATTCAGTGATGATGATGGCTCGTATGCAGTACAATTCGAGCAATTCGAGCGACCAGAACTATTCATCTACTTGGCTCCCTACCAGTGATATTACTTCTGCCCTCGGTGGTGGATACATCACAGGCTTCTCTACAGGTGCAGGTGAGTCGAAGAGCATGAACTTCTTGTTCCAGTTGCACTACGCATACAAGGGTAAGTATATTTTCGACGCTACACTTCGTCGAGACGGTAATGCCAACTTCGGTCCTGAAAGACGTTGGGGTAACTTCCCTGGTATTTCTGGTCGTTGGAACATTAGCGATGAGAAATTCATGGAAAAGGCAACTTGGGTGGATATGCTTTCCATCCGTCCAGGTTGGGGTATCGTAGGTAATGCTCCAGGCGGAATGCTCCACTACAGTAAGTATGGACAAGGTGGAAGATATATGGGCGAAGGTTCCATGATTCCAACCAACATCCGCTTGTCTGCCCTCCAGTGGGAACAGAAGGAGACTTGGAACTTAGGTTTCGACTTCGGTTTCTTCCACAAAATCAACGGTGACCTTTCCATCTATACGCAGAAGACCACCAACCTGTTGATGCCAAATTATGGTATTCCATCTTCTTCGGGTTATACCACACTTTCGAACAAGAATGCTGGTTCGATGCGAAACAACGGTTGGGAATTCAATATCAATGGTAATGAAATCATTAAGATTGGCAAGTTCTGGATGGATATGAACTTGACCTTTGCCAACAACCGAAATGAAATCCTCTCGATGGACCCAACAGTGCTGGAATCCATTAATAATGACTTCAATTTCGACAACGGTTCTTACCTGTCGCGTGTACAGCTCCACAACCCTCTGGGTGCCATCTATGGTTTCCGTTACAAGGGCGTTTATCAGTACTCCGACTACAGTGCAGAGGAAATCCCTGGTGTGAGCGGTCCTAATTCTCCTGTTGCCAAGAATGCAAATGGAGAGGTAATCCTCAACGCAGCAGGTAATCCAAAGCCAATGTATTTCGACTACGACAACATCAAGTATGAATTCGTTGGTGGTGATGCCATGTATGATGACGTGAACCACGATGGTAACATCAATGAACTTGATATTGTGTATTTGGGTTCTTCACTTCCTAAGCTCACGGGTGGTTTCGGTGTGAAATTCCATTATGATCGCTTGCTGATCAACCTCCAGTTCAACTACCGCGTTGGTCAGAAGGTCATCAACCAGGCTCGTATGGGTCTTGAGAACATGGCAACCAACCAGAACCAGAGCCGTGCCGTGAACTGGCGTTGGCACAATGAAGGTGACAACTTCGAGAACATTCTCCCTCGTGCTGCTACCAACAGAACCAACTTCCGCACATTCAACTATCTGGGCTCCGACCGCTTCGTGGAGGATGCTTCATTCCTCCGTCTGAACTATGCTCAGATTTCCTACTCTCTCAATCCTCGAAAGTTGAAGCAATGGGGTCTCAACTCCTTGAGTATTTACCTCACCTTGAACAACCTCTTCTGCTTGACGAAGTACTCAGGTGTGGATCCAGAGCATCCACAAGGTGGTTTCTCACCAGCTTCGGATAACTCGCGTACACCTCGTTCACGTACATTCGTTGTAGGTACAACTATTGCATTCTAAAAGTATCACTACCATTATGAAGAATTTAAAGAATATCATAAAGATTTTTGGTCTGACTGCATTTGTTGGCGTGTCGGTCACTTCTTGTGACCTCGACCTCCTCCCATTGAATGAAGTCGTTCTCGAGAACTATTGGACCAATAAAGATGACGTTGACAACGTGCTTCGTTCATGCTATGTGGGCATGCAGGAGAGCAATTGGTTGCAGAGAGCGATTGTATGGGGTGAAGTTCGTTCCGACAATGTAACCTCTGGACCAGATGTTTCGACAGACCTTAATTATATTAATAAAGGTAACTTGAAGCAGACAAACGGTTTCTGCGACTGGTCGCCATTCTATACTGTCATCAACCGTTGTAATACGGTTCTTTACTATGCTCCACAAGTGGCAGAGAAGGACCCTAACTACACGGAATCCGACCTGCGAGTGACGATGGCAGAGGCAAAGACCATCCGTGCCCTCAACTACTTCTATCTGATTCGTGCCTTCAAGGACGTGCCTTTCACGTTTGAACCATCTATTGATGACACGAAGGAATATCAAATGCCTGCATCCAAATTTGAGAACATCCTCGATTCGTTGATTCTCGACTTGGAGGCATGCAAGGATTATGCACCACGTCAATATACGGAACGTACCAAGAACACAGGACGTGTCACTCGTGCTGCCATCTATTCACTTCTTGCCGACCTCTATCTCTGGCGTGCATCCGATTACAATCGTGCTAAGCCTCTTCAGCAGGCAGACTATCAGAAGTGTATCCAGTATTGCGATTGGGTCCTCAATTTCAAGTATGAGGAATATCGTGAGGACAAGTATGGCGACCTCAACACAGTGATGGACCCTTATATCCTCACCACTTATGGATATCCTCTCTTGGGAGAAAGAGTCTCAACCAGTGGTAGCAACGACGGCCCAAGGGCTTACAATGCTATTTTTGCCAAGGGTAACTCTTTCGAAGGTATTTTCGAACTCACCTTTAGTGAACAGTCTTCCGATGCCCGTAATAGTGCCGTGAGCAACATGTATGGTCATGGAGGTACCAGTCGTACAGCTTTGCTTTCAGCGAATGAGAATCTGATGGAATCCGCTATTGAATCCAACAGCAAGACTTACGCTGATACGAAACTCTTCCCTGTTACAACTGACTATCGTTCACTCACAGGTTTCCGCTATGTCAGCAGTGGTGCCTTTGGTATCTTGAAGTATGTGGTTGGTGAGATTGATGGTTCTGCATCAAAATTCGGTACTGCCAATCAGACCAACTGGAAAGAAGGTACAGGCGAAGCAAGTGGCCAATGGGTCAATGTGGATAACGAACGTATCAACTGGATTTTCTACCGCTTGAGTGAAATCATGCTGATGCGTGCAGAGGCAGAAATCAATCTTGCTAACATCATAGGTGGCGAGAGTGCAGCTCCATCCGAGGACACAGGTTCAGGTGTGAAGATGCGTCGTGCTAAGCAAAACGGTGCTTCTCTCTCTACAGCAGAGGAACTCTACAATGATGCTTTCGAACTTATTTCTGCTGTCTATATGCGTTCTAATCCATACGCTCAAAACACAACAACGCAGTTCCGTCCTATTCGTGACAACTATTCTAATTATAGCGACTTGATGACTCTCTTGGAGAACGAACGTCATCGTGAGTTCTTGTTCGAGGGTAAGCGCTATTTCGACCTTGTGCGCTTTGCACGTCGTGAAGGCAACACCTCTCATTTTGCTGCAGCTGTGGCAAGTAAGTTTGGTGAGGCTTCCAAGTCGGTTGTCATCAAGATGGCAATGATGGATTTCATGTACATGCCTTATGCTGAAAGGGAACTTGATGTGAATCCTTATCTGCATCAGAATCCTGCTCATGCCGAGGATGAAGATATTAAAAAGAACTAAACTGGTAATGACTATGAAATCAAATAGAAAATACAATTTTTTAGCCATTGCTGCCTTCATTGTTTCGGCAGCACAGGTGGCATTCGTCAGTTGTTCCGACGACCCAGGTGTCGAGAATCGTTTTACAACAACTGCAGAATATGCATCCGACTTCCTGAAGAATCGTGAGAAGTTCAGTGAATTCTCCGCGATTGTGGATCGTTCAAGGATGATGGACTTGTTGGGCACATACGGTTCATACACCGTTTTTGCTCCTACCAACGAAGCTATTGACAAGTATTTGGCAGGACGCGGACTCACGTCTATCGACCAGCTTTCTCAGGCAGACTGTGATACGATTACCTACAATCATATCATCGAGCAAGCATTCTTCACAACTGACTTCAACGATGGTACTTACCCTCAGATGAACATGTTGGAGCGCCCTATGACGATTACCTGCGATTCTGATACGGTATCCATTCCTGGACAAGTTCAGCTTGCCATATATATTAATAAGGAGGCGAGAATGGTCCAAATGGACGACTCCGTAGAAAACGGTGTGGTCCACACGATGAGTTCCGTCATCGGTGCCAAGAACGCTATGCTTCCAGACGTGTTGGCTGAAGATTCAGCCATCTCCCTCTTCGTGGAAGCGCTCGTGGCTTGCCATCTTGATGACTCCCTCCAGCACTACATCGACGAGTCTTACAGCGTAGGTTCCGACTCTATCGACTGGACAAACGATGCACTTTGTATCCACACCGCTGTTGAGTACGATAACGTGGCTTATCCAGAGCACCGTTACTTCAAGTTCACAGCTCTCACTCCTCGCAACGATGTGTTTGAGAAGTATGGTGTGACCGATTTGGAAGGTATGAAGAAGTTGGCTCACCGCCTCTACGACCCTGTTTATCCAGAGGATGCTGCCAACGAAGACCCTACTTCTCGTGACAATGCCCTCAACCGCTTCATCTCCTACCATTTGCTTCCTTGCCAGATGACTTACTATCAGTTCACTGCAGTGGATGCTCCAAATAGTTCTCTTGCTAACGGCTTCAACCGTCGTAAGTGGGATATTGCAGACTGGTACGAGACGATGTTGCCATTCGGTATCATTAAGGCGTCCTTCCCAAGTGGTTCCGAATCAGGACTCTACATCAACCGTCGTGGAGTTCAGAGCCGTCGCGACAGCCGTGGTTACCGCATCCGTGGTGCAAGAATCTTGGCAGCCAGCGAGGTGAATGTGGACCAGACTGCAGTGAATGGTGTTTACCATTACATTGACGATATTCTCAGCTATGGTGTGACCCTTGAGGAAAGCCCATGGCCAACCAACCGCAATATCAATGTTCAGGAAGCAGTGTTCAGCGAGCGTATCCGTCTTGACTGTACTTCCCTCTCTCCAGACTTCATTACCAGTGGTGCTCGTGGTCACTTCACCAAATCTACCATCCAGAATGGACGTTATGGACGAGGTGGTCAGGGTGCAAAGGCTGCTACGAATGTCAACACTTGCTTAGGCTTCAAGGCTGGAACAGCTGCTAAATGGACTTATACTGACGAAACTCACGTTCATGTGCGTAACCGTGTGCTCCACTTCTGGTCATATCAGGGTGACGAAGTTATCGTGAAGGGACGCTTCGACGTAGCTATCGAGCTTCCTGCAGTGCCAGTAGGAGAATGGGAACTCCGAATGTTCACCTGCACAGGCTTCAGTTCTCGCGGTATCGTGCAGTACTACATCGATGATAAGCCACAGGGCATCCCATTCGATATGCGTCCAGGTGGCGAAGACAACCGAATTGGTTGGAAGTCCGACTCCTCGCTTGGCGATGAAGAGCAGGTTGCTGCCTTCGACAAGCAGTTCCACTATCGTGGATGGATGAAGGGAATGGATTGCTATAGTAGTACATCGGAAGATGGAACGGGCTCCTTCGGAACATCTTTCCGTCAGCAGAACAATACCCTCCGAAAGGTAATCGGTACATTCCACTCAGATGGTAAGACTCACCACGTTCTTCGTCTGCAACAGAAGATGGAGTCTGCCGACAATGAGATGAATTTCGATGCGATTGAAATCTGTCCAAGTGCAGTTTATGCGAATCCAGATGTGGCAGAAGACAGATTATAATCTCACTAACTTCAAAAAAACTCACAATATTATGAAATATAATATCAAGAAATCATTCCGAGTAGGAGCCTTGGCGGTTGCAGGAGCGCTTGCCATCGCTTCATGTACCGATGATTGGAACGAGCATTACGAAGGTACTGCCACTACCATCGGACAGTCCTATGCCGGAACAACGATGGGATATCTCCAGAGCCAGTCGAACCTGAGCGATTTCGTTGAGGTTCTCAAGGCTACTGGCTATGTTGCCGAGCTGAACGACCCACAGGTGCTCACGGTACTTGCACCAGTGAATGGCTCTTTCAATAAGGACAGCCTGATGGCGCTCGTCAATGCAGGACAGAAGAAGCAGGTAGTCAATCGTTTCGTGAAAAACCACCTCATGCGCTATAACATTTCCCTCGGTGGTCAGGAGCAGGAAGTCTATCTCCTCAATGATAAGCGCGTGAAGATAAGCCCACTCGCCGACTTGCTTGTGCAGCATTCCAAGGTTCAAAGCCCTAATATTGGATGCTCTAATGGTATCGTTCAGGTGATGAGCCAGTATCTCCCTTACCAGACCAACATCTACGAACTCATTGAGGATGACTGGGCAGCATTTAAGAAAACGACTACTGAAGACCTCGACAGTATTCCTTCGCTCTACAATTTCCTCAACAAGTTCAATGTCGATTCACTCGATGAGAGACGAAGTGTTTATCGTGGTGTGGATGAAGATGGTAACAACATCTACGTCGATTCTGTGATGATTCGCAACAACAAGGCACTTTCTCAACTTCGTGCCTATCTCTATCGCGAGGATTCCACCTACATGGCTATCATTCCAAGCCAGAAGGCATACGAGGATAGATACAATGAGGCTTATAATTTCTTCCACTTCAACACCTCGTTCAATTCCGATCCTGTGGTTCGCGACTCCATGCAGAACTACTATGCCAACTACTACACGGTTTCCGACCTCTTCTACAACATGAGTCAACACATGAATGGACCTACGAAGGAAGATTCATTGTTCTCCACTGTTTATTCTCGAAGCAATCCTAAGTACGATGTATATTACCATCCTTATGCTCCTGATAGCCTCCTCTCTGGCACAAAGAGCGTTGTGGAATGTAGTAACGGTGAAGTACGCTACATGGATGATATTCCATACACCAAGTATCAGAATTTCTTCCGCGAAATCAAGATTGAGGCAGAAAACCACGGACTCTTGCAGACCGGTGAAAAGTGGACCAATGCCAATTCTACCACTTGGTTCTCCAAGAGCACAACTGCTGATTCCATCTCGGGTGGTGGCTATATGATTTTCAATGCCTCTTCCTCCACTCGTAACACAGAGTTTTCCTACGATGTGCCTCGCACACTCTCTGGCACTTACGACATCTATGTAAGGTTCCTTCCTTATCAGGCAGCCTATCCTGAGGACACCCTCCACACCAATCTTCCTGTGCAGTTCCGTGCTGGTCTCTTTGAGCGTAACGAAAAGGGAACCATGCCTGAGTCGGGAGCTTATCAGTTCCGCAACCCAGCAGATGGAGGACGTAACTTCCTCACCAATCCTAATTGCATTGATGAAGTGTACATTGGTACTTACACGTTCAAGGATTGCTACCACAACACGAGTACCGTTGGAGCTTATTTCCAGCTTTCCAGCTATGTCACTTCGAGCCAGAAGGATAAGTACACCAAGAACATGATTATCGACTACATCATCTTCAAGCCTCATGTTGAAGCCATTGAAGAGGAAGAATCTACTAACGAATAAACTCTGATGCAATGAAACAGATTAAGTTATATTCCAAAGATATTGTGCGAGTTTGCAAGTATGCACTCGTATCTATGATGTTCTTCATGGGCGTAATTCCAGCTTTGGCTCAAGATGAATCAGAGATTGCTGTCGAAGATGCTCCTACAGCTCAGGTTAAGAAGATTAAGAAGCCTGTCAAGAATTATCCGATGAAGGAAGTGAAAGGTAAGGTGGTGGATGCTGCTACGGGTGAACCGCTGGCGGGTGTTCAGATTAAGTCTTACAACAACTCTTTCTACACAGCCATGACGAACGAAGAAGGTGTTTACACCATCAAGGTTCCTACGTTCGTTACCTCCTTGGAGGCAACTCTTCAGGGATACAACAAGGTACGTACCGCCATCAATGACCGTTCCGAAAACGTGGACATCCAGTTGCTCACCGAACGCTATCTCCCTGACTACGAATTGGTGACGAGAGGTTCCAAGAAGGTAGGTATCACCGACTTCGAGACAACCACCAACATGACCATCGACGATGAGATTCGTGACCGCCTGGGTGCCGATGTTCGCAGCATTTCCCGTTCTGCGCTCAACGCACAGGGTTCAGCCATGTTCATCAACGGTCTCAATTCCCTCAATTCCAATGCACAGCCTTTGATTGTGCTCGACGGAGTGGTTTACGACATGCTTTACGATAGTGAAATGATTCACCTTGGCTACTTCAACAACCTCCTTGCCTCCATCAACATGGACGACATCGAGTCCGTCGAAGTGCTCAAGAACGGAACCGCTATCTATGGTGCCAAGGCAGCCAATGGTGTGATTCTCATCAACACCAAGCGCAACAAGTCCATGGCAACACGCATCGACTTCAACGCATCCGTAGGCGTGGAGCTCCTGCCTAAGACTATGGACGTGATGAACGCATCCGAGTATCGCGCTTATGCATCCCAGATGCTTCAGTCCACGGCTACCAAGCTCAACGAGTTCAAGTTCCTCAACACCGATCCAAACTATTATTATTATAATATGTATCATAACGATACGGATTGGAAGGACATCTCCTACAAAGAGGCACTTACTCAAAACTATAGCCTCCACATCCAGGGTGGTGACGACGTGGCAAACTACAACCTCTCCGTAGGTTACACCGATGCTGCTGCTACTCTCCGCAAGAACGACATGAATCGCTTCAACATCCGATTCAATACCGACATCGTGCTCAACCGTTGGTTCTCCACCCGTTTCGATGCCATGTACACCAACATCACCCGCAACCTTCGTGATGCAGGTATGGAGTCGAAGCTCAACACCTCCGCTATTGCGGCAACCAACACACTCGCTCTCATCAAGTCGCCATTCGTGAGTCCTTACGACTTCTCCACCGATGGTAAAGTGTCGAGCTTCATCGCCGATGCTGATGACTATCTCAACGAGGTGCTCGGTTCCAAGGCATCCTTGGCTAACCCTAAGGCAATCCTCGAGAATGCAGAGGCAAAGAACAAGAACCACGTCGATATGACTCAGGTGGGAATCACCATCGCACCAACATGGGAGCCAACCAAGAACTTCTCCCTCACTGAGCGTTTCAGCTACATGTTGCAGAGTTTCGATGAGCGTTACTATTCTCCACTCATCGGTATGCCAACCTACCTGCTCGAAGGTCGTGGATATGTAGATAACTCCAACGAGTCCATCTTCTCCAAGCACACCGCAGTGTTCAGCGACACCCAGGCAAAATGGGCAATTCCTCTCGGACAGCATCGTCTCGACCTCTTCGGAGGCGTTCGCTTCATGAACGACACCTATAATTCATCTTCCATGACGGGTTACTCATCCCAGAACGATAAGATGCCAAACATGTCAACTGCTCTCAAGTTCCCTGAGAACAATGGTGTCGATACCAACTGGCGCACACTTAGCTACTACGCTAACGTCAGCTACAACTACAAGGAGAAGTACTACCTCGACGGACAGTTCTCCATGGAGACCAGTTCCCGCTTCGGTAAGGAAGTAGATGCAGGACTCAAGCTCTTCGGTGTGGCATGGGGACTCTTCCCATCCCTCCAGGCATCTTGGGTCATCACCAACGAGGATTGGTTCAAGCCAACCAACGGTATCAATTTCCTCAAGCTCAATGTAGGTTTCGAATCCGTGGGTAACGACCAGGTTGACAACACTGCCACCCTCACTTACCTCGCAGGTTCCACCATGTTTGGAGAAAAATACCCAACCATCAAGTTCAGCAACATTGGTAACACCACCCTCTGTTGGGAAACTACCAACCGACTCAATGCGGGTATCGAAGGAAACTTCATCAACAACCGTCTGAATGTACGTGTCAACTACTTCAAGTCCTGGACCAACAACCTCATCACCTTGGGTTCTCTCTCCTATGTGGCAGGTCTCACCGACTATTGGACCAACGATGGTAAGCTCCAGAACGAAGGCTTCGACGCAGCGTTCACCGCTAAGCTCATCAACCAGAAGAACTTCAAGTTCGAACTCGGAGCAAGCATGGGACACTATAAGAACAAGGTCACTCAGTTGCCTAACGGCGTGAAGAGTTTCACCACCGACATGTATAATGCCACCATTCTCACATCTGTGGGCAATCCTGTCGGCATGTTCTACGGTTACAAAACCGACGGCGTCTATGCCACCAGTGCAGCAGCTGCCAAGGACGGACTCGCCATTCAGGACATCGCAGGCAATAAGACCTACTATGGCGCAGGCGACATGAAGTTCATCGACCAGAACAACGACAAGATTATCAACGATGCTGACCGCGTTATCATTGGTGACCCTAATCCAGACATCTACGGTAACATCCGTGCCAACTTCCTCATTGGCAAGCACTGGAGCCTCGGCATCAATTTCAACTACTCTCTGGGCAACGACATCTACAACTACCAGCGTGCACTCCTCGAGTCAGGCTCCATGTTCGTCAACCAGACTACTGCTATGAACCGTCGTTGGATGACCGAAGGACAAGTCACCGACATGCCAGGCGTAGTCTATGGCGACCCAATGGGCAACAGCCGTTTCTCCGACCGTTGGATTGAAGATGGAAGCTATCTCAAGCTCAAGAATGTGAAATTGGCTTACAACGTACCTATTCAGAACGAGTACATTCAGGGACTCTCCGTTTGGGTAGCAGCCAACAACCTCTATACATTCACCCGCTATCTTGGCAACGACCCAGAGGTCACTCCAGGCAATGGCGTGCTCGTTCAGGGCATCGACGCTGGCTACCTCAACCCAGGTCGTAACTTCACCCTCGGCGTTAAGATAAACCTCTAATTCTTAAGCATGATGAAAACAAAATCTATTATACTTTCCGCTTTGCTCCTGATTGGAGTGGGAGCATTCACAACCTCTTGCGAAGACATGTTCACAGCTGAGAACAAGCTCGTGCAGACCGACCTTGCTCCTCGCGATACCGTCTATCAGATTATGGGTATTGTGCAGAACATGCAGAAGATTGCCGACCGCACTGTCATCCTTGGTGAAGTCCGTGCCGACCTTGTCGATATCAATTCTCAGACACCTATCGACCTCCAGGCAGTGGCAGACAATGCAGTAACTATCGACAATGCATACAATAATCCAACCGATTATTATGCAGTCATCAACTCCTGCAACACCTACCTCGCCTATGTCGATACAGCCCTCCTAAGCAAGGGAGAGCAGTACTATAGGAACGAAATCATTGCAGCCAAGTGCTTCCGTGCTTGGACCTACCTCGAACTCGCCAAGATTTATGGCAAGGTACCTTTCGTCACCAAGCCAGTCATCACCGCATCCGATGCCGACAACATCGTCGAAGAGTTCAACAAGGCAGGTTCCAACGGTGCCGACATGTTGCAAATCACTTCCTATTTCATCAAGGACCTCGAGCCATACTCCTATCTTGATGAAAACCGTGGTCTTCTCCCATCCTACGGACAGAGCTACATCACTCAGTATTTCATCCCTGTTCGCCTCATGCTCGCAGAGCTCTACCTCTATCGTGGAGCCTTCACCCGCAGCGAGGCAGACTATCGAGAGGCAGTGCGCTACTATCACGATTTCCTCACCTTCCCTGGCGAAGAACTCCCTACGAGAACCTCTACTACAAAGTGGGACAACAACAACTGGCAGCGTTTGAGAACAGGCTACGCCAGCGTTTTCGAAGGAAATCCACAATCCATGCAGAACGACTATCAGTTCCTGATTCCAATGGACACCGTGGCTTACTATGGCACCTATTCCGACCTTCGCAGTGTGTTCTGCGCACAGTACAGCAACAACTACTATGCAGCAGTCAACCCATCAGCTCGTCTCGGTGAGATTTCCCGTGCACAGGACTTCTGTCTCTTCATCTACAACTCTGCCACGGATGTTGACACAGCTTACGCACCAAAGGACGCATCTCAGTTTGCCACCTTCACGAAGCCTGAGTTGATGGTTGGCGACCTTCGCCTTTACTCTGTTTACGAAACCGAGGACTACACCGACCTGTATCATAGCGAGTACAGCACTTCTCGTCAGTACATTAGTAAATACACAGGCGCATCCAACCATCTCTTTAACGACCAGCGTCAGAATTATATAGGATTCTATCGTCGTGCCACCATCTACCTCCACCTTGCTGAGGCACTCAATGGCGCAGGACTACCAGAAACTGCTTTCGCAGTCCTCAAGTGGGGACTCTCATGGTCCACTATCGGAAACCCAAATATCGTTTCCGAATACGAGTACAACATCCTCAAGTCCATCACTTCTCACGGCTTCTCTGGTCCTTACGCCAATGCTGCAGGATGGGATGAGACTAAGTTCTACACGCGCGACTATTTCCCTCTCAACTACACAGACGGCGCAGGCTTTGCCAATCCTATGAATCAGATTGGTATCCACTCCATCGGTTGTGGCGACTCATGGGCAAATGGCAAGTACTATCTCCCTACCGACTCCAGCGGCATTCTCCCTTATCCAGAGTTCACAGCCACTCTTCCTGAGAATGCAACAGCCGAAGACACTCTTGCTTATAAGCAGGCAATGGAAGACTTTATTGTTGCTTATGATAAAGTTGCGGAAAACAACGCTGCTTGGCTCGAAAGCGAAACCGTTCGCACTCAGCGTCAGCAGGCAGTGGCACTCATAATTCTCGAAGAGGAGGCGCTCGAAGGCACATTCGAAGGCACACGCTTCTACGACCTCATGCGCTACTCCAAGTGGTCGGGCAACACCGCATATCTTGGCGAAGCAATTGCCAAGCGTAAGGGTGCAGCCAACATCAATGCATCCTTGCAGGGCAAGCTCGCATCCGAGGCAGGATGGTACCTCCCACTCAAGAAACGCTAATCTCAGAAAATCCAACAAAGAAAACATTCATTCTTATTATTTTTCAGAAAGGTTGTCAGCACTCCGCCGACAACCTTTCTGCTTTTTTCTCCCTTCTCTCTTATCTCGTCACTCGCCTTCGATTTCACTGAACTTTTCGTTTGATTGAACTGAATCGTCCCTTTGATTTCACTGAACCATTCGTTTGCTTTTACTGAAAAGCCGAGCCCTCAACGTTATTATAGCGAGGGCTCGTTATCGAAACGCCGAGCGCTCGCCGTTTCGATGACGAGCCCTCGGCAACTAGTTGAATCCAAAGGAACGGGTCAGTTAGTTCACACATGCGATGCATATTATCCCCAGATGCGCTTCAGAGAATCCCCGAAGCCCCCCCTCCATCTTAGCTCGAACTAACGTTTTTTCTTGAAAAATTTTTGTTATCGGAGGGAAATTTGTAATTTTGCCCAATCATCAATATATTTGATTTTTTTATTCTGAAATAACATCGATTATATTAACTAATATCACTCTAACTGTATGATGAAAAAATTATTTGGCTTATTCATGGCGATGGGTGTCTGCACATCGCTGATGGCGCAGTGGACGAAACCTGCTGCACCCGCTTCTATGCCGCTGACTGTGGGTGAGGAATGTTACCTCTACAATATAGGAGCAGACGCTTTCTTCTTGGGTGCCAACGACTGGAGCACCCGTGGCAGTGTGTCGAAAACACGTGGCTACAAAGTCTATATCGAGAAATACGAAAGTGAGACCGTGGCGTGGGATGGAGAATCCTACTACCTGACGAGCTACATCGAGGATGGTGCGCCAAAGGGTCAGGTGCTCTGCACCTTCATCTCGGGCTGGGATAACATCTGGGTTGACCGTGCCAAGACCGACCCCGAAGACAAGGCTTTCACCTTCCAGCAGCAAGCCGACGGCACATACCGCATCGGTATGTCGAACCAAAACACTACCTTCACGCTGGAGGTCTATTCAGATGCGTGGATTGGTCTGATTCCATCGAAGGCAGACACTCGCCTCTATCTCTGCGAGGAATATTCCACCGCATACGATTTCTCTACCTGCCAGTTGAGTTGGATTTTCGTGAAGCCAGCCGACTACGAGGCATACCTCGCCAAGAGCAAGCAGTATGAGGCAGCCTTGGCACTCGGTGCGTTGATTGACGATGCGAAGACACGTTTCCCTGGTCTCGACATTTCGAGTGCGGAAAGCGTGTATCAGAACACGGCTTCCACTGCCGACGAACTCGATGCAGCGCATGCTGCCTTGATTAGTCTCATGGAGGACAATGCTTCTCCATCTGCTATGGCTGACGTGACGAACAAGTACATCACCAACCCAAGCTACGACAATAACAACAACGATGGTTGGAGCGGAACGACACCTGGTTTCCAGCAGTATGGCAATGCCGAGTTCTTCAACAAGAACTACGATTATCATCAGGCACTGAAGGTGCGGGAAGGTGTGTATCGCCTTTCTCTGACGGGTTACTACCGTGCGGGTTCGGCTGACAAGGATGCCGAAGCACTGGCTGCCTTGGAGGGTGGCGAATCGGCTCCTCAGAATGCCCTTCTCTATGCGAAGAACGACTTGCAGGGCGAACTCACTGCTCCTCTGCCATTCGTGAGTGTGGGTGCCACGGCGGAGGCACTCTCGGAGGGCTGTGTTAGCAACAGTTACGGTAATGTGCCTAACTCCATGATGTCGGGTGCCGTCTATATGGCTGCCAACAAGTATCCTGCTACGAGTCTCATCTGCATGGTGGGCACCGACGGTGCACTGACCATCGGTTTGAAGAAGACTGCACAGATTGGCGACGACTGGACACTTTGGGACGATTGGAAACTGGAGTATGTAGGTAATTCCACAGAGGCTTACGACTATCTGCGTGCGCAGTATCTGAGTGGTATGACCGATTATCAGGAACTCGTGGAGGGTGGTGAAATCACTGCCTACGACCACGCTGCATACGCTGCTTACTTGGCTGCCAAGCAGGCGTTGAACAGTGCTGCTTCGGCTGCCGACATCTCTGCTGCCTTGGCTACCTTGGTCACTACTTCCGAAAACCTGGGCAAGAGCATCGAAGCCTACAAGCTTTATCAGGCTAAGTACGAGGAGGCAGTTGCCTTCGTGGAAGAGAAGAGTGAGCAGTTCATGGGCGAAGGCATGGAAGTGCTGAGCGACTATGTGCAGAGCGACGAGGCACCAAGCGACGAGTACCCTCTCTTCAAGAATGGTGGTGCCCTCTACATCCTCGACAATGGTCCGCTGAATGCAGAGGAAATTGCTGCCGAGACAGCTTTCCTACAGCAACTCATGGATGATGCCATTGCCAGCGGTATGGCTGATGGCACGGACTGCACCAGTCTGATTAAGAACCCTCACTTCGAGGAAGCTGGTGGATGGACCAAGGAAGGTTTGCCTGAATGGCCATTGGGTACTGAAACCTACAAGTTGGCACAGGGCTATACCATCCTCTTCAATGTATATCAGACGTTCACAGGTTTGCAGAACGGACTCTATGAATTGAGTCTGAACGACTTCTTCCGTCCTGCCAACTCAGGCGAATACTCGGTGGATGACAACTACCGCGCATACGTCTATATGAATGGCTACGAGAAGAAGATGAACCTCATCGACGATGGCAAGACGGATGCTCCGTTGGCAAGCGACGACGTGATGGTTTACGACCAGAGCGGCTACGTGCCAAACAGTGTTGAAGGTGCTGCCTTGGCATTTGAGAATGGTCGCTACACTCAGAAACTCTTCGGACTCGTGACTGATGGAACACTGAAGATTGGTGTGCGCAACGACCTCCGCTACGAGGGTTGCTGGGGTGTGTGGAGTGATTTCAAGCTCATCTTCCGTGCCAAGAATCCAGAAGTGCTTGCCGAAGTGCTTCAGTCAAGTCTGCCACAGGCAAAGGAGATGTTGCAGAACAAGTGTGGTGCAGAGGAAATCAGTGCACTGCAAGCTGCCATCGCCGCTGCCGAGGGTGAACCAGAAGATGCTTACGATGCACTTGTCGCACTGAAATTGGCGATGGATGCAGTGACGACTTCGACTGACAATTATGCTTTGCTCCACACAGCCATTGCCAATGCCGAGCAGACACTCAACGACTATGCCGAGACGGGTAGTGCCAGCGCACTGCAGACACTGACGTCGCTCACTGAACAGGCAAAGGCTGCCTACGAGGCAAACTCTTACAATGCTGAACAGGCTGCACAGGCGGTGGTGGATTTGAATGCTGCCGTGGTGGCTGTGAAGATTCCTTCGGGCGGTGGAGAAGAGCAGGATGTGTCTTCACTCATCGTGAACAACACCTTCGACCCTGCACGTGGCGACAAGAGCGCCGGCACCATCGAGGGATGGACCACCAGTGCGATGAACGGCTACAAGGAGAACACCGTGAGCTACAACCGTGCGGGCATCACGCTCAACCAAACCCTCAACGGCCTGCCAAAGGGCAAGTATAAGGTGACGGTTCACACTTACTACCGTGCTGGCTATGCCGATGCAGACTATGCACTCTGGCAGGAGGACCCAGCGAAATCCCATCTCACCACACTCTATGCACAGACTTCAGCCGACCGTTTCGAGAAGCCAATCATGAACCTTTGCGAAGACGCTCAGCCTGATCAGGTGGGCGGCAGCAAGTGCGACCAACTCAGCAATGGTCTCTATGTGCCAAACGGCACGAGTGCCACGGTGACTTGGTTCAATGCGGGCTACTATCTCAACGAATTGGAATTCACCGTTCCTGAAGATGGTAACGTGACGATTGGTCTGGAAAAGACCGAAGTGCTCCCTGACGACTACGAAGTGGTGGGTGCATGGCATCTCTACTACTACGGTGATGAGGACGAGCCTACTGTGACCGATTACACGTCGGTGATTGTGAATCCTACCTTCGACCCTGCCAAAGGTGACAAGAGCACAGGCGTCATCGAAGGATGGACCACCAGTGCGATGAACGGCTACAAGGAGAACACCGTGAGCTATAACCGTGCGGGCATCACGCTCTATCAGACGCTTAATGGTCTGCCTGCTGGCGAATACGAAGTGACGGTTCATACCTACTACCGTGCTGGCTATGCCGATGCGGACTTTGCACTCTGGCAGGAGGACCCAGCGAAATCGCATCTCACTACACTCTATGCACAGACTTCCGAGGAACGTTTTGAAAAGCCAATCATGAACCTTTGCGAGGACGCTCAGCCTGAGCAGGTGGGTGGTAGCAAGTGCGACCAGCTCAGCAACGGACTCTATGTGCCAAACGGCACAAGCTCCACAGTGACTTGGTTCAATGCGGGCTACTATCTCAACAGCCTCAAGTTCACCGTTCCTAAGGATGGCACCGTAACGATAGGTTTGGAAAAGACCGAAGTGCTCCCTGACGACTACGAGGTGGTGGGTGCATGGCATCTCTACTACTATGGTAAGACTGATGTCATCGAAGTGCTTCAGAACAATACCGTCACGACTTCTGTTCCTGCTGGCATCTATGGCATCGACGGCAGTGTTCGCCATGAGCTCCAGAAGGGCATTAACATCGTCAAGATGAAGGACGGAAGCGTGAAGAAGGTGGTGGTTCGATGAGAAATGGCTTCGGCGGAACCGAAGCTTACTGAGAAATGATGAATGGCTTCGGCAGAACTGAAGCTTACTGAGAAATGATGAATGGCTTCGGCAGAACCGAAGCTTACAGAGAAGAATAATTAAAAATGGCGTTTGCGTTGGCATTGGCTTTTCCATTCGGATGGTAAGCCAATGCTAATGCTAAAGTCAACGCAAAAGATAAAGCCTATAAATAAAAAGACAGCATGAAACAGTCTGCACCATTAAGCCAGTCACAATATGGCATTTACGTAGAGTGTACGAACCATCAGGGAGAGGTGTACTATAACCTGCCTTTTTTGTTTGCGTTAGACCCAAGTCTGGATGGCGAACGATTGCGCCAAGCCGTGGAAACCACTGTCAGGAACCATCCAACCCTCTTCACTCGCATAGAGATAGATGCAGAGGGTGAGCCCCTGCAAACGATTGACCTCGACAAGGAGGAATGGACTCTGCAACTGGAGGAAATCGACAGTATCGATGCGGTGAAGGACGAGTTGTGCTATCCGTTTAATGTGGTGGGTGACCGCTTGTTCCATATCCATTTGCTGCACGACAAGGAGCATTTCTATCTCTTCTGCGATATTCACCATATCATCAACGATGGTTCCTCCCTGAACTTGTGGGTTTACGATGTGAAAGCTGCATACGGAGGAGAAACCCTCGCCAAAGAGCAGGTGACACTGATGGACTGGGCGAAGAACGAAGCCACGTTGCGACAGCAGGATGAGTATGAGAAGGCAAAGCAGTGGTATGCGGAACACTTCGATTGTGGAGAAACCTATACGCCACTGAAAGCGGATTTGGATTCGGGAATGAAGACGAAGGACGATGAACGAAAGACGAAGGGCGATGTGAGCAGGACGAAGACACTGAAGCTTGATTTGGCTGAGGTGGAAGAATTCTGCCGTGCAAACCAAATCTTCAAGAGTACGTTCTTCACGGCAGCATACGCCTTGTTGTTAGCACGCTTCAATGGTGAGCAGGAATCGCTCTTCAACACCGTGTATAACGGACGTGCTGACAGTCGTCTCGCTCATACGCTGGGAATGTTCGTGAAGACATTCCCTGTTTATATGAAGTTTGATGATTCCACCACGGTGCTCGATTTCATGCGCGTTTGTCAGGAGAACATGAAAGGTTGTCGTGAGCACGACATCTACAGCTATGGCGACGCGATACGAGATTTGGGTTTGCAGATTCCTACCGACTTCGTTTGGCATGGCAATTTGTTAAGCTATGGTGATTTCTCTGGAAAACCTATGAGCTACGAGATGACAGCGATGGAAACTCGTATCTCCGACATCTATTTCCGTGCTTATACACTCGACGGTCAGGTGCAACTGGAGGCGGAATACAATGCTTACGAGTATTCCCTGGAACTGGTTGACACGTTCATGGATAGTTATGAAGCCGTGGTTCGGGAATTGATGAACAAGGAGAAGGTGGTGGACATCGACATCAGTACGGAGGCAGAGGTGGCAAAGCTCGACTCGTTCAATGAGACGGATGTGCCTTACGACGACAGCCAAACCCTCGTTTCGCTGTTCCGCAACCAAGTGGCTGCCACGCCAGACAACATCGCCGTGGTCTTTAAGGAGAAGCGCTACACATACAAGGAAGTGGATGAGATAAGCGAATGCCTTGCTGCCTATTTATATGATAAAGGAGTGGGGCAGGGCGATGTGGTGTCGGTGCTCATTGCTCGCAGCGAGTGGATGGCAATTGCCTCGCTCGGTGTGCTGAAGACGGGTGCTGCCTACCAGCCTCTCGACCCAAGTTATCCGAAGGAGCGCTTGAACTTCATGGTGAAGGATGCCGACGCAAAGATGCTCATTGCCGACGAGGAACTGAGTACGATTGTTGATGAATATGAAGGCGAGGTGCTGCTGACTAAGGATATTGGGGAAATGAAGAATGTGCCATCTGGTTGGAATAGCTCTTCATTAACCATTACTCCTCAAGATCGCTATATTCTGCTCTACACTTCTGGCTCTACTGGTGTGCCGAAGGGTTGCCAGCTGTGTCATGGCAATATGGTTTGTTACTGCCATTGGTATCAGCGTTACGTTGAATTGAAGGCTGGAAGTCGTGTGGCTGCATACGCTTCCTACGGCTTTGATGCTTGCATGATGGACATGTATCCAGCACTGACTTGTGGTGCTACTGTGCATATCATTCCAGAGGAAATACGCCTCGACTTCATTGCGCTGAACGACTATTTCGAACGCGAGCAAATCACCCATTCGTTCATGACAACGCAAGTGGGTTATCAGTTTGCCACTACCATCGAAAACCATTCGTTGCTCCATCTCTCAGTGGGTGGTGAGAAACTGGCATCTTTGGCTGTTCCTACCAATTTTGGCTTCCATAATTTTTATGGTCCGACGGAGTGCACGATTGCTGCAACCGCCTACACGTTGAAGGAATACTTGAACGATATTCCAATTGGACAGGCGCTCGACAACATGCGTCTCTATGTGGTGGATAAGCAGGGACGCAGGCAGCCTGTAGGTGCATCGGGTGAGCTTTGGATTAGTGGACCACAGGTGGGTTTGGGCTATTTGAATCGTCCTGAGAAAACTGCCGAAGTATTTATTGCCAATCCATTTACGAAGGAAGAAAAATACGCTCGTGTTTATCGAACGGGTGACATTGTGCGCTACCTTCCTGACGGAAACATCCAGTTCATTGGTCGTCGCGATGGACAGGTGAAGATTCGTGGTTTCCGCATCGAACTGAAAGAGGTGGAGAGCATCATCCGTCAGTTCCCTGGCATCAAGGATGTCACTGTGCAGGCTTTTGAAGACGAGAATGCTGGTGGCAAGTTCATTGCTGCCTACATCGTCAGCGACGAAACCATCAACATCGATGCGCTCAATCAGTTCATCCTTGAGGAGAAACCGCCTTATATGGTTCCTGCCGTGACCATGCAGATTGATGCCATCCCTTTGAACCAGAATCAAAAGGTGAACAAGAAGGCATTGCCAAAACCTGAGGTTTCATTGTCCTCAGTCATGGATGATGCAGGCAGTGCACCGCTCAACGTGCTGGAGCAGCAAATCATGGATATGGTGTCAGGCATTGTGGGACATAGCAATTTCGGCATCACAACAGTGCTGGGTTATGTGGGTCTGACATCCATTTCGTCAATCAAACTCGCTGTCCTCATCAACAATCGATTTGGAGTGACTCTTCATGCAAAGGAACTGGTGAAGACGGGGTCCATTCAGTCTATAGAGAATGAAATCCTCAAGCATTTGCTCAGTTCTCAGAACGAGGCTCCCGAAACGGCTGACGCTCAGACATCTTCTTCTCAGCCACAAAGCCTGTCGTATCCGCTCAGTGATCCGCAGCAAGGTGTGTATGTGGATTGTCTGAAGAATCCTGCTTCTACCACCTATAACATCCCGATGATGACCAAGTTGCCTGAAGGCACTGACATCGAGAAAATCAAGTCTGCCATTCGCACCTTCGTGAAATATCATCCGGAACTCACCATCAGCTTCGGTAGCGAAGGAACTGAAGTGGTTCAGACGCTCCATCCCGACATGGAGTTCGATATCCCTGTGCTGAAATTAAGTGAGGAGGACATCGAACATGAAAAGCGGGAGTTTGTGAAGCCGTTCAATCTGAATCAGTACCCACTTTTCCGCTTTGAAATCATAGACACTTCCAAGTCTTGCTATCTGCTGTTCGACTTCCATCATTTGGTAGCCGACGGTGCTTCCATCGACCTTTTCTTCCGCCAATTCTGTGACCTGATGGAAGGAAAGGAAATCGATGCCGAAATGATGAGCTACGGCGAGTTTGTGGAGGCAGAACGAAAGGCTGACAAGTCGGATGATGCACAATTCTTCCTCGAGCAACTGAAGGATGTGGAAGGCGTGACTGAACTGACTTCCGACCTTATTGGTCCTAACGCTTCAGGCGACGATAATCAGGGAAAGGCTGCCACGGTGACTGCTCCTATCGATTGGCAGGAGGTGGAAGCGTTCTGTCAGCAACACGGAATCACTGGAGCCCATTTACTCTTGTCATCTGTGTTCTACACACTCTCCCGTTTTGCCAACTCTTCGGATGTCACACTTGTCACCATCAGCAACGGACGTTCGAATATTTCCATCTACAACACGATGGGAATGTTTGTCAACACGCTCGCCATGCGTGCCAAGATTTCGGATGAAAAGGTGCTCGACTTTATCAAAAACACCAGCCGAACGTTTGACGATACCCGAAGTCACGAGAATTATCCGTTTGCCAAGATAGCAGCCGACTTCGACCTCTCTGCCGAAATCATGTTCGCTTATCAGATGGGCGTCATGGACGAATACACCATCGGTGGAAAGCAACTCCTTTTGGAGAGTCTCGAAGCCCAAGTGCCTAAATTCCCTATTGCCATTTTCATTCAGGAGGTAAACGGACAACCTTCTGTGCAACTGGAATACGACGATAGCAAATACAGCAAGGACATGATGCAGCAGTTGGCAATTTCCATCGTCAATGTAACCCAGAACTTGATGGAACATGCCGATGCACCACTCACCAGCATTTCGCTCATCAATGCGGAGCAGTTGGCACAACTCAACAGCTTCAACGATAACCACGTGGCATTCGATGCGTCGCAGACCATTGTCTCGCTCTTCCGTCAGCAAGTGGAAAAGTATCGCAATCACACTGCTGTGGTTTACGAAGACCAGCGATTCACTTACGAAGAAGTTGATGCTCTTTCCAACAAGATTGCCCAGCATCTCATTAGCAACGGCGTGAAGCAAGGCGATGTGGTTTCTGTTCTCATTCCACGCTGCCAGTGGATGCCGATTGCCTCGCTCGGAGTGCTGAAGGCGGGTTGTGCTTACCAGCCTCTTGACCCAAGCTATCCAGAGGAGCGCTTGAACTTCATGATGAAGGATGCCGATGCCCAATTCCTCATCGCTGACGAGGAACTTCGTCTTGTGGTGAATGAATATGAAGGCGAAGTGCTGCTGACAAAGGATATTGCAGACCTTCCAGAAGTTTCGTCTGCTCAAGTCGATTCCTTCCCATCCATCAGTCCTTCCGACCTTTTCATTCTGCTCTACACCTCAGGCTCAACAGGCACTCCGAAGGGTTGTCAGTGGGAGCACCGCAATATCGTTGCTTTTTGCAATTGGTATCGTCGCAAGTTCGAACTCGATGCTGACTGCAGGGTGTCGGCCTATGCAAGTTATGGTTTCGATGCTTGCCAGATGGACATGTACTCTGCTCTCACCAGCGGAGCCACTTCCTACATCGTTCCTGAATCTGTGCGACTCAACTTGCCGAATTTGGCTGAGTTCTATGAGAATGAAGGCATCACCCACGCTTTCATGACCACCCAGATTGCCTACCAGTTTGCCACTACGCAGAAATGCTCTTCACTCCGTTGGTTGCTCACAGGCGGTGAGAAGCTCGCTTCGCTGACACCACCTGAAAACTACACTTTGGTCAACATCTATGGCCCAACGGAATGTACGATTTGCATCACCACCTACGACGTGAAGCAAACACTTGGCAATATCCCTATCGGAATTCCTACCGACAACACCCAAATCTACATCGTCGATACCAACGGGCATCGTCTTCCTGTGGGTGCGGCAGGAGAACTTTGGACTGCGGGTCCACAAGTGAGCCGTGGCTACTTGAACCGTCCTGAGAAGACGAAAGAGGTTTATATCTCGAACCCATTCGGTGAGGGCACGGTTTATCGAACGGGCGATATTGTGCGTTACCTTTCAGATGGTAATATTCAATTCATCGGTCGTCGCGATGGACAGGTGAAGATTCGCGGTTTCCGCATCGAATTGAAGGAAGTGGAGGCTGTCATCCGTGAGTATCCAGGCATCAAGGATGCTACCGTGCAAGCCTTTGAGTATGAGAATGGTGGTAAGTACATTGCTGCTTATGTGGTGAGCGATGAACAAATCGACATCCAGCAGCTCAACGATTTCATTGCCGAGCGCAAACCTTCCTATATGGTGCCTGCTGCTACTATGCAAATCGACCGCATTCCGCTCAACCAGAATCAAAAGGTGAACCGCAAGGCATTGCCTGCTCCTGTGATTACGGCAAGCAATCGAGATTATGTGGAACCTGCAAACGAGCTCGAGAAACTCTTCTGCGACATCTTCCAGAAGATACTCTCCATGGACCAAGTGGGTGCAACGGACAATTTCTTCGACCTCGGAGGCACCTCGCTCATGGCAACCCGTCTGATTATTGAGGCTGACCAAGCTGGGCATCACGTGGCGTATGGCGATATCTTCGACCATTCCACTCCGCGCCAACTCGCTCATTTCTTGAATGGCGAAACCGTTTCTACGAAGGAAACTCAGAAAGGTCCGTTGGCAAACGACCAGACCATCACCCACTACGACTACACCTCCATCCATACGCTGTTGAAAGGCAACACGCTAAGGGCGTTCAAGGAAGGAGAGATGCAGTCCATGCACCATGTCCTGCTCACGGGAGCCACTGGCTTCCTCGGCATTCATGTGCTCTACGAACTCATTCAGTCGGATGTGGAAACCATCTACTGCCTCGTGCGTGGCAAGACCGATTCCGATGCTAAGGAGCGACTGAAGACACTTTTGTACTATTACTTCGAAACAAACTACCAAGAGCTCTTCGATAGCGGACGACTCGTCGTCATTGCTGGCGATGTCACTCAGGACCTCAGTGATGTGGTTAGTGGTACTGCCACCACCATCGACACTGTATTCAACTGTGCTGCCATTGTTAAGCACTTCTCCAAGGGTACAGAAATCGAGGATGTGAACATTGGTGGTGCGATGGAATGTGTGAAACTGTGCTTGTCCATCGGTGCACGTCTCGTTCACGTCTCTACTTATAGTACTGCAGGATTTAATATCGGACAGTTCGACCCCGACACGGTTTTCGATGAGCAGAAGCTCTACTTCGGGCAGTACATGGACAACGCCTACATCAACTCCAAGTTCATCTCCGAGCGCATCGTGCTTCAGGCTGTTGCCACTCACGGACTCTCTGCAAAGGTGGTTCGTGTGGGCAATCTTGCGCCTCGCTCTACCGATGGCGAATTCCAAATCAACTTCCAGACCAACAGCGCGATGGGACGTGTGAGAGCCTTCAAGATTTTGGGAGGCTACACCTACGAGGAATGTGAACAACCAATGGAATTCTCACCAATCAACGAAGTGGCACGCGCCATCGTCCTGCTTAGTAGAACTCCAAAGGCTTGCTGCCTCTTCCACCCATTCAACAACCACTCCGTCCTCTTCGACGATGTGATGAACGAGCTGAAAGTCATTGGCGAACCACCTCGCTTGATGGAGGAAGAAGAATTTGTGGAGCAACTCAACGAGGCAAAGAATGACCCACAAAAGGCACCTCTCCTCACAGGACTCCTTGCTTACGAGGACATGTCTCACGGACAAAGAGCTACCTTTGTGCCTACTATCAATCACTACACCACAGCCGTTCTTCTCCGACTTGGTTTCCGTTGGTCACCAACCTCTTGGAACTATGTGGACAGCTTCCTCGTTGCTATCTCACGACTTGGATTCTTTAATTAGAATTACAGTTTTCAGTAATCGTTAAAAAATAACTTGGTACGATTTTAATCCATTCGTTTGTGTTTTTCAACCACGAATTTCACGAATTAAACGAACCTTCGGCGTAAGCCAATTCAGATTTTAATTATATCGTATTTCTCTAATTTTTAAAATGCTTGCATTTTTGTTCGTGAAATATGAAATAGTAATCCTGAAAAATTGGCTTACGCCGAGTTAAAGGTTCGTTAAATTCGAGTAATTCGTGGTTCCTCTGTATCTTTGTGTTGTTATTGGTGGGTTCATCCAAATCTCTGCCTCTTGCAAAGATTCTAGAAAAATATTTCCTTTTCTTTGTTGTTTTTTTCACTATTTTTCTATATGTTTGCAAAGTGAAGTTCATCAACAAGATAATCAGAACCCTGCGCCCTTTGCTGCAAGACTACTTGCCTGAAGCAAAGAAAACAGAAGCCGCACCGAAGGTGGAGGAGGCTCCTGAGGAGAATGTTGTGCCCGAGTCGAAGAAGAATTTCGAAGTGTTGGAGGATGTGTTGAGGCATTTCTCTTGCCAGTTCGAAAAGGAAGAAAGCGATAACTTCTTGATTTACACCTTCGATTTTCAGGGAGGACATTTCCGTGTGCCAGTGGCAAAGAGTGGACTTCCCGCAGCTCCCATCGAATTTCCATACGTGCATAGCGAAACGTCCGAGGGGTTGAATGCGTTGCGAGTGGTGTGCAACGAATTCAACTACACCAGCACCGTTTCCAAATATATCTACACCTTCGATGAGAAACTGGATGAATTTGCAGTGCATATCTTCACGCCCATCACCCTCTTCGATGGAAACCAAGCCTTCTACGATTATTTCGAGGCAGTGATGAACAGTCAGTTCACGCTTCGTCGTGATTTCACGGAACGGGTGGAGGAGATGAAGCGAAAGCAACAGAGTTCAGATGCCGACATGGATGAGATGTACCTCCGTCGCATCAATTATCTCATCTACGAACAGGAAATCACCCATCAGTCCGAGTCTTTCCAAATCCGTAGAACCCTCGGTGCGTCGTTCCGTTTGGATGATGTGCTCACCCTCTGCTTCGGTCTGCACGACATAGATTATGTCTATCTCAAGATTGTGCGTGACGAGCAAGTGAAGTTGGAATTCGATGTGCCTACCATCCGTGATTGGGACATCAAGACAAATCCTGCCGACGTGAACTATTACGTGTATTTCAACGACCCTAACGGAAACAAGAGTCAGCTTCGTCAGGCACAGATTCACCTTGCCACCGAATACGACGACGATGTAGCAACCTATATCCGTGTCACTGCAGTCCTCTTCCCTCCTGCTTTCAATCCGAATGGAGTGGTGTTGTCGGGACGTTCCGCATTGGCAGACCTCACTTTCATCATTGCTGTCGATAAAGTCGATGAGCAGAAGTATCGCAAGGAGTATGATTTCATCTGGAAGGATGCCCTTGATAAGGCACAAAACGACAAGTACGATGAAATGACCAAGGAACAGGCATTTCTTGCCAATGCCGCCGTGCCTGATGTGGGCTATTACATCTATCGAGGTCGCAGACTCTTTGCCGATAAGCGTTACTACGAGGCAATCGACTACCTCTCGAACGTGTTCTATTACATGAACGACAACTATATCGACCTCTCCACGAAGCAAAAAGAAGCATTCAATGAACTCTGTTTCATCCTCGGCTTCTGCTACATGGAGTTACATTTCTTCACCGACGCTTATTTCTATCTCAAGATTGTCAGCGACGAGAATAATGCACAGTTCACGAAGGAATACGTCAATTGCCTTGTCAATAGCCACGATTTCCGTGCACACGACGTGGTGAATCGTTGGCTGATGTACGTGAACGACCACATTGAGCAAGCCGAAAACATGGAGGAAGATGTGAATCCCGCCTTGCTCGACCTCAAGAACTTCCTCCGTCGTCGCAAAGTCTATCTTTACATCAACGAGGAGCGTTATCTCCGTGCCGAGCGCATCTGTCACGAAATGCTGGAAGAAAAGGAAAATGAAAACTTCGCCATCGACGAACTCGCCTATATCCAGCAAATCCGCCGCGCTCGAGGCGAAGAGTCCCCTTCTATCCATGACGAGTCCGGCAACTTCGTTGATGATTTACCATTCTAACTTTACTTCAGCTCGATGCTTTAGAGGATTTTCTGAATCGCATGTGTGGATTCTCTGATGCTCATGTGTGGATTTTCCGAAGCTCATGTGTGGATTTTCCGAAGCTCATGTGAGGATTTTCTGATGCTCATGTGAGGATTTTCTGATGCTCATGTGAGGATTTTCTGAAGCTCATGTGAGGATTTTCTGAAGCACTTTAGGGGATCATTTGAGGCAAATTTGTGGACTGACTGAACCGTTCCTTTGGATTCAACTAGTTGCCGAAGGTTCGTCATCGACTTGGCGAGCCTTCGGCGTTGCGATGGCGAAGGTTCGCCGTGTAAACGTTGAAGGCTCGACATTTGACTTGCGTCGAGCTAAAGGTTCAGTAAAATCAAAGAAAAGGTTCAGTAAAATCAAAGGAGCGGTTCTGTGAATCCTCACATGCGTTTGGCTTTCGCCGAGCTCTAAGCCTAAAAAGAGTTAACGTTCCTTAACTCGAAATTTGTCCCTTCAAAAGCGCACTTTTAGGAGTAGGCTCGGACAAAGAATTGAACGTAAAATCGGGGGGGGTGACGACCAAGTGCAGACTGTAACATTTGCGGAATCTGAGGTGCCATTGTCAAGGCACATCAGCCCCAAGCAAAAGCGACACTTGATGAAGATATTCTGAAAAACTCCAAGACATCCATAACCAACGGCTGGGATAAGAGAAACAGACATTTGCTGACTATAATCGACAGCAAGAAACAATTTGGCAAAAGCACAGTAGCAAACTCACTGACATTGTGAAGAATAACGAAGGCGTATGGATTTCCACAAAACTGTTCTACATTGTCGGCTCACTATCCCTTCTATCAATCATAACGATTGCAATAGAGATAGCTTTCTATGTGTATTTCCACTGGATCCATTGACATAAACGCCAAGCACACCCTCTTATAACTGAGCAGCCCCACCGCATCGTCACGACGCAGTGGGGCTTTGATGCCAATAAGACTTGAACAAAAAATACTTTGTTAATCTCGCTCGTTATGGGCTAATTATTAGACTACTCAAACCACTTCTGCTTGTAGTGAGGGATGCAGATGCTGCCAGGCTCCTCACCGTCAGCCCGTTCAATGATGAGATGGTGAGTGGCTATCATATAGTAGATGATATAGGCATGAAGCCGCTGCTGTTCATCAGTCCAACTGAGGAAGATTCGTCGGTCTTCATCGGTGTCATCATCTGTCCATGCTTGATAGTTCACAATATTATCAATGGACTTGCGAATGCGTTGGTGAAGAGAGAAAAAAACTTTCTCTGATGATGGAGCGCGAACAAGACTGGCTCGGGTGGGACAGCGACTGTCTATGCCCGTCCACCAAATATGCCCTTCGTGGTCGTTGCTGAGGAAGAGTGTGTCGATAACCTCCGCACCAGCCTGTGACTGTAAGTTCGAAATTTCTTTCTCCATCAGTTGGACGAGTTTGGTGGGATGGCCTGTTGCGTTATGAATGGTTCTTTCTGCCCCTGTCAGATGGTCAATAAGTCTTGCGAAACCAGGCACAACCTCACCAGGCTGGTCGGAGCGTGCTATCACGCGGACAAGGCAAAAATGCCCGTGATAAAGACCTGCCAAGTATAGGTGGAAAGCTCCGCCTACGATGAACGTGCAGGTGCTGCTCGCCAGATAGACATCGCCTCGAATCACACGGTTACTCTGGAGCAGGGTCACATCGGGGTGCTTGCCGTATCGGTTCACTATGTTCAACCATTCTTGCATGTCCTTTTCTGTCGGCGACGGCAGCAAGATAATTTGGGCTTTGGTGCGGCTGCGCTCACCTGTAGCCCCCAGCCACCACTCATAGTCTTTTTCGCCATCATACACGAAAACGGTATCAACTACGCGAGCATCTTTGCGATGAGTGAACTTTTCGTAAATCTGTGTGACAGGAGCAGCATCTTCTGCTGACAGTCCCTTTGGGCTAAAGCCTACGCCCAGCCCTTTTGCAGAACTCTTGGTCAGGCTGATGCTGCCAGGACTATTCACGCCGTACTTGAATGTCAGTTTAGAGCGGTTATAGGTCATTAGGAAGTAGGCCGATGTGTCGCCAGGTTCTGGCTGTAACCGCATGGCAATGCGACCTTCAAACACCTCACCTGCCCTTTCATCGGTCATTTTCCGCAGGTGGGGCAGCTGATCTATATAGGGTCGGATGCCATTGATGAGCTTTCTCGTAGCCGCCATTGGTCCGTTGTCGATAGCGATTTCGCCACGTGTTGCATGGTTGCGCCCATTGCTCTCAATAACAAAAGAACCGTCAAGGCAATTCAAGGCCAGATAGTTCATAATGCTGTCAATGGCCTGCTCGGTGGCAGATTGTGCACACAAGCCCATTGGGCAGAGCAGTAATAGATATAAAACAAAATGCTTCATATAGCTTCTTATTGATTTTCAAATTCGTTAATCATGGCTGTCAATTCACAATCCATAGCGGCCATTTCGCAGTCAATACACACATCGGCTTCGGCCTCTGCAAGGGGAACATCCTCTACGCTTGCAACGACATTTGTCTTAGTCTTGGGTGTTGGTTTCTTCCTTTGAGTGGGACGCAGATTCACCTCTGCTATTTTAGGCTGTTCCTTTTCTGGTTCTGCTTCTGGCTCCACAGGCTTGGGGACTTCTACTTTTGCTACAACATTCGATGGTTCTTCCTTCTCTTCTGGAATCATCGTTTCCACAAGAAAGAAGATGCATGCAATAGCGGCGGCTGCACTTATAGCACGAAGAATCCATAACTGCACTGCTTTGACCCTTGGGACAGAGACCTTCTCCATTGTAGAAATCCGCTCCATCACCCGGTCCTCTACCTCCTTGGGGAGTTCAATCATAGGGCGGCGTTCCTTCCTTCGGTGCATGAGCTGACGGAGTGCATCGTCTTTGGGTTTTATGTCATTTGATGTTTTCATCTGTTCTTTTGTAATTCTTTTCTCAGTCTGTTTCTGATTCGTCGCAGTCGGCTTGCCAGTATGCTGGCCTCGCTGTCGAGTATGTAGGCTATCTCTTTCAGAGGCATATCGTCTTCGTAGTAGAGCCGTAGGAGCATCTGGTCGTACTCTGGCAACAGGTCGATGGCTTTGTCAAGTCTCTGCATCTGCTCTTCAGTAATGTCTGTCAGCCAATCGTCTGTATCAGCCTCTTCGGCATATTTCAACAGCCTTTCGTCTTCGTCCCATGAAAGCGTGGGAAGCCGTCGTCGCTTCATTCGTCGAAGAGCCTCATGGTATGCTATGCGGTGGAGCCAGGTTGCAAACGATGCCTTGCTATCATCATACTGACGGAGTGAACGGAATGCATTGATAAAAGTTTCTTGCACTATGTCCTCTGCTTCTTCACGACTGCCTATGACACTCTCAATGAAGGCAAGCAATGTGCCTCCATGACGGCGCATCAGGTGGCGGAACTCTTTGGTCTCGCCAGCCAGTATTTGCGCTATGATTGTTGCGTCGTCGGTCTTCATTGTCAGGGCGTTCTACCTACATATAGTCACAAAAGTAAGAAATATGTCGCACCGAGCATACTTTTTTATCTTTCGTCCGACATTTCCCTTTTATATTCTCTCACCGACTTGCCGCCCATGAAGCGATAAACGAGAGTAAACTGAAGGGCACCACGGTTGGTGCTCTCCCACGAATTGAAATAGTTGGTGCTCTGGATGGCCGGCGACACGACGGTAGTCTTGCTGATGCCATCGCCCCACTTGAGAGGAGAAATCGCCAAGAAACTGAGACTGAGACGGTCGTGGAAAAAAGTCTTGTCGATGGAGATATAGAGCAAATCATCTTTGTCGTCGATTGAATAAGTCTGTGGAGTAACCATCTTATTGTGGTTCATCTCGTAGGCCATAAAGGCTGTCAGGTGATACTTATGGTTGTAGTATTGCAGCGAGGTCTTAAAGCGTAACTCATGGCCGTGCTGGCTGAAATCCCCATACTTGGCACTGGGCAGGGCAGCCAGCGCGTCAGCTTTATAGACGAAGTCCTTGGCGAAACGCTTGGTGAACGACACACTGACCCACGGCGAGAGGTAACGCGAGTTGACGCATGTGCTGGCAACGTAGTCGCCCTCCGCTCCACTGGGCAGACTTCCGTGCCGCAGTTCGCTGATGGCAGTAATGGTGTTGGGCGCGTAGGTCACACCTGCCTGAGCATTGAAGCACCAC